>Ga0181537_10002017_pt1 | contig 18228 bp, 20 predicted proteins | sample PEATcosm2014_Bin_39_FD_119765 | JGI IMG/M metagenome (GOLD analysis project Ga0181537, IMG submission 119765) | Peatland microbial communities from MTU Mesocosm Facility, Houghton, MI, USA - PEATcosm2014_Bin23_10_metaG | ecosystem: Environmental > Terrestrial > Soil > Wetlands > Peat | place... | reverse complement strand
TGCTGTTCTCAGGCTTACTCACGTTCATGATTCCGAAGTCCTACACCTCTACCGCGCAGTTGATGCCGCCTGATTCTCAATCGAACTCGGGCATTGCCATGATGGCGGCGCTGGCCGCAAAAGGCGCGGGCGGTTTGGGATCGATGGCAGCCGACTTGTTGGGTTTGAACAGTACAGGTGCGCTGTTTGTCGGCATTCTGCGAAGCGATGCGGCACAATCCCGGCTGGTCGAACAGTTTGACTTAAAAAAGGTGTATGGCGCGCGTCTGGAGCAGGACGCACGCGAAGCTCTCGACGAGCGCACCGTCATTTCCGAAGACCGCAAGAGCGGCATCATCAGCATCAGCGTCACGGATCGCAGCCCGGAGCGCGCCGCAGCCCTGGCTCGGGCCTATGTCGATCAGCTGAATTCTCTTATCTCCGAGCTCTCAACCTCGTCTGCACATCGTGAGCGAGTATTTCTTGAGGAGCGGCTCAAGGTCGCCAAACACGAACTCGATGAGGCTTCCAACGGTCTGGCCCAGTTTTCCAGCCAGAACGGCACGGTCGATATCCAGACCATGGGAAAAGCAGCCTTGGACGCCGCCGGAACCCTTGCCGGAGAACTGATCGTCGCACAATCCGAACTGCAAGGCTTGCGTCAGATTTATTCCGACAGCAGCCCCCGAGTTCGCTCCCTTAACGCCCGGGTAGGTGAACTTCGGAAGGACTTGGAAAAGCTGGGAGGAGCACACAACAGCTCGCCTGGGTCAGATCCCTCGGACGATTCCGGAACCACGCCCGCGTCGCGCTCCGGAGGATCGCTCGATATGCCCTACCCAAGCCTGCGCAGCTTGCCGTTGCTTGGAGTCAAGTACGCGGACTACTACCGGCGCGCGAAAATCCAGGAAACCGTCTACGAGTTGCTGACTCAGCAATATGAACTGGCCAAAATACAGGAAGCCAAAGAGACCCCCAGCGTCAAAGTTCTGGACCGGCCGAAAGTTGCGGAGAAAAAATCATCCCCGCCACGGTTCCTGATCACACTCCTGGGAGGCTTTCTGGTTTTCTGCACGGCCATCGCCTGGGTCGTCGGTTCGGCAGCCTGGCAAGCCTCAGATCCTCACGACCCTCGCAAGATTCTAGCCCGGGAGGTGGCTCTAGCACTGAAAGCAAGGTCCCCTTGGGCTTCGCGCAACCGACGCGGCGGCGCATCGACTCCCGATACTGACAGCTCCCATGGCTGAGACCCTTCCGAAAAATCATCGCCTGCTCCAGGGCCGGCTTCTCGCCAGGAACGTGGGGTGGAATCTGATCGGTGGCGTCGCTCCGATGTTGGTCGCAGTTTTCTCAATTCCCTTCCTGATACGTGAACTTGGTAAGGAGCGGTTCGGCGTGCTGGCGCTGGCCTGGGCGCTGGTTGGCTATGCGAGCGTCTTCGACCTTGGCATCGGACGCGCCCTTACGCAAATGGTTGCAAAAAAGCTAGGAGCCGACCAACAGGGGGATGTCTCTAGTCTCGCGTGGACATCATTACTCTTGATGGCCTTATTAGGAGCTATTGGCGCCCTGGCAGTAATCCTGATTTCTCCTTGGCTGGTAGGGCACACCTTGAAGGTACCGGGCTCACTCCAGGCGGAAACACTGCATTCTTTTTATATTCTGGCGGGGACCATCCCGCTGGTGATTGTAACCGCCGGCTTGCGCGGGTTGCTCGAAGCGCATCAGTGTTTCGCATTGACCAACATCTTACGAGTTCCAATCGGAGTGTTTACCTTTCTCGGTCCCCTATTCGTGCTGCCATTTTCCCACAGCCTCGTCCCGGTATTAGCGATCCTTTTTCTAGGACGGTTCGCTGGCTGCGGCTGTTTCCTCTGGGCAGGTCTCAGCGCTGTTCCATCGCTACGACATGGGATGAAGCTGAACAGCTCTTTCGTCCGTCCCTTGCTCCGGTTTGGCAGCTGGATGACCGTCACCAATCTTGTAAGCCCACTTATGGTCACGCTCGATCGGTTTCTAATTGGCGGTATGCTGTCGATCGCTGCTGTCACGTACTACGTAACGCCCTTCGAGGTAGTCACCAAAGTGTTGCTGATTCCAGCAGCTCTCACGGGCGTAGTGTTCCCGGCATTCTCGACGAGCAGCGTGCACAATCGCGATTACACTGCACTCCTGTTTGGGCGAAGTATAAAGAGCATATCCGTGGTCCTTTTTCCAATAGTCCTGCTCATCACCGTCTTTGCCCAGGACGGCTTGAAACTGTGGTTAGGGGCTGACTTTGCACAGCACAGTGCACGCGTCCTCCAACTGATCGGTGCCGGTGTGTTCATTAACAGTCTCGCGTCCGTCCCATTTGCATTCTTGCAAGGCGTCGGAAGACCGGACTTGACGGGGAAACTAAACCTTCTCGAATTGCCTTTCTACCTCCTGAGTGTATGGGTGCTAACAAAGCTTCGGGGGATCGAAGGGACTGCCCTCGCTTGGACGCTACGCATGACGGTGGATGGCGCAGCGTTGTTTTTCTTGTCAGCAAAGGTAGTGCCGCAAGCCGCTCCGGCGGTTCGGCGAACGGCTCTAGCTATGGCGGGAGCGGTGCTAACGTTGATTCTAGCCATCGTTCTGCCAAGTCCGGAGCTAAGAGCGATCTTCCTGCTGCTGGTCCTGGGCAGTTCAGCATTTCTCCTGCGACGCAGTATCGGGCGTTCAGCGGAGTGGCTCCTGACGCAGACTCCGATCACTGTTCGAAGGGAACCATGACTCGCAGGAACTCCCTTCCGGCAGGCTCCGACTACTTAAACTGTTTATGCTCGATGACATTCTGATGGCGATTGTGCTGGGGCTCGGCTTCCTCGCTCCTACCTCGATTCATGGCAATTATAGTTTGGCGCTATTGGGGATAACTCTATCGGTGTTTTTGGCTTCAGTTGGAGTTCTTTATTGGCAGCACGGATACCGCACTTCCGTACTGGTAACTGTGTCCCTGCCGATTATGATTATTCTCTCCGCCTGCACATTATTCTCATCAACATTTCGTTTCGGATGGGGAGTCTTTGCCCAGTTCAACCTGCTGGCCCTGGTGTACGCACTGGACTTGCGGCGGATGCGACCGGGCCCATTCGTCGCTGCAACTTTCAAGATAGTCAACGTTGTGTATATCGTGTGGGGAGTCGCAATTGTTTTCGGAAGCGACGCGATCGGGCAGTTCACCACCAGTTGGTACGCTCAGTTTTATGAAGAACTTCTGCCGGCAATGCTCGGTTTGCACAAGCCCATTCTGGCGTTTGGGACACATTCGCTTGCCGGCTTCTTCGCCTATCTGCTGTTTTGGCTCAATTGGCAAAACTACAATGCAGCGAGGAACCCTCTGGCACTGGCGTTTTCAATTTGCTACGTGGGACTCCTATTAGCGCTCACTTCTTTCACGTCCTTAGTGTTGGCGGCGGTGGCTGTGACTCAGATTGCGGTTTGTTTGTGGGAACGAAGCCGAACCATGCTGGTTCTAGGACTTGCCGGACTCTGCGCCACTTTATTCTTAGCCGCCGGAACTCTGGCGGATCAGACTGATAGATTTCGAGCCGAGGCTCCTCAGGCCGCGGCCGCACTTCTCAACAGCGATATAGGCGGACCGCTGGCGCGCTATGGACAGCAGGGAGATCTAAAGGAGTCGATCAGCTTTCTGCTGGAGCATCCCTTCTCGCCGGTGGGCTACACAAACCCGCCGTTTCTGTTCTTTGCTGACTCCGGACCGTTGGAGTATATGCTTCGTGGTTCCGTGCCGCTCCTGTGCCTGGTCTATGGCGGCCTGTACCTTTTCCTTCAATACAACAGTCCATCGCGCAAATACGCCCTTACGCTCTTTTTGGTTGTCCTCGCCTTCGAACTGGGCTTTGTGTCTTTGACGTACTTTCGGACGCTCATGCTCCTCCCGTTCTTGGCCATTTATCCCAAATATATTGCAGCGACCCGCTGATCGCCTTGGCGACTTCTCTCGACATCATCATCGTGAACTGGAATGCGGGCGCGCAATTGCAGGAGTGCCTTAACTCAATAAGGCTGGCGGCCCGGAGTCGATTCGAATTGCTTCGTGTTGTGGTAGTGGACAATGCCTCGTCCGATGGGTCTGCGAACCATCTGGAAGTAAGTGGATTTCCGCTGACGATTCTCCGAAATGACACGAACCGTGGCTTCGCAGCCGCCTGTAATCAGGGTGCGCTGGGCAGTCAAGCCTCGTATTTGTTGTTCCTGAATCCCGACTGCATCCTGTTTGAGGATTCTTTGGAGGAGCCCATCCGTTACTTGGAAGAGCCGGAACACGAGTTGATCGGGATTGCGGGCATTCAGCTTCTGGATGCCGAGGGCGCCGTAACCCGATCATGCGCGCGATTTCCAACGCCTGCACACTTGATCTCGGCCACGCTTGGACTGGCCCATCTCTCGCCGCTGCGGTTTCCCGATCACCGGCTGAGGGAGTGGGACCACCTTGAAACTCGCGAAGTGGATCACGTAATCGGCGCTTTCGTACTGATGCGCAGAGCCCTATTTGAACGGCTGGGTGGATACGACGAGCAGTTTTTCGTCTACTTGGAAGACCTGGATCTGTCTCTTCGAATGCGCGAGCTCGGGCTCAAAAGTGTGTACTTAAGTTCGGCTAGAGCCTTTCACAAAGGCGGGGGTTGTTCCAACCAAGCCAGAGCGACGCGCCTCTTTTACTGGCTGCGGAGCCGGACTATTTTCTGCCGCAAGCATTTCGGCTGGGCGCCGGCTGCGGGCCTGACGGTCGCGACTCTGCTCATCGAACCGCTCTCACGAATGGCCTATGCAGCTGCAGGCGGGGGAGTCCGGGAAATCGGTGCCACCTTGAAGGCGTACGCCATGTTGCTGAAGTGGTTGGCGACATTTACGTTCCAACAGAGTCGTCTCGTGCCTGGAAGATTGCACAGAAACCCAATCGCCGCGGATCTAATCGTCCCTCGAAACCACCATTGGAACGAAGACTTGGCGGCAGACGTCGCCAAACCCGGAACTCACACGAAGGGCAGCCATTGACTACAGCAGCCCCCGCCCTTTGCGAAAAACGGCCCTGCAGAGTCTGGCTGGTCATTTCCTCTTATAAGAACGACGCCGACGTCATTCGAATTCTGGATCAGGTGCAGTCATTCGGCCGGGATGTGTTTGAACGTATCCTCGTAGTGGATTCCCAGGGTACAGGTAGCTTTCCGTCACTCTTAGCAGATCGGGGATGGGACCAGGTGATCTACAGATCTTACCCGCACAATTTGGGTTCGGGCGCGAATTTGTGTGAACGGTTGCGCGTCGCGGCCGAAGCTGGTGCAGACTACGCCTACGCTCTCAACCACGACGGGAACTTCGACCGCGAAGTGATTCGAGCACTGCTCGACGCGGCCACGCCTCTTGAGAATCTTGGCGTAGCGTATCCGTTAGCTTATCTGATCACAACCAAGCGCTTTAATCTCACGGGAACCCGCGAGCTTCCATTTCCGGCGATGCTCATTGAATCGCCGCCACCCGGTCCCCTGATCGATGTGTTCTGGAGCAGCAGTAATGGCGCTCTGTATTCCACAGCCCCTGCCATGCGGGGGATTCTTCCTTGGTCCGCGATGTGGATGGGATGGGAAGATCTGGAGTACGGATGGCGACTTTCCGACTATGGCTACCGCCAGGTAATCGTACGCGATGCAATCTACTGCGACAACTACGAGTACAAGCAGACGTGGCTGGCAAAGACTATCGATAAACCAGCCTGGAGAATCTACTACAGCTTTCGAAATCTTATTCTTGCCGTACGGCGCTCCCGTAACCGTCCTCTTTTTTATGCAGTAGTCCTTTATCGGATTTTGCTGGAATTGGCGTTAATCGTGCTCGTTCGCGATCGCAAATTCGGTCGTTTGCGAAATGTGTGTCGAGGCGTGTGGGACGGGTTCACCGAACACTTGGTAGACAACTCGATCGGCGCGGAAGCGGTTGAGCATTTCGCGCACTCGCAGCGCTTTCATGCTTCTGCTGAGAAGCAACTCTGATGTGGCCGAACCCAACCTAACATTTGACAGACGACAATGGATTCCAAACCTAACCTCACGATCGCGACCGTAATTGCCCGTTTGAACATCGGGGGGGCAGCAAGTCAGGCGATCCTGATGACGGAGGCGTTCCGCCAAAAAGGATATCGATCGATATTGCTGACCGGTGAAGTACCGGCGAGTGAAGGCAGCATGGAGTATTTAGCTCTGGATAGGAACATTATCCCGATTAAGATCGGGACGATGTCCCGCAGCATTTCTTGGCACAAAGACCTAACTACTCTCTGGCAATTAATTCGAATCCTCTATCGTGAAAAACCGGATGTTATCCACACCCACACTGCGAAGGCAGGGACACTGGGGCGACTGGCCGCAATCGCCACCGGAGTCCCGGTCCGCGTTCACACCTTCCACGGTCACGTCTTCCGAGGATATTTCTCACCGTCCGTCACAAGGATATTCCTGTGCATCGAACGATTTCTGGCCCGCCACACGGACTGCATTATTGCGGTCAGCGATTTGCAGAAGCGGGAACTGGCCCAGGTTTTCCGGATAGCGCCGGCTGACAAGATATTGGCGCTTCCGCTGGGATTCGATCTTGCCCCCTTTCTCGCCGTCAATGACCGCGTCGGCACACTTCGTAATTCGCTCGGTTGCGGAACGGACACATTTCTCGTGGGATGGGTGGGCCGACTCACCGCCATCAAGGATCCCAGTCTGCTCTTGCACTGTGCGCGCCATCTGAGCACCGGCTCCCGCGACCTGCGCTTTGCTGTCATCGGCGATGGCGAACTCCGTAAGCACTGTGAAGAACAGATTGCCGCTGCGGCGCTCGGGCATACGGTCAGCTTGGCTGGGTGGCAGCAACACTTGGATGGCATTTATGCCGACGTGGACCTGGTGGTATTGACCTCGATCAATGAAGGAACTCCCGTCGCTTTGCTGGAAGCGATGGCGTCGGGAAAGGCATTTGTGTCGACCGACGTCGGCGGCGTGCGCGATCTCATGGTCGGCCCCTCGATCAAGCAAGGCAGCTTCGAAGTATTTGAGAATGGAATTCTTGCGCCGCGAGATGGAAAAGTGCTGGCGGATGCCGTCGCCATCCTGATGGACAACCCCGAGACACGACGGGCGATGGGCCAGGCAGGGCGCAATTTTGTGAAAGCCCGTTTTTCCAGTCAGCGCTTGGCGGACGACTTGGAGTCTCTTTATCTCTCGCTGGGTCGCTCCAAACAAAATCTCCCCTTGGGGGCCGAGAGCCTTTCTTCGGGAAATGGGCCCGAGCCTGGCCGCTCGCCCGCCGAAAAGCAATTCTCGTGACGCTGTTTGCAGCCGGGAGAGCGTCGGCTGTCTGCGCATCAGTTCTGAACAAGTCAGATCACGATTTCTATTGCTGGATTGTGAATTCAGGAGGAGGCTTCAATGCACGTTCTTATTACAGGCGGCGCTGGATTTGTCGGCTCTCATCTGGCTGAGGCGCTGCTTCGACAGGGAAACGATGTGACTGTTCTGGACGATCTTTCGACCGGATCCGCCATGAACATCCAGCACCTGAAGCGTCAACGGAGATTCGGGTGTGTCATCGATTCCGTCATGCACACGGACGTGCTTGCTGACCTGATTGACGAGTGCGACATCGTCTATCATTTGGCGGCTGCGGTTGGCGTTCGACTGGTTGTGGACTCCCCGGTTCGAACTCTGCACACTAACATTCGGGCCACCGAACTTGTCCTGGAGGCTGCTAAGAAGAAGAAAAAAAAGGTATTGATCACCTCGACTTCAGAAGTGTACGGCAAAGCGACAAAGATTCCGTTCCACGAGGACGACGATCTTGTGATTGGACCACCAGTGCGGGGTCGCTGGAGTTACGCTTGCTCAAAAGCAATCGACGAGTTTCTTGCGATCGCCTATCAGCGCGAGTACGGCGTACCCGTGGTGCTGGTTCGTCTGTTTAATACGGTGGGTCCGCGGCAGACCGGCACGTATGGGATGGTTCTGCCCCGGTTTGTGAGCCAGGCACTCTCTGGCAGTCCAATTACCATCCACGGAGACGGCGCCCAGTCTCGCTGTTTTGGGTGGGTGGGAGACGTCGTCCAGGCCCTGATCAGGCTGGGTGTTCACGAGCCTGCGGTGGGAACGATTTATAACATCGGATCTGACCAGGAAGTCACGATGAACGAGCTAGCTGCAGTCGTCAAGGACGTGACTGGGTCGAGTTCGCCTATCCGGTACATCTCCTATGAAGAAGCATACGGCAAGAATTTCGAGGACATGGTCCGGCGAGTCCCGGACTTAAGCCGGATTCGCGCCGCGATTGGGTACTCCCCCACCAAAAACCTACGCGAAATCGTGCAGGCGGTCACCGACAGTCTCCTCCGACCAACCCCCGCTGAGACAAATGACGTGAGCCTTGCCATGAACTCCGTGCAGGCAGATTAGTTCCGAAGGACCGCATTCTCAATGCATCGCGTGGAGATATTCCTATTGGGGATCGTCGGCTGGGCTGTGCTTGCTTTTTTTTCAGCCTTCGCCGTGACGGCTGCACTCGTTCGGCTCACGATCCAGGTATGCCGAAAGCACGGCTGGGTGTCCAAACCACGCGCCGATCGCTGGCATAAGGGTACGCCGGCCTTCTTCGGTGGGATGCCGCTTTTCGTCGGATTCGCAACTCTGAGCATCGCATTCATCCCGTGGTCTAATTATTTGCTGTGGCGCCTGATCGGTATTGCGTCCCTGATGTTCGTTCTCGGCCTGGTCGATGACATTTATCATCTGACGCCCGTCCGGAAGTTTGCCGGACAGTTGCTCGCAGCGGGGCTCTTGATTTCCCTTGGCGTCGTTTATCCACTGCACGGGAGCATGACCGTCAATATTATTGTCTCGGTCTTGTGGCTGGTAGGAATTACGAACGCATTCAACTTGCTCGACAACATGGATGGTCTATCGGCTGGTATCGCTTTGATCTCGGCCGGATACCTGACCGTCTTTTATGCAGTTGGTGGATACCGCGACCAGGCTGTGATCGTTGCCCTTTCCGCCGGCGCCATCGCTGGCTTTCTGGTCTTCAACTTCAGTCCCGCTCGGATCTTCATGGGAGATTCCGGCAGTCTTTTCATTGGATTTGTGCTGGGAGCAACCTCTATTCTTGAAGTCGCTCACGTCGCCGCGGTTCCGGCCTTTGTCTTGGCACCAGTCACGGTGCTGGCGATTCCGATCTTCGATACTGTATTCGTGTCGGTGACGCGACGTTTGCGGGGACAAGCAATCTCTCAAGGTGGCACGGACCATAGCTCACACCGACTGGTCCGCCTGGGCTTGCAGGAAAGAACAGCCGTCTTGCTGCTGTACGCGCTTTCGGCGGGTTCGGGGGCAGTGGCTCTGCTCACTCGTCACAGGTCATCTGCCGGAGCTCCTGGCTTGATCGGCTTCTGGTTTTTCTTCTTACTGCTCTTTGGCGTTCATCTTTTTCAAGATGAAGATGAAGTCAAACACGAAGCGCTCGCGTCAAATAGGACGAAACCTCTTTTAAGGCGACTGCCGTCTCGGGACATGCTCGTCTTCCTCCTTGACCCGCTGGCCATCGCCCTATCCTGCTATCTCTCGTTTAGTCTGCGCTTCGGCGGGAGGATTCCTGTCGCCGATCGGGCTCTGCTGTGGCGCTGCTTGCCGATCGCAGTAGCCATCAAAGTCCTCGGTCTGTGGATATGCCGAGCTTTTCGGCACTCCTGGTGGCGCGGATCCATCAGCGATCTCTACCGCCTCGGCTCAGCCACTCTCATCGGTGAGGTGACATCTGTACTGGTGCTGACCGGCCTCTCTCGATTCGATCGTTTTTCGCGGACCGTATTCCTCCTCGATGCCTTGATCACGTTCGCCCTGCTGCTTATCATCCGGCGATCTTCCGCATTCTTTCGAGACACGATCTACAGGTGCCGCGGGGTTCCGCCCGCGCAGCGACGAGTGTTTATTATGGGTACGTCGGCCCATGCTGAACTAGCGCTTCGGTTTCTGCGTGACCAAAGCATCGATTGTGCGGGCTTCATTGATACGAACGGAGGTGCAGACGTTCGTCGTTACGTGTTTGACCGACCTGTTCTCGGTAAGTTGGACGACCTCGGCTGGTTATCGAAGCGCCACCAAATCTTTGAGGTGGTACTGCCCGATGCTGAACGAACTCTGTTGGCCGGTGTCGATTTCCAGTCATTTTGCCAGCGACGACAGCTGCGACTTATAAAACTCGGCCTTTACGAGGATCGGAAAGACGACGAGCCCAGGCTGAAAGCCGCGAGCGGTTGATTTTATCGATCGGCCTCGGCAGATAGAGCACGCTCCTCGAACCTACAGCTTGCCAACGCTCTGAGAAACTCGCTTATGTCCTTCGATAATTGTTCGGGGACTTCTCATCTTCTTCATTTTGCACTTCTCGTTTGAGCCGAGATGTCCAGGGCCCGTGGCCTGAGCGTGCGCACGGGATGCACAGGAAGGATAGCCCCCAGGACATTGTGATCTTTGGCCTGATTGGAGTCACGCTGCTTGCACTCCTCCCGGCAAAACAACCATCGCCGGCCGGCGCGCCTATCAGTGAGGCGCGCGTTGCCGAACGCTAGAGAACCTGGTGGAGGCGTCTCAAGTACCGTTGCGGGGCTTTGTGGCCAACTAGGAACAGCCTCAGGGGAATGATGAGACCGCCGAGCGTCATTTGCAAGTGAGCTTAGGAAGGTCTGAGTATAAGACTCAGCCCACTTCTCGGCAGTAATCCACTCTTTTCTACGCGCTCTTTTTCAAGAGACTGGCCTCCGGCCTCCGGTAGACCCCGATCTGCTTCAGCATTCCTAACTGATCCCAGTGGTCCCATCCCTCGATAATCCGCTTGTCGGCGAAGCGAGCAATGGTTATTCCTGACAATCGCACGCGCTCGCCAGTAGCGGGGAATCCCAGATGATCTCCACTATGCGTCATCATAGCCGACCAGCGCAGTACGACCTTATCATCTGCCCCGAAGACATCCTCCACCATAACTTTGATATCGGGGAAGGCCCCGCGAGTGCGTTCCACAAATCCAGCGAACTCTGCGGGTCCACGAAGCGGAGTATGATCCTCCAATTGGCCGATTGCGACGGCATCAGGAGCAAGTAAATCGTAAACCGTTTGGGTTCGACCCTCGTTCCAAACCTCTTTGAACCAACGCCGCATTAATTCAATGTTTTCTTGGACTGACATGGTAGTCGCCTCCTCTGGAATGGGATCTTGAGACGCGCTGAAGCCACCCCAACATATCTGCTCTTCCCACATGCTGCAAGTTCAAAATCGTAATTCGTGGATAGGCGTGCATCGTGGGCCACACTTCCTCCGCTATCCATTCGACGATCAGAAAGTCCTTCAGCGTGGAACCGACTTTCCGCGAAGAGACGAAAGCCCTTTCCCGCTCTGGAAATAGTTGTCGAAGTGTCGTTGATTTTCGATTAAATGGGATCACTATGCCGAAAACCCAGAAGCGTGTCGAGAATCCTAAGGGTCAGCCACAACCCGAATCCCTGAGGGGTTGAAAACAAATCTCGGAGTTCTTGGGAGAGCCCGTGTCGGTGGTCAAACGATGGGCAGCGGAAGGAATGCCTTTACATCGCGAGGACCCATTCGTCTTCACTTCTTCCAATGAATTGAACGCTTGGCTCTAGGAAAAGCATCGGGCAAGCCTGTGCACGTCGCCACGGAAAATACCGACCTCACCGCTGAACTCAAGCCGGGCCTTTCGTTCATTCGTCACGAGAAGCAGGAACAACCTCAAAATAAACAGTCGGCATCGTCCGGGAAGCCAAAGAAATAAGCATGGACGGTCGCAGCCCTAACGAGTAGGCCCGCCCGTGTGGAGCAGTTTTGCTCAGACTACGTTGTGCGAGTCAACTAGGCTGTGTGTGCGGATGAGATGTGGGTGGCTGTATAGCAGCCAGTCCACTGAGATTCGCCAACATGAAGGAGATTGTCATGGCGAAAGTGATTGAGTTTTATGTACCTGCGATCTTCCACAGGCCTTTGAAAGGCGCTTCGGAGCATCAATGTGCGAAGGTTATCGAATTTTGCACGCGGACGAGGAAATCAGCCTACTAGGAACCGGCCCGAATAGGGGGCGCAATCCTGACGATGAGGCTGTTATTCATAATAGGGCGCCCTTCTGCCTGAATTGCGAATCTCCGCACGCAAATCAAGCCGCGAGTAGTGCCGCCACCACATCTTGTCTATCGCGGACATGGAAGCAACCTCTTACATAAGGTATTTCCTCGCACCGGGGGCAGTACGGAATTTCCACCTGAACGATTGTCCCGGTGCCCACACATTGCTCTGCCATCCGATGCGCCGAGATGAATGTTGCTTCCCACTTGATCCGGGTCCCGCACCGAACGCAGTGTAGTTGCTTGTCTTCATACTCACCGCAGGCGATCATCAGGAATAGGGCTTTGTCGGCGACAAAATCGTCAACGCTGACGTGGTGCGGTGTTTGCAATCAGCACTCACCTTTCGACTGTCCGCCTCGGGCACAAGACTTGCGGGGCGTGTCGTGCCGGGGGGAGGACGACTTTAGTCGTCCAGAAAATACACACAGCACGCCTCGCATTGGCGAACCCTATAGTGGGGTGCACCGAGCGGATATCGTCCCGCTCTGAAATGGAACAAGGCGCACCCACTCGCCAAGTCAAAAACAGTAACGCCGAAACAATGGTGCCGCTGTTCACATTTGCTCAACCTCAGGAAAAAAGGCCTCAACCAAATCCGATCAGTTATATTTCCTTTCCCCTGATCGGGCGATGCATCCAATGCTGCATGGGTACGAGGAAAAACGTGCTGCTTCTCCCGCAGCGAAAGCGAGGCACGGCGTCGTCGTCTCCGAAGCACAGCCACGATTGGTACAGAAGCCTGGCAGGAGGATTTCGGTGCGCTTGTGAGGCATGGCGCTGCGCGTTTGCCGGAGGAAACCAAGAATGTAACCGTGCTGCCGAGCACGGTAGCAGGTATTGCCCTGCTCATCTGGCATCCAAGCCGCAGTGATTCTTCGTCAAAGAGAAAACTCGCCACCGAACCAACGGGCTTTATTCTCGCGCTGTGTTTTACGCCGCATTCTTCCCCGCTTTCACTCTCGCGCATCTCAGTTTTTGAGCAGCTGCGAACTTCCTCCGGGCTGGTGCTGACATGGAGCGCTTAACGGGTGCCGCGCCCCGTCGTTTTCGCTGTCCCGCTGCTGGCTTCGCTCCCCTTCAAGCCTTTGACCATCTTGCCTTTTGAGCGAGGCTCATCTTTTCGCGGGCGAGGCTGACAGGGTGCGCCGTCCATTTGAACTTAAGCTCTCCAACGCCGCGAGCGCGGCGGTAAATCGTTGGACATCGTGCTGGGCTCTTTTCAGTTCCTTCTTCAAATCCTCAACCACTCCAGATAAATTTCCCATTCGTTACCCCTCAAAGCAAATTGTAACGGATGGGCTCCAGCCTGCCCCTGGCTGGCGTCAGGGTCAAGATGTCGATGCGGCACTGTCGAGTCGGAAGTGCGGACTCATCGCTCGGAGGGATCGAGTCAACTGGATTGCGTGACTACCGCGGTAGTCTCCGAAGCTTCTGCGACCGACCGAGGTCGGCGGGCTGCGCGTGCTCCTTTTAATGGGGAGGAGCCAGATTTGCGTTTAACGCGAGCGAATTTGAAGTCTGAGCTTGGGGGATTTGCACGTTTGAGTTCAGTGGTCGTTAGGATTGTCTTCGCACCGGAATTGACGAAGTCAATGTCCAGTCTGTCACCCCGGCTCTCGCTCACGCACCCTAGCCCGAATGAAGCATGTTCGATCCAGTCCTGAGATTTCCAGTTCATTTGTGTCCTTAGGTTAGCGTTCGACCAATCGATGATGAGGGCGGACGTGAGGGTCGAACGTCGCCGTTAACCCATGCCCGCCCACCGAGGACGATCCGCTCTTCGTGTTAACGGACGACCTCTTTAGCCGAACGATACATCACAAGCAGCCGGCCGGGCTGTTCAGAATTGCACACCTTTGGAAGCAGGTTGGTACAAAACAAAACGCCCCGGACTCATTCGAGTCAGGAGCGTATGTCGACCAGCCCTCCCCCAAGTGCTGCTCAACCACAGAGTAGCGCCGTCCCCGCCCTGAGTGAATGGCACCGATGTGCCGGACAAAGGTCACCTTTAGGCCATACCGCGACAGCCCTCTGCGTCTTAACTTGTAAGCGCTGGCGGCAGGGCGATTCAGAGAGCGGTGACAACGCTTAAAGTTCGCTAGCCCGTGCTCCTGCCGCCAGTCCAACCTCGGAACTTCTAGGCCAAGCACCCTTGATTCCCATTCTTTTATTCTTAGAGGGCGTGTGGGCCACATTCAATAGCGCTTCGCAGGGAGGGCGCCGGATTGTGTCAGGTGGCGTGCTAGGACGACGTTCGAAGGATCGTCGCCAATCGGAAGCCTGGGACGCGGGGCCATACCGACTTCCAAGTTGGAATGGATTGCGCAATGCCATGTGAAAAGCGTTCAAAATCGCCTGCATGAGAACAAAGGGGCGAACTTGAAATCCGTCGAGCGAAGGAGGAAATAAGTGAGGGGTGTGTTGCTCCTCAGGAGCGGCGCACGCTGTTCTGGGTCTACCTAACGACCTGAGCGATGAGGGTAGCTTGGCTCGCCACGCACTTCCAATCGCCGTTCTGCCGAGTCCAGATATCGGTAAAACGACCGGATTGCACAAGCCACTTGCCCTTCTCCTTCACCTTATCTTGGTATATTCCGGTAGCAATGGCGACACTACCATACAGATGAATCTTCATTCCGCTGTAGCCGAGTGGTTCATAATGAACATCCGCCTCCCGGATATAAGCCAGCCATTGACTCTTGTTCATAAATTGTCCATCATCGTCCGTGAAATCAAATGTCTCCGCAAGCAGCGTACTGAGAGCAGACACATCATGTGTGACTTCGGCCTGATTCCAAGCGCGCTCAAGGGAGAGAACCCTTGCGGATTCATCACCAGCCGTGCTTGGGGATTGGGCGGCGGCTGGCAGACACATCGCCACCAGCAAGACACAACCATAGAATCGTGCGCCGCAACGGAACCTCCATGTGCGCTTCACGGACGTTGCCTCCATTTTTGAGTTTTGTCGTGGACCGGGGAAGGGCATACCGCTATGGCAGGGCTTGCATCTGGAGGACCAGTTTAAGGTCAGGCTAAGTTATTGAGTCTGAATCGTTTCATCGAAGAGGGAGTAAGTCGTAGGAGCTTTCGATTGTCCTTGGCATGGACACTGTTCCAGCTTTTGGAACGAGCCCGGCCCGCGATAGCAATCGCGGAGACACGACTTTCCGAGTTCCGCGTCGTTCCGGGTGGGTATTCGGGCCAGTCAGCTAGTCACGGGCACTTTTTTCTTCGTACTCGTCCGCTTGCTGAGGAAGGGGCGCACCCGAGACCTGTTTCTCCGGCTCCAAGCACTCGGCCCCGATTTGCCTCTCCACGGAGCCCTTGTGAGCGATGACCCAAGCGACTCGAAATTGGGCCTGCTCGTGGCGGTAGCGAATTTCGATGTTGTCGCCGACCTTCATCTCGCCCAGGCAACCCCCGAGTTTTACATCACGGTTGCTGACATCTAGAGTATGTTGCCAAATGACTAGCCTCACTCCCGGCGATCCGGAGGCTCACAGACACAACCGACTCCGTTCTTTTTGACCGTCGTATCGTCGTTTCACAGTTTCAACGTGGGGCAGGTTCTGTTCTCACTCCGAGTATCCTTCGCTTTCATCAGCATCGCCGTCATCACTGTTGTCATCGCGCTCGTCTTCTTCCTCCTCGTCAGGCTCTTGCCGAAAAAGAATCGCAGCGGTCGCCGAGTGAGTGAATGGCTCAGGATCAATGCGTTTTGGAGTTATACGTTGCATCTCAATTCGACGACCTAAATACCCGTGTCAATTTACTAATAAGAAGTGGCGGGTTGCGGGAGCGCCTTCGGAGATTCGGCTGCCTTTTCGAGTTCCCGCAAAGCCGCCATCGTTCGTGCGCTGTAGTCGGCACACTTGTCCGACTTCGTGCGCACTACTAACTCGCCCGTTTAGGTCGAATAGAAAAAAGTCTCGCCCCGCTGAATCGCCTTGATCGCATATGGCAACATGCTGATTTCCGCCTTTGAAATCGCGCCACGCAAACCAGCATCGCGTGCCAATTCCATGAGCTGAGGCGAAAGATGCAGGGTGAAGAGCAGAATCGGAATGTCTGCTCCAGATTCGGCGATTTGGCGGGCTGCTTGTACGCCATTCATCTGCGGCATCAAGAAGTCCATCAATATGAGGTCCGGGGCAAGTTGGTGCGCCTTTTCTACGGCATCGACCCCATCCACCGCCTCGCCACAGACCTGCCAATCTGAATTCAGTCCCAGTAACGTGCGCAGCCCGCATCGAACGGGCAGGCTGTCGTCTGCAATCAATATTCGTGTCATTGCGGGGCTCCGTTAATAAAGGCAACACAAGAACCTGCGTGACCTGTGATGAGGTTTTGGCGAGAGTGGCGGCCGCTTGAGGAAAGAGTGAGGAACTGAACTTAGGCCCTCAAGGCCCAACAAACTGGATCGCTAAAAGGTTGACAAGAAATGCCGACTCAATGTGCCATCTGTCGTTCGTTCGGTTCATACAACACCGCCTTGCTCTTTTGCAACCTGCACAGAGTAGACTCAGGTCACTTGAAAATCTGATCACTTTTGAACAGACACCCGCGCCTGCCACCCTTAAGATGACTCCTCCTCGAATGAGACAGCCCGCGCCTGCCACCCCCACCAGATTTGCGCGGGTGCGATTGTGCTGGCATCCGTCCAGATAAGCTATTCTGAGCATATGGATCATCTGGCGTTTCTTCGGGACAAGATCGGGCGTTTCCGACCTGAGATCGCTGACGTTCAAGAGTTGAATCAACAGTTTCGGCGGGACGGCGGGAAGGGAGCAGATGTTCAAGTCGCTCACGCACAGAGGAGTGAACGGCTACAAGCAATCGAGCATCAGCTTGTGCAACTGGCAGACCTTAGCCGCAGAGTTGTTACTACAGAACAAATGAAGGAGAAGCATCGCCGGTTGCATCTCGCCACACAGAAACGTGCTTCCTGGCGGACTCATAGGCTTGATAGATAAAGCGGGGGGCCCGAACTGAGGGCGACCCACGGAGCAGCGTGCGACATAGAAGGGAAAGACCCTCAGTTCTCGCTGAGTACCGTTTGCTATCCCACCCATCGCGCCCTCTCGTGAGGCAAGTTCTAGCCTGAATCCGACTCTTTCCGAATCTTCTTTTAGGCCGCTTTCGCGTCAAAGCTTACTTGACCCGGCGCTTCCAACCGAGCACTCGATCTGTGGGAATCCGATCGAGTGGCCGGTTACAACCGCCATGTACACCGCCCTAGGGTGTTCGACGACAATCACGTCATCAAGAATCCGATCCCAGTCGAGCGAGCTCTCCACGGATTTGATCGAGTCGCTCCTGCCTCGATTGATACGCTGCTATCGCAGCTCGGGTGTGGGCCTCCCGGTGCCTCCAAAACAAGCTATTGGCACAATGAATCGCGTCAATTTCTTCTCTCAAAGTGGAAAGCCGCGGTCCCTCGATTACGTCGGGCTCCATGCTCGCTATTCTTGGAGCAAAATGCATTCAACCACTGTGACGGCCATCACAATTCCAGAGAATCATCTGTGGATATTCCCACGTTGGAACGCAAGATGCAGATGCCTCTCCGTTTGACGATTGCCACGCCCTTGTTGGATATTGAGGCGAAATGGATGCTGAGCGGACTATTTGCCGAAATCGAACGACTTGCGCGAATCTTCGCGGAGCTGGATGCTGCCGCTGAGCGCTAGCGAACCTCGCGGCTGCGAATTGGCAGCACAACGAAATACCCGCGCATCGCCTGCGTTTTCGGCTCTGGCAGCAGTATGGTGCGTATTCCGGGGCATGTGGATACCGATTCCGGGGCGATGTGGATAAGGATTCCGGGCGGATGTGGATAAGGATTCCGGGCATGTGGATAAAGATTCCGGGGATGTGAATACTCCGAACCGCGATGAAAGAGGCGGGTGGAACCGGGGTTGATATTGACGTTTCTGGATCAAGCTTTCTGAGTAGGGAGCGGAAAGCGGTGCTGGACAACCAATGGGGGATTTCTCCTCGGGCTAGAGGAGAAACCAAATGTCCCAGAGGGCTCTGTCCAT
>Ga0181537_10002016_pt1 | contig 18229 bp, 18 predicted proteins | sample PEATcosm2014_Bin_39_FD_119765 | JGI IMG/M metagenome (GOLD analysis project Ga0181537, IMG submission 119765) | Peatland microbial communities from MTU Mesocosm Facility, Houghton, MI, USA - PEATcosm2014_Bin23_10_metaG | ecosystem: Environmental > Terrestrial > Soil > Wetlands > Peat | place... | reverse complement strand
TCAATATTTTCAATCACGACGATCGCGTCGTCGACTACCAGGCCGGTGGCGAGCGTAATGCCGAACAACGTCAGCGTGTTGATGGAAAAGCCGAGCAGCTTCACAAACACGAAGGTGCCGATGAGCGAAACCGGAGTGGCGATGAAGTGAATCATCGTCGTCCTCCAGTCGCCGAGAAAAATAAAAATGACCAGGATCACCAGCAGGATCGCCGAACCCACCGTGAAGACCACGTCGCGGATCGATTCACTCACCGCGTCGGTGGTGTCGAACGCAACTTTGTAATGCATGCCAGGCGGGAAGCTCTTCGACAACCGGTCGAGCTCGGCAATCGCTCTGCGGTCCACATCGAGCGCGTTCGCGGTCGAGAGCTGCGTAACCGCCAGGCCCATCGCATCTCGCCCGTCGAACTGCACATCGTTGGCGTAGCTCTCCGCGCCCAGTTCAGCATGGCCAACATCTTTGAGCCGGACGAGAGTACCATCGGCGTTCGTTTTCAGAATGATGTTGTCGAACTGCTCCGGTTCACTTAATCGCCCGACTGCCCGCACGCTGATCTGGTAGTTTTGTCCCGCCATCGCCGGCTGTTGGCCCACCTGTCCGGCGGCGACTTCCACGTTCTGTTCCGAGAGCGCATTCACCACATCGGTCGCGGTCAGCCCGCGGCCCGCCATCCGCCCCGGATCGAGCCATAGCCGCATCGAGTACTTGCGCTCGCCGAAGATGATGACATCGGCGACTCCCGGAATGCGCTTCAACGAATCGCGCACGTATACGTCGAGATAATTGCTCAGGAACAGCGTGGAATATTTTTGCTGATCCGCAAAAATGGCCGCGCCAAACACGAAATTCTGCGAAGTCTTGGCCGTCGTGATGCCGACCGCCTTCACCGCGGCGGGCAACCGGCCCTGCGCCGTGTTCACTCGGTTCTGGATGTCGACCGTGGCCAGGTCTGGATCGCGGTTCAGGTCAAACGTAGCGGTAACGGTGCTGGTGCCGTCGTTGCCGCTCGTGGAAGTGACGTACTTCATCCCTTCCGCGCCGTTGACCTGCTGCTCGATGGGGATCGTGACCGCGCTTTCCACCGTCTGCGCGCTGGCCCCAATGTAGATGCTGGTAACGCCCACCTGCGGCGGCGCAAGATTAGGAAACTGCGAGATCGGCAGAGTGGGAATCACCGCCGAGCCCGCCAGAACGATCAGCAGCGCGCAAACTGCGGCGAACACCGGACGCTGTATAAAGAATCGAACGAACATAGAAAGTCAGGCTTCGGGCCTCAGCCCACGCACTTAGCAACTAGCCATTAGCATTTGGCAGCTGCATTTTGTCGCAAGTATCGGCACCACTCTAAGGGTCAAGCGCTAATTGCTAGTTGCTAACGGCTACCTGCCAATTGCTGTTTCGCTGAGTTTGAAACGCTGAAGCCTAGCTAAGCGGAATCACCGGCGCCCCATCCAGCAGGAACTGCGTTCCGGAAATGATTATCTTGTCGCCGGGCTTGATGCCATCCTGAACTTCAAAATCGTTGCCCACGGTCTGTCCGATTTTCAGCGGTTTCTGCCGCGCTATGTAGGCCCCGCCTTGCTGCGGTTCGGCCACGAATGCAAAATATTGGCCCGCCAGCCGCGACACCGCCAGAATCGGAACCTCCGGATTGCTGTGTTTCCCCCACACCACGCGCGCCCGAATGAACTGCGACTGCCGCAGCGCGTCATTGCTGTTAGGAATAAGCGCCTTCACCAGCACGGTCTGCGTGTTGTTGTCGACCTGCGGGGAAATAAAGGTTACGCGCGAATCGGCCAACACCTTGCCCTCGCTGTCCAGCACTTGCACCGGAAGGTTCATCTTCAACTGGCCCGAGTGTTCGATCGGCACGTACACATAAATCTCAAGACTCCCAGGCTTGTCCACGGTCGTAAGCTGGGTCGTGCTGGTGACGCGGTCACCCACGCGAACCGGAACATCTCCCACGATTCCGCTGCGGGGCGCGACCACTTTGTAGTAGTGCAACTGCACTTCCTGCTCACGCACCTGCGAAGCCAGGGAATCCATCTGGGCCTGGGCCGCGTCCAGCGTCGATTTGGCCTGGTCCAGATCCTGCTTGCTGACCACTCCCGCGGCAGAAAGTCCCTGCACTCGTTCGAACTGTTTCTTCGCCAGGATCAGGTTCGCTTCTTGCGCCGCCCGTGCGCTCTCCTGGGTCTTTACCGTAGCCTGCTGCTTCAACGGATCAATCTCGATCAGCGGACTGCCTGCTTCCACGCGGTCGCCCGAATGCACGAATATCTGAGTGATCTGCCCGTCCACCTGCGGCATGATGACCGCCGAATCGCGCGACTTCACCGTCGCCACATAGTCGCTGGAATCGCTCACCGGCACCGCCTTCGCTTCGAGCACCTTCACCGGCATCCCCACCGGTCCGCCCGCGTGTGCACTTTGCGTCGCATGGCTCGAGCAGCCAACCGTGAACCCCGCCGCCAGCACCAGCAGCAGCGCGGGCAGCCATCCCGGCCTTGCGCCGTTTCGACCACATTTTCGAATGTAGTTTCGTATATTGTTCGCCATGGATTTCTTAGCTTACACCTGCGATTTCCGGTTTTGCAACCAGACTACTGCAACCCGAGTCGCCCCAACTTTAAAGCCGCTCATCCCCTGTTGGGACGGGGGATCGCAAGCTCTAAAGTTAACCGTCCCTTTAAGATTCGCCAGCCTCCCCAAGGGACGCAAATTTTAATCGGCCATCGGTTCGGGGGCCGTTCGTGGCGGCCTCAACAATTAACGGTTGTACCTTGTGGACCCGAGTGTCGCCGAGCGCACACACCCCCACTGCGCTCTGCTACATTAGCTTTTCCTATGCCAACGGCCTCCCGAGCGTTCACCCGCAGCTTCGCCAGCGACAACAACGCCGGCGTCCATCCAGAAATCATCGAAGCGATCGCCCGTGCCAACCAGGGACACGAGGTCGCCTACGGCGACGACCCCTACACCCGCTCCGCCATCGCCAAATTCGAGGAACATTTCGGCTCCGGCATCGAGGTCTTTTTCACTTTCAACGGCACCGGAGCCAATGTGCTCGGCCTGCAAGCCCTGAATCGCCCCTACCACGCCGTCCTGTGCAGCGACTACGCTCACATCTACACCGACGAATGCGGCGCCCCCGAGAAGCACACCGGCTGCAAACTGATCCCCCTGCCTCACCAGGATGGCAAAATCACGCTCGATTCGGTCCGGCACGCTTACCACGGTATCGGGGACCAGCACCACGTGCAGGCGCGGGTCATTTCGATCACCCAATCCACCGAGATGGGAACCGTTTATCAGCCCGAGGAGATTCAGTCGCTGGCCCGCTTCGCGCACGAGCATGAAATGTTCTTGCACATGGACGGAGCCCGCATCGCCAACGCCGCCGCCAGTCTCGGACAAACTCTGCGCCAAGCTACGCGCGACCTCGGCGTGGACGTGCTCTCGTTCGGCGGCACCAAGAACGGAATGATGGGCGGGGAAGCCGTTATCTTTTTCAATCAAGGCGTCGATCAAGGGGTTAGCAACTCTGGCCCGAGCCGCGATTTCCTCTACCTGCGCAAACAAGGCATGCAGCTGGCCTCAAAAATGCGCTTCATCGCCGTGCAATTCGAAACCTTGCTCACGGACGACCTCTGGCGGCGCAGCGCCGAGCACGCCAATCGCATGGCCCGCCTGCTGGAAAAAGAAATCCGGCGCATCCTAGGCGTTAAAGTAGTCTGGCCCGTCGAAGCCAACGGCGTATTCGTCCAGATCCCACGCCACGCCGTCGAAAAAATCAAAGCCCGCTACTTTTTCTACATGTGGATGGAAGAAGAATGCATCGTGCGCTGGATGTGCTCCTTCGACACCACCGAAGAAGATGTCCGCGATTTCGCCCAGGTAGTCGCCGCAGCCGTCAAACCCTAAACTCATGTATCGACAACGGCCTCGCTCGTCCCCGTCCAACTCATGTGGCGACAGGCGCTTCGGCTGTCCCGGTCCGAGCGAAGCTCAACCAGCTTCTTCTCCACCGCCGACAACCCCACCGCCACCCCCACCCCGTCGGCCCCGTTCTTGATATTGATTTTTCGCGTACCATTGACTAAATTTGCCCCAGTCCCCAGCTGCGCGCGTTTAACTCGGCCCTTCAGTCCCAGGAGCTTTCATGAAAGCGAAGTGGTTCGGCACGGTAGCCCTCATAATCGTCGCGATCTCGCTGCTCAGTGTTTCCAGCTGCGGGGACCCCCAGGAGCTGACTTCTATCCAAATCCAACCCACCGTCGAGACAGTTGGAGCCTCAAATATTCCTGTACCAGCCGATGCCGGGTTCCAGCTGCAGCTGAGAGCTCTGGGTACGTACATCCACCCGCCCGTAACCAAGGACATTACCAGCCAAGTGACTTGGTCCTCGAACACCCCACAAATGTTTACCGTCAACTCCGCGGGCCTGTTATCCGCTACAGGCCAAGCCTGCGGAGGTACTTTGGTGTCGGCCACGGCGACCACAAACAGTGACGGCAGCGGCGTGTCCTCGTCCGGAGCAATCGTGACCGGGTACATGACTGCGAATCTGGTCTGCTATACGGGCGGAGCCGGCGGTGGAGAGCCGATTTTGACCGTCACCTTCCTTGGCAGCGGCACGGGAACAGTAACCAGCTCTACTTCAGGTTTCAGTTGCACAAGTGCATCGATTAGCTGCGTAGACAGTTTTCCGTCCGGTACAACCGTTACGCTGACTGCCACTCCGGTCGCGCCCTCCACATTTGGCGGTTGGTCTGGCGGCTGTACTGGATCCTCCACCTGCGTTCTCGTCCTGCAAACAGACACCACTGTGACTGCCGAGTTTGATTGAGCTTATGGACGCCGGCCTCGAGCGGCGCGTCCGCCCTCATTCCGTCTCGCCCAGCATCTTTCCCAACGTGGGTTTGTGTTTTTCCGGCTTCTTCTTTTTCTCCACCACCACTTGCCCCGACGGAGGCGCACCCACGCGCTCCCGCGCAAGCTCCTTGACCGCCGTCACCGCGCTAAACCGCTTCGCTTTTTTCTTGCGCCCCATCTTTCTCCCGCCCGTCGTCTCTATGTTGCCATAGCATGTCTGTCGCAAAACTGTAATAATTAGCGTTGGCGGTCGGATCGTCCGGCAGAAGCAACCGGTTTTGGCCCACGACCAACGACACGCGACCAACAACTCTATGGAAGAACGCGAATTTTTCGACGAACGCCAGGAGAAGAAGCCGGCGAACCTTAACTGTCCCCACTGCCACCAGGCTGCGGAATATGAAGTGACGTGGCTAGTCCGCACCAAGAAGCGTCAACTCGCCGGCCGCGCCGACGAGCGCGACCGCGCCCGCTTCGCCAAGGCCCGCAACTACATGGTCCGCAAAGATGACGTGATGGCGTGCAAGAACATGCGCTGCCGCAAACGCTTCGACATCACCGGCCAATCAGTGGTCATCACCGAATAACGTTTGGGTGCAATTTGCGTTTGGCGCCCCGGTCGAGTGAGATAAGCGTCGATCTGCTTTTTTCTTCTTCCTTCCGCTCAGACCTTCACTCGCTCTCATCCAGCCGCCCACTTGGCTAATGCGAAGTGCTAATTGCTCATTTATACTGACAAGTTTGCCATCGTTGCCCGAAGCATGAAGCAAGGAGTCAGCTTTTGAAGATCCTGGTCTGCATGAAGCAGGTGCCGCAGAAAGACGCTCCACTCAAACTCAACGAAACCGGCACCTGGATTCGCGACGAAGTCCCCTACGAAGTCAACGAGCCTGACGCCTTCGCCCTCGAAGAAGCTCTGCGCCAGCGGGAAAAACATACCGGCGAAGTGGTCGTGATCACCAGCGGCCCCGCCCGCGCCCAGCAAGTGTTGCGCGAGGCTCTGGCCAAGGGCGCGGACCGCGCCATCCATCTCGAAGACAACGCTTTTGTCGGCCTCGATGCCTTCAACACCGCCAAAGCCTTCGCCGCCGCTATCAAAGATGAAAAGTTCGACCTCATCTTCACCGGCCTGCAATCCGACGACTACGGCTACGCGCAAACCGGTGTCATCCTGGCCGAATTGCTGGGCTGGCCGCACGCCACCATCATCATGCACATCGAAAAAACGGATGCCGGAATCCGCGTAAAGCGCGAACTCGAAGCCGGATACTTCCAGTTCGTCGACATGCCGCTGCCCTCGGTCCTGACCATCCAGTCCGGCATCAACAAGCTGCGCTATGCAACATTAATCGGCATCAAGCAGGCGAAAAACAAGCCCATGCGAAAAGTCCCGCTGGCCGAAGTGCAATCCGCCATCGGCGAGAATTTACAGAAAATCGAGCGCCTCTACATCCCCCAAAAAACAAAAAAGACCGAAGTGATCGAAGGTGCACCGAACGAAATCGCCAAGAAACTAGTCGACAAACTACGCAACGAACTGCGCGTTCTATAGACGCTAGTGTAGAGAACTGCCTGTGTGGGGACGGGCGCCTCGCCCGTCCGAGCCGAGCGAAGCTCGGCAGTGTATGGCTGAAGTTAGAAGTTAAGAGCTGGAACCCAGAATCCGATCCCTATGCCCGACTCAATCCTAGTCATCGTCGAACAACGCGAATCCAAACTCAACCGTGTCTCCTGGGAAACTATCACCGCCGGCCAAGCCATCGCGGCCGCCACCGGGTGGTCCCTCGAAGCCGCTGTAGTCGGAGCGAGCGTCGGCACGCTGGCCGCAGAAGTAGCCGGGAAAAAAGTCGCGAAAGTCTACGCAGTCGAGTCGCCGAAGCTCGAGCCCTACACGCCCGACGCCTTCGCCGCCGCGCTCAAACAATTCCTCGCCGCAAAACAGCCCAAGCTCGTGCTCATGCCGCACACCTATCAGGTGCGCGACTTCGTCCCGAAACTCGCCACCACCATGGGACGCACCGTGATCAGCGACTGCATCGGCTTCAAGCACGAAAACGGAAAGCTGACCTTCACTCGCCAGATGTTCCAAGGCAAGCTCGCCGCCGACGTCAGCTTCACCAGCGACGCCCCCTGGTTCGCCACTTTCCAGAACGGCGCGTTCCGCGGCGACAAAGCCGAAGCCGGCGCAGCCGCGGCCCCAGTCGAAGTGGTAAGCATTGAAATCGCTGACGGCGTGATCCGCACCAAGCCGCAGGAAGTCTTCAAAGAAGTAAAGCAGGCCGTCGATCTCACCCAGGCGGAAATCATCGTCTCCGTCGGTCGCGGAATCAAAGAACAGAAAAATATCGAAATGGCGAAACAACTCGCCGACGCTCTCGGCGGAGAACTCGCCGCCTCCCGCCCCATCTGCGACTCCGGCTGGCTCCCGATGGACCGCCAGGTCGGCTCCTCCGGCCAAACCGTCGCGCCCAAACTTTACCTGGCACTCGGCATCAGCGGCGCCATCCAGCACATCGTCGGCATGAAAGGCTCGCGCGCCATCATCGCGATAAACAAAGATTCCGAAGCCCCCATCTTCGAAATCGCCGACTACGCCGTGGTCGGAAATTTATTCGACATCGTCCCGCCGCTGATCGAAGAAGTGAAGAAGGTAAAAGCCGGAAGTTGACATCTTCGCCGCGGATGCAGACGGATCCAAAACCTCGTTTGTCATTCGAACCGCTACAAGTCGGTGAGGAATCTGCTGTAGCCAGCGCGTGCGGACACGACCGCAAAGATAGAAGCATGAAGAGCAGTTTCAACGCAGTATTCGAACCGGTCCTGAAAAGTCCGAAGGTGGCGGCTACGTTGCCTACGCCGAAGAATTCCCGGGTGCGATTTCCGGAGGCGATACGCTGGACGAGGCGTTTGAAAAATCTATGTGACGCCGTCGAAATCCTATTTGAGGCCGATCGCGAACCCACCCGGAAGCCATGGCCCTTGCCGTATCCGTGTTGATCTTTGAAAATCCGTGGCAAGTTGCGGTTTAGTCCCCGGCAAGCTTCCCTTTCGCAATCGCCGCCGCCGCAATCTGCGCCACATCCAGCAACTCGGGCGGATTGCTCGTCGCCGCCGCCAGCCCATCCCGCAGCATCGAATTGCAGAACGGACACGCCGCCGCCACCACGCTCGCTCCCGTGGCGACTAACTCCTCGGCCCGCTCCAAGTTAACGCGCTTGCCAGTTTCTTCTCCCAGAAACATCAGCCCGCCCCCGCCGCCGCAGCAGAAGCCGCGTTCCCGCGCCCGCGGCGGATCCACCACCTGCCCATACCGCGCGATCACATCGCGCGGCTCGTCATAAACGCCGCGATAGCGCCCCAGATAACACGCATCGTGAAACACCGTCTTCTTCTGCTGGTCTCCGTCGTTGCCCTGCGGCAGCTTGTCGCGATAACGATCCATCAGTTCCGTGTGATGTTCAATGGCAACGTTCCCGCCATGTTCCTTCCAGTCCTCGCCAATCGTGCGCACGCAATGCGGACAGATCGAAACCATCTTCTTCACACTGCCCGCGCGAATATTTTCCAGATTTCCCTGCGCCAGCTCCCCAAACAGATAATCATTGCCCAGCCGCCGCACCGGATCGCCGCTGCATTTTTCCTGCCGTAAAACTCCAAACGTGATCCCCACATGCCGCAGCACTTCCACCAGCGCCAGCAGAATCTTCCGCCCATTCGGATCAAACGATCCCAGGCACCCCATCCACAAGCAATATTCCTGCGTGCCGTCGAAATAGGGCAGTCCGTTTTTTTCGATGAACTTTTCCCGGTCCGACGGCGGAAATCCCAGCGCGTTCCCCTGCCGCTCCAGCGTCACAAACAACTCGCTGCCGTGAGAGTTATCCCACTTGCCCGTATTCACTGCTCCCCGCCTCAGTCCAATAATCATCGGCAAATGTTGAATCCCCACCGGACACTGGAATTCGCAAGCGCCGCACGTGGTGCACTGAAAAGCCGCCTCCATCGAAATATGTTTGCCCAGCAGCGGCTCGTTGCTCTTCGGTCCAAACTCGTCCAGGTAATGCCGCGCGCCCAGAATAATTTCCTTGGGATTCAGAATTTTCCCCGTAGTGTTGGCTGGACAATGTTCCGTGCAGCGTCCGCACTCCACACAGGAATAAGCCTGCAGCGCGGCAATCTGAGTCAGATCTTTGCCCTCGACGAGGCCGAAATCTTCGTCCCCCACCAGCGGCGGAATCTTGCTGAACCCGTCCCGCTCTAGAAAAACGGTCACCGGACTCAACACCAGGTGCATGTGCTTGGTGCTCGGAATCAAGGGCAGAAAAACCAACAGCACCACCGTGTGCGCCCACCACCAGGCCCAGGCCGCTGCAGTTCCTTCTTGCACCCAGAACGTAGCCAGATACGTAACCATCAACGCAAAAATCAGAAACGCAATCAGACCTGACTCCGGTGAAAGCGGCTCCAGCCATTTCGGACGAATCACAAATCTCCGGAACGCCAGCCCCGCAATCGAAATCGCCACCGCGACCGCAAATACACCAGCAATCAGAAAATAACCCCGCCCCCAAAAACTATCCTGCGAAAGAAACGCAAAACCCAGCCCCCTAGCAAAATGATTCAGCGTGACCAGCGCAAACACGCAGAATCCCCAGAACACGAGCGCATGCGCTAGCCCCGGCAACGGCCGCTGCGCAATCACTAATCCCTGCGCCGCCACTTCCCACAGCACCTTGCGAATGCGCGGCCCGATCGGCCTGAGCTTGAAATCAGCGTCGGGCCTCGCCGCTAGAATAATCCGCAGCGCCCGCCCAAACTTCCGCCAGAACAGGAACGCAGAAACAAAGATGCCGACAAGCAAAAGAACTCGCCCCGGCCAATTCATATGAGTGATGTCTCCCAGGAACATGACAGTCTACTCCAGACTCCGTGAGTGACGGGGTTTGCGTGTAAGCGGGCGCCTCACGGAGGGCCAGACTACGGATTGTCGCCGAGTCGTTCCGTTGCAGTCAGCATGCGCTTGCCCTGAATCACAGCAGCGATCACAACCTCAGCATCCTGCAGACGGTAAATAAGGCGATAGCTGTACCACCAATTCGCGGACGTTCTCGTCGTCGAATTCAGGGACCTCGCGCCCGGCGCGAGGAAACTTCGCCGGCATCTGGGTCTGGTTGACAACTTTCTTGACCTCGATGCCGGCGCAGGTGGGCGAATCGGCAGCAATGTAGTCGGCGATGGCTTCGACGTCCTGAAGAGCGCGCCGCGACCAGGCTACTCGGTGAGCCATTTGCTCAGGCGAGTCTCGACTTCAGCCTGGGAGAGCGTGCTGTTGACCCGGGCATCTTCGAGCCCACGGCGCACTTTGTCGAGCACATAGAGATGGTATTGAATGTCCTCGACGGACGCGTCACTCGGAAGCCTGGTCAGCAGCGGTTCGACGTCGTGCTTGGTCGTGCTCATGACTGTTCCTCACTAACGATACCGCTGCCTGGTTTCACCCTGCCAAAGCGGCGGCCCGCCGCTTGGCCGTGATAGCATTCCCGCCATGCGATCCCGCACTACGCTCTTCGCCGCCCCGCTTCTGCTCGCATTCACCGCCTCAGCCCAAAACCCCGCCCCGCCCACCATCCCCTCCACCGCCTCGCCCAGCCTGGACCAGTACCGCGTCTCTCGCATCGCCATCGACACCGACGACTTCGGAGAACTGAAACGTTACCGCGATGCCGACGCCGCCCTCAAGCCTCCCGCGGCTGGGGAGAATCGAGTCGTGTTCCTTGGCGACTCCATCACCGATTACTGGAAGCTGGAAGACTATTTCCTCGGCAAACCCTACCTCAACCGCGGCATCGACGGCCAGACCACTCCCCAGATGCTGGTCCGCTTCCGCCAGGATGTGATCAACCTGCAACCAAAAGTCCTGGTCGTGCTGGCCGGAACCAACGACGTTGCCGGCGTCACCGGCCCCGCGCGCAACGAGGATATCGAGGCCAACTACGCATCCATGGCCGAGTTGGCGCGCCTGTACCACATTCGAATCGTCTTTGCCTCTCTGCTTCCGGTGAACAACTACACCGACGACGCGAAGGAGTCGTTTGCCCTGCGTCCCCGCGAACGAATCCTGGCCCTCAACACCTGGCTCAAGGATTACTGCGCGAAGAACGGGCTTGTCTATCTCGACTACTTCTCAGCCGTCGTCGACGACAAAGGCATGCTGAGGGGCGATCTGAGCGACGAGGGACTACACCCCAATGCGGCCGGGTATAAAGTCATGGCGCCGCTCGCAGAAAAAGCAATCGCGCGCTCGATTACCGGCAAAGCGTGACAGAGCTCAAACAAACAACGGACTCAACGGAACGACTTTTCGGCGTCATGGAAGAAACAGTTTCCGCGTTATCGTAGACAGGTTAAGGACAGCCAAATGAAATCATCTCGCCACTTCCAGCCGCTGGCATTGCTTCTCTTCCTCGCCGTTTCCGCCCTGGCGCAACAGGCCCAGCAGCCCGCTCCGCCCAGCATTCCCACCACAGGTTTCCCTGGCCTGGACCAATACCGCGCCAGTCGCATCGCCGTTTTCACCGACGATTTCGGACAACTCGCCCGCTACCGCGACGCCAACGCTGCTCTCAAGCCGCCTGCGCCCGGCGAGAACCGCGTCGTCTTCTTCGGAGACTCCATCACCGACATCTGGCATCTCGACGAATATTTCCCCGGCAAGTCCTACATCAACCGCGGCATCGGCGGCCAGACCACTCCGCAAATGCTGGTCCGCTTCCGCCAGGACGTGATTGCGCTGCAACCCAAAGTGGTCGTCATCCTCGCCGGCACCAATGACATCGCCGGCAACACCGGCCCCATGCGCCTCGAAGATATCGAGGCCGATTACGCCTCCATGGCCGAACTGGCCCAAGCCAACCACATCGCCGTCGTGTTCTCGTCGGTGCTGCCGGTGCACAACTACACTGACCGCTCGAAAGATTTCTTCGCGCAACGGCCACCCGTGAAAATCCTCGCATTAAACAAGTGGCTGAAGAATTACGTAGCCGCGCACCCACTTTGCCTCTATCTCGACTACTTCTCCGCTATGGTCGACGACAAAGGCCTCCTGAAAAAAGATTTAGCCGACGACGGCCTGCATCCCAACGCCGCAGGATTCAAGATCATGGCCCCGCTCGCAGGAGAGGCGATCGAGAAAGCGATGGCGCCTCGAAACATCTCGACTTCTTTCTCCCGGCGAGTTCTATACTGTGAAGTAGAGTTTCCGACCGCCCCGCCCCCGCGCTCAGGGCTAGGACGCGGCGGAAAGAGCTCTTAGCCTTTGGCTCTTAGCTCGACCGGAGCCAGGACTCCGACGCCGTAGGGTGTAGCCAAAAGCTAAGAGCTAAAAGCCGTGTTCCTCACCGACAAATTCGGACGCCGCATCACCGACCTGCGGATCTCCATCACCGACCGATGCAACTACAAGTGTGTTTACTGCCGGACCGGCAACGAAGGCGCGCTCTACGGCGACCTGCCGTTCGACGATTACTTGCGCATGGCCCGCGTCCTGGTCGGCATGGGGATCACGAAAATCCGCCTCACCGGCGGTGAGCCGCTGTTGCGCAAAGGCGTAGTCGAGTTCGTCCGCGAACTCGCGAAGTTGCAGCCCGCAATTTATGGAACCCCGGACGCCCCCGTCCGGGGTGGTCCCGACGCTGTGCAGGCCGAAGATGGGAAGGCGGAAGTTTTGCAGGCGAAAGACGTGCGGGCGAACGAGGGCGTCCGCACCTTCGCACACGCCGCCCCCCTCGACATCGCGCTCACCACCAACGGCCACCTGCTCGCCGATCTCGCGCAGCCGCTCAAAGCCGCCGGCCTCACTCGCGTCACCGTTTCCATGGACGCCGTCGATCCCGACCGCTTCGCCCGCATCACGCGCGTCCCTGACGGATACGAGCACGTCCTCGCGGGCATCCGCGCCGCCCGCCGCGCCGGACTCCGGCCGTTGAAAGTAAATTGCGTGCTCATGCGCGGCTTCAACGAAGATCAGATCATTCCCTTCGGCAGGTTCGCCCGCGAAGAAGGCGTCACCGTGCGCTTCATCGAATTCATGCCGCTCGAAGAGGGCCGCACCTGGTCCCCCTCCACGGTAGTCACGCTCGACGAAATCCTGGCTCGCATGTCCGAGTACCGCCCGCTGGTCGAAATCCCTCACGCAGGCTCCGAAACCGCCCGCCGCTACCGCTTCGACGACGGCGCCGGGGAAATCGGCATCATCGCGCCCGTCTCGCACCCTTTCTGCGGACACTGCAGCCGCATCCGCATCACCAGCGACGGCAAAATCCGCACCTGCTTATTTTCGGTGTGGGACCACGACCTGCACGCCCAAATGCTCCGCGGCGCGCGCGACGAAGAGCTAGCCGAATTCATTCAGGGCGTCATCCAGAAAAAAGAAGAACGCCACCACATCGGCGAGCCCGATTTCGTCCCCGCGTCAAGAACGATGGTTCACATCGGCGGATAGCCACCGCAGGGCTGCTGATCAATTGGGCTTTGCCGGAGTCGGAAGCGCAGACTGGCTGGAAGGCGCCGTTGCTGCGACGGGTGTGATACTCAGGGGAATCTCAAGTGGGTGTGTTCCTCAAAAAACGAGACCGATTGCGCTTGGCCATCTTCCAGAACCTGAAAGTCTTCCCTGTGCAGGGCGGGAATCGGCTGGTCATTGCGGTCGGTAACAACTACGTTCACCACCACCAAGCGGGAGTTGGCCTTGAAAGTTGAATGGACCTCGGTGGATTGGGGCGGTGAACTCGGGGCGCAGAGCGAAACCAGGAGGCAGGACAGGACCAGCAGCGGGAGCAGCCTGCGTCGCAGCAGGAGCACAACACTCTCCTTGAAACAGTTCGCAAGATAGACTTAGCAGGAATCCCGCCCCGGAACAGTCCGTCGTTCCCAGCTTTCAGTTCCACCGGATTACCAGCAGCGTGTAACATCTGCATGTGATGGCCAGTTTGGATGTAACGAACCGTCTGATGGTTACGATGATCTCGATTGCGCTTCTCATCAGCGCCCGCCAGTCCTTGCAGGCCCAAACCCCCGCCTACCTCGGCTTCGACCGCAACGCCTACCCCGGCGACGCCAACCTGAAAGCCCTGCACGAAACTTTCTCCTACACCGGCTACTGGCTCAACCACCCTCCCGGAGAAAAAACCAACTCCTGGACCGGCCACCGCGCCGCCGTCGCATCCGCCGGCTTCGGATTCCTCGTGCTCTTCAACGGACGCCTCTACGCCGAATTGAAACCCGTCGCCAAAGCCATGCGCCTCGGCCAATCCGACGCGCAAGCCGCCGCCGCCGCTGCACGCCGCGAAGGTTTCCCCGCGCAAACCATTATCTTCCTCGACCAGGAACAAGGCGGACGCATGCTCCCCGAACAAAAGGCCTACATTTACGCCTGGGTCGACGGCGTCATCGCCGCCGGATTCCGCGCCGGCATCTACTGCTCCGGCGTCCCCGCCGCGGACGACGACAACATCGTCACCGCCGAAGACATTCGTGCCAACGCAGCCAACCGCCAGATCGTCTACTGGGCCATCAACGACGCTTGCCCGCCCGCCCCCGGCTGTTCGTTTCCTGTCAATCCACCCGCGCACCCACCCAGCCCCGCCGAAAGCAGCGTCTCCTTCGCCGAAGTTTGGCAATACGCGCAATCCCCCCGCACCGCGACCGCCGCCCACTGCACCAACTACAACCCCGACGGAGATTGCATCGCCCCGAGAATCCCCGCCGCCGAGCGCCTCCACATCGACGTAGACACAGCAACGTCGCCCGATCCGTCGCAAGGCCGCTAAAACCGGCTTCGGGCTTCAGCTTTCATGCCTGGCAAGACCCATGTGGCGACGGCCGCCTCGGACGTCCAGGTCAGGGTCGAAGCCCGGCGTTCCCAGTCCAATGGCCGGAAGCGGGAAGCCGGAGCCCGCTGCCCGCCTCCTGCTACACTGTACGGACCCTGCAATCCCCAGTCTAAGGAGCAAACATGTCCCGCACTCTAACCACACTCGTCATCGCCCTACTATTCTTCCCGGCAGCCACGCTCACCGCCGCGGCACAAGACACATGGCAAATTGATCCCATGCATTCTTCGGCGCAGTTCTCCGTGCGCCATCTCGGAATTTCCACCGTTCGCGGAGCCTTCACCAAAGTCAGCGGCACCATTGTGGTCGACGACGCCAATCCTGCCCGGGGCCAGGTGCAAGCTACCATCGACGCCGCTTCCGTCGACACCCGCGTAGAGATGCGCGACAACGATCTCCGCAGCCCCAACTTCTTCGACGTGCAGAAATATCCAACCATCACTTTCAAATCGAAAAAAATCGAACCCGCCGGCCCTGGTAAGCTGAAAATCACCGGTGAGCTCACCATTCACGGCGTCACCAAAGAAGCAGTCCTCGACGTCGACGGGCCATCCCCAGCAATTAAAGATCCCTGGGGCAACCCGCGCCGCGGCGCCTCCGCGTCCACCAAAGTCATCCGCCAGGATTTCGGCGTCAACGGCGCCCCCGGCGTAGTCGGCGACGAAATCAGCATCAGCCTCGACGTAGAGTTCATCAAGCCCCCAGCGAAATAGGGATCCCGGGCATGGGCCTAGGGCTCGGTCCTCGATTGAGGTTGCGGTGTGACCAGCGAGAAGATTCGAAGAGTAGGAAAAAAGTAAAATAAAGAAAAAAGACAATCAGCGGTCACCAACAAAGACCGGGTAGCGCTTCCGCTTTTGACACTTGCGCCAGATCCTTGTTCTCCCTGAACCCTAGCCCTGATCCGTCTGATCCGTGTTCCCTGTTCCCTGTTCCACAAAATGCGGTAAACTAGGTACAGCACGCAGCAGCGCCCCAATGCCCGACCGAACCTTCACTCTCGACGAAGCCCAGTCGCTGCTCTCCGTGCTCGAATCGCTTCTGCGCAATGCCATCGTCGGCAAGCAATTAATGGACGAAGTCGAGGCCGAGATGCAAGCCACCAACCACCGCATCTTCCTCAACGGTGGCACTTTCGTCGACATCGTTCCTATCGCGCGCCGCAAAGCCGAGCGCGCCAAAGCCGAGCAGCGCGTGCGCGACGCTCTCGCCGAAATCGATTCCATCGGCGTGCAAGTCAAAGACCTGAGCATCGGCCTGCTCGATTTTCCCTGCGAGGTCGAAGGCCAGATCATTCTTCTCTGCTGGAAACTGGGCGAAAAATCCATTACCCACTGGCACGGCACCAACGAAGGCTTCGCCAGCCGCAAGCCAATCGACGCCCGCATCGCCAGAGGCAAGAAAGCAAACTAGGCTGGACCGGGTGCCCCATTTCTCGCGTCCTTTGCGAGAAGTGCAGATTTTGACCTCTGTTCGCCCGCCGTCCCCAAACCCACACATTCCAAAGCCCTTCCTGCCCACAACATCCGCCGCACTCCGGGGTTTACACAAACTGAGTACAATGAAGACACCCGTTACCCAGGCACCTTTGGCTACTTCGCCATCGGCGATTCTTCAGTAATCTGGTGTCAAACTTACTTCGCCCGGGAAACCGTGACCGGCGCAGGCCCCAAGAAGAAAGAAAAAACGAAAGAGGAAACTTCATGAAACGCCAACTCCCTGTTGTTTACGCGTTGCTGTTCGCAGTCGTACTCTCGCTTTCAACCGCATCCTTCGCGCAGATTTCGGTCGGCATCAGTTTCAACGTCCGCATCGCCCCGCCCGCTCTGCCAGTTTATGAGCAGCCCATCTGCCCCACTCCCGGCTATCTCTGGACTCCCGGCTACTGGTCCTGGAATGACGATGCCGGCTACTACTGGGTGCCTGGCACCTGGGTAGAAGCTCCCACGCCAGGCGTGCTCTGGACTCCCGGCTACTGGGGATGGAACAACGGATTCTACGGCTGGAACGAAGGTTACTGGGGTCCGCACGTCGGATTCTATGGTGGCGTGAACTACGGCTTCGGCTACGGTGGCACCGGCTTCGGTGGCGGCGAGTGGCGTGGCGGAGCATTCTTCTACAACACGGCCGTGATGCACGTGGATACTGTCCACATTACCAACGTCTATGTAAACAATACGGTCATCGTCAACAACAACTCGCACGTCGCATTTAACGGCGGCGAAGGTGGACTCACCGTGCGCGCCTCGGTGCAGGAAGAATCCTACGCCCGCGAACCGCACACGCCTCCAGTGGCCGCGCAAGTTGCGCATGTTCAGGCCGCCAGCCAGAATCGGGCGAACTTCGCGTCTGAAAATCATGGCCGTCCCGCCATCGCCGCCACGGCACGCCCCGGCGAGTTCAGCGGAAAAGGCGTAGTCGCGGCGAAAGCTGCCGGCGCGCCCTACAAAGCCCCGGCCATGTCGCCCAAAGAAGCCCGCGGACCTGCACCCGCGGCTAGCAACACCGCCGCGCGTCCCGTCACCCCGCCGATGAAGAACACCGCAGCCGCCCCAGCAAAGAACACGGCGCCTGCAAAGACCGCCGAGGCACCCCGCGAAGCCGCTCCCCGGACCGAGACCGCTCGCCCAGCGACGGAAGCTCGCCCGCAGACCGAAGCGCGTCCGCAACCAAAGAGCGAGCCCAAGCCCCAGGCCAAGCCAGCGGCCAAGCCCAAACCCGCTCCCAAACCAGCTCCCAAGGAAGAGAAAGAAAAGAAGTAGCAGCGCAGGCACAATCGCCCGACGTCAGACGCCGCACCTGAGCCCTCACACCTCGGCAGAACCAAGCCGGAGTCTGAGGTTTCGGGCGTCTGGAATGGGAGCGGGAGTCGAAAGCCCGAACTGAAAGCCGCGATGCCAGAAGCCCGCCCCGGCCCACGCAGAGACAGCCGCCTCGGCTGCTCAAGCCCGGGCGAAGCCCGGCCCGGTCATGGGTGGGTGGCGGTGTAGTAGTACGTGACTGCCACCGATGCCTGCGTCGTGCCGGCGGCGGGAGAGGTGTTCACACACATGTTGTCTCCCGTGCTGTTCGCCGCGATCAACCAGTCTTGGCTAGCGGTCCAGCTGTAGTAGGTTGGTGCGAGGTACGTATTCCATAACAACGATCCGCCGGTACCACACGAGCTTCCCTCTACGACCGTAAAGTAGCTCGGCTCGCTGGAGTTGCCGAAGGATGTGTCTGTGGAAAACGCGAGCTTGGCGTCCAATTTACGAAAAGCGAAAAATGACTTGGCGGGCGGCCGTTCGAATTACCAGGCCAAGTCGTCCCAGGTCCAAAACTTCCCCTCCCGGCAAATGGGACCATAACGACCGTAAACATCACCGTGGCGTTGTAGTGCTACCCCGGCACGCGGCGCAACCAGTGGCCGTCCGGCTTAATTCGTTACGACTACGTTGATCGTGGCCGAGGAAGCTGTG
>Ga0181537_10002015_pt1 | contig 18230 bp, 14 predicted proteins | sample PEATcosm2014_Bin_39_FD_119765 | JGI IMG/M metagenome (GOLD analysis project Ga0181537, IMG submission 119765) | Peatland microbial communities from MTU Mesocosm Facility, Houghton, MI, USA - PEATcosm2014_Bin23_10_metaG | ecosystem: Environmental > Terrestrial > Soil > Wetlands > Peat | place... | reverse complement strand
TGTTGCGCTCAACAGCGAGGAGTTCCAGTGTACGGAGAGATGGCGCGATCTGCTGGGTTCCAGTGCATCGCTGGAGTTGCTGGATTGGCGCACTGATTTCAAGGGGTATGTATCGTGGCTCACGCGCGCCGCATCCACGCAGAACTTCAAGCCGGAGACGCTCCATGCGCCGGTTCAGATCATGGATGTCGACGAGGCGGAAGGTTCGGTTTTCGATGCCTTATGGATCGGCTCATGCAGCGACGACTTCTGGCCGGATTCTCCCAAGCCATCGCCGCTGCTTCCGATTGCATTGCTGAAGGAAGCGGGCGTGGCAATGGCAGGAACGCCGCAGGCGGAAGCGCGTATTGCGCGCATCAGTTCACGGCTGTTGCAGTCCGCGCCACGTGTTTCACTCAGCCTCGCACTCCGCACGGACGACGAGCGTGAGCAGCGCTGGAGTCCTTGTTTTGCGAGCTTCGCACTTGCTGAGGATGCGATCAAGTTGCCGGTGCCGCCGGTCTTGCGCTTTGAGCCCGCGGAACTGGAAGAGGTCGCCGACGCTATGGCTCCGGCGCTGCGTCCTGGAGAGTTCGCCGGTGGTGGAACCTCTTTGCTGGCGGAGCAATCCAACTGTCCCTTCCGCGCGTTTGCGATTCGGCGTCTGCTTGCCAGGGAAGCGGAAGGCCCAAATGAAGCGCTGGCCCCGACGGAGCGCGGCAAGGTCGTGGATGGCGCGCTGCAATTGATTTGGACTGAGTTGAAAGACAGCGAGGGGCTGCTGCGTGCGGATCGCGCGGCGATTGTTGAGAGCTGCGTGGAAGAAGCGATGGCGGAGAGTTTGCCGCCCGCCAGCGACGCTTGGACCACGCGCTTTCGCAGTTTGGAACGCCTGCGCACAATCGAGGTTCTAACCGAGTGGCTCGAGTTCGAGTCAACACGGAAGCCATTTCACGTGATCTGTCATCAGCGTGAGGTCGATGTAGAACTGGGTGCACTCAGCCTGCACGGTTTTCTCGACCGGCTCGATGAAATCGACGACGCTCATGTTGTGCTCGACTACAAAACCGGGGTCGCAAACAGTGTCGCGGTGTGGCAGGTTCCGCGTCCGCGCATGCCACAGTTGCCGTTCTACGCCATTGCCATGCAGCGCCAGAAACTCAATCTTGCGGGAATTTCGTTTGCCTACGTGCGCAAGGGAGAGCCATCTTTCAAGGGTTTTCTCCGCGAAAAGGGCCTGCTCCCCTCTAGCGCGCCGCGCAAGAATGCCTTCGAAGGACTTGGTTTTGATGAGTACACCGTGCGGTGGGCTGAGGAGTTGGAGAGCATTGCTGCGGCGTTCGCGCATGGCGATGCCGCCGTCGACCCCAAGGCCGCGCCGGGAAAGAATAATTCACCGTGCGCGCAATGCCATCTTGCGTCTTTGTGCCGAGTCGGCGAGCAGACAGACGATGATGCGGAGATAGAGACAACCGGAGGCGACGATGAGTAGCTCAGACCCACGGGCGGTGCGCTCCGATTCAGCTCTTCGCCTTGATGTACTGGAGACCGAGCGGTCGTGGATGTTGCAGGCTCCTGCGGGCTCAGGGAAGACCGAGTTGCTGATGCAGCGGTATCTGGCGTGCCTCGCGCGCGTCGAGCAGCCGGAGTGCGTGCTTGCGATTACCTTTACGCGCAAGGCGGCGGCGGAGATGCGCAACCGAATTCTCCGCTCGTTAAAGGCCGCGGAGAAGTTGAGCGATGAAGAAGTGCAGTCACGCCCGGAGCATGAGCGGCAATCTCTTGAACTGGCTCGCGCCGTGCTGGCAACCTCGGCGGCGCTGGGCTGGAAGGTGCTGGAGAATCCGGCGCGTTTGCAGATTCGCACGCTCGATTCGTTTTGCGAAACGGTGGCGCAGCGCGCGCCGTTCAAAGGGTTGCTCGGGGGAGCGGTTGAAGTTACGGAGGATTCGCAACCTCTCTACGAACTGGCAGCGCGACGGGTGCTCGAGCATCTTGCTGATCCGGGGGCGCGTGGCGACGCGGTTGCTGCATTGCTGACGCACCTGGACAACAATGTACGTGACGCGCGGAATCTGGTGGCCGCCATGCTGGCGCGGCGCGACCAGTGGCTGCACTTCCTCGGGCGTTCGGATGCTTTCAACGCTTCGCAGCAGCATACTCTCAAGAGCCGGCTGGAAGCGGCGCTGAGGCTTTCGGTCGAGGAAGATCTTGCGCTGGTCAGGGCCAGTGCCTGCACGGTTTTAAGCAGCGCGCAGGCAGAGGCAATCAGCGGCCTGATGCGGTACTCGGTGGCACAGCGCAACGATGCCGCTGCTCACGTGGTTGAGTCAATTGCGGCTCAAGCGGAGGTGGTTCCGTTTGCGGGCGGCGTTGCGCGACCCGGGCAGGCTGACTCCGCCTGGCCCGCCGCAACTGCCGAGGGTTTGGAGGAATGGCGCGCCATCTGCGACCTCCTTTTGACCGGAGAGCGAAGCAAACCGGCTTTTCGCAAGACGGTCAATGTGAGCAACGGCTTTCCCTCGAGCACGCAGGAAGAGAAAACGCGCCGCAATCGCTGCATTGAGTTGTTGAAGGAACTCGCGGCGCTCCCGGAAGCGCCACAGCTCTGCGCGGTGCTGAACAGGGTTCGGCGTCTCCCAGAGCCGCGTTATTCCGAGCCGCATTGGGAGTTCATGCGCTCTGTTCTGGAGCTGTTGCCGCTGGCGGCAGCCCATCTGAAGGTTGTCTTCGCGGAGCAGCATACGCTTGATTGTGCCGAGTACGCACAGCGAGCGCTGGATGCCATTGGGCAGGAGGGCGAGCCGACTGAGTTGGGTCTGCAACTGGGCTATCGCATCCGGCACATCCTTGTCGATGAGTTTCAGGATACCAACGGGGGGCAGGTTGAACTGCTGGCCCGCTTAATGCGCACCTGGGAGGCCGGCGAACAATATTCGACGTTCTATGTCGGCGACCCGATGCAGTCGATCTATGCATTTCGCCAGGCCGATATAGCCATCTACCAGCAGGCGCGGTTCGACGGCGTCGGAAAACATCGGCACAGCTTTGGCCAGCTCAGCCGGAACTTTCGTTCGCAACTACATCTGGTCGAGTGGTTCAATCGAATCTTTCCGAGCATTCTGCACGAGGAGAGCGACCTGACCAACGCAGTGAAGTATGCGGCGGCGGAAGCATCGCGTCCGGGAGTGGACGGGGCGCCCGTTCAAATCAAGGGATTCGCCCAAGGGGATCGAGCGGGAGAGGCGAAGCACCTTGCAGAGTGCGTGCGCCGCGAACTCGATCTTCCTACTCCCGAGGGCGAGAAGCCGACTTCGATCGCCATCCTGGTTCGCGCGCGGAGCCACTTGCCGGAACTTGTGGAAGCGCTGCGCGCGGGGGGTGTGGATTACCGGGCGGTGAAGACCGACCGGCTCGGGGAGCGTCCGCTAGTGCGCGACCTGGAGGCGTTGCGCGGGGCGCTGGCAGATCTTGCTGACCGCACGGCGTGGCTGTCTGTGCTGCGTGCGCCCTGGTGCGGGCTTGCGCTGGCTGACCTGCTGGAACTGTGCCGGGGAGACAAGTATTCCACGGTGTGGGAACTTCTGCGCGAACGAGGAGCGCAGCTTTCAGAACAGGCACAGGCTGCGTTGACGCGCGTGCTGCCGGTGCTAGAGGATGCGCTTGCCCGGCGGGGCCGCAGTTCGCCGCGGGCCATCCTAGAATCCGCATGGCTGAGGCTTGCGGGTCCGGCTTGCCTGGCCGACCGGGAGCAGGGGATGCGCGACGCCAGCGCATATTTCGCTCTGCTGGATGCACAGTCATCGGCAGGCGCGCTGCGGGCGCCGGAGCTCTTCGCGGAAAAATTGCACGACCTCTTTGCGCCTGCTGATACTCGCAGCAACATTCGCGTGGAGATCATGCCGATTCATCAAGCAAAGGGATTGGAGTGGGATGTTGTTTTTCTGCCCGCCCTGGAGCGGCGCTCGCGGCAGGCCGACAAGAGCCTGCTCTATTGGCGTTTGCGGCGGCGCGAGGGACAGGAGTTTCTGCTGCTCGGGCCGATGGAGGCTCCAGGCAAGAAGCCCGGCAAATCAGCCACCATCGAAAGCTACCTGCGTGCGCTCGCGGGCGATTGCGCGCACGAAGAGCTGAAGCGGCTTTTCTATGTGGCCGCCACGCGAGCGCGTCAGCGGCTTTATCTTTCAGCCGCCGTGCCGCAACGCCAGCCCGCCTCTGATTCCTTCCTGCGCCTGCTCTGGGAAGTTCCGGGGATGCAGGAGGAATTTGCCGCGCCGGAGATCAAGCAGAGCGGTGAAGCCGAACAGAGGGCCGCGCCTGCACCGCTGCTGCGTCGCCTTCCCTCCGGGTACTCGGCGCCCGCGCTGCCTGAGTTGCTTCGGTGGGATCCCCCGCGCAGAGAGGCTGCCGATGAGTTGCACCGCTTTGAGTGGGTTGGCGACCTGTTACCGCGCATCGGCGTTGTGGCGCACAGCTTTCTGCAGCGCATTGCCACCGATGGGCCATCGCTCTGGAATGCGGAACGAGTCGTTGCGGCGCGGCCCTTGATCGCCGCCGCGCTGGCGCGCGCGGGCGTGGTGCGGGGCGAGTTGGAGCAGGGAATTGCTCGGGTCACGGAGGCGCTGAACAAAACGCTGAACGACGAACGTGGCCGGTGGCTGCTCTCGCCGCACAAAGAGCATCGCTGCGAGTTCGCTGTATCGGCGGTGATTGGCGGGCAGTTGGAGCACGTGCGTGTGGACCGCACGTTCATTGAAGATGGCACTCGGTGGCTGATCGACTACAAGATCACGGAACAACTCGGAGGCGATCCGCGCCGGTTTGTGCAGATGCAGGTGGCGAAGTATCGTCCTGACATGGAGCGGTACGTGCGGGTTTTGTGCGCTTTCGATCCGCGGCCCGTGCGCTGTGCTCTCTACCTTCCGCTACTGGGCGCATTCTGCCCGGTTGATATGGAAACCTCATAGCGCGGCTTCGCAATCGTTAACGCAGAAACCAAAAGCCGGGTGCGACAAGGTAAACTCGTCTTAGCCGCATGAGTCCGAATAGAATTGCCGCGATCGTTGTTGTTGCCGCTCTGCTGGTGAGTGGCTGTGCCTTGGCGTTTGCCGCGCAGCCTGCGATGCAAGCTGTACGTCCCGGCAACAACGTGCTTGCCGAGCGTGGTTTCAATGAGCTTTACAACATGGATTACGACCCGGCGATTCGCGATTTTTCCAAACTGCGAAGTGAGTTTCCCGATGACCCCTTCCCCGCAAATTATCTGCTTGCCGCCGAGATATTCAAGGAACTGAACCGCATCGGCGCGCTCGACACCGAAACCTATTCGAGCGAGAGCTTTCTCACCAGCAAGGCCCGGCGGCCCCTGGATATGGCGGCGCAGAAGCGAATCTTCGACTTAATCTCGCTGGTGGAAGCGCAGTGCAATGCGCGGCTGAAGAAGAATCCAAACGATACGGATGCTCTTTATGCGCGCGGCGTGGCGAGCGGATTTCGCGCCACCTACATGGGAATGGCGGAGAAGTCGTGGCTCTCCGGAATCAGGGCGGCCTTGGCTTCTCGGCGCGACCACGAGCGCGTGCTGGAGCTTGACCCAAGTTACGTTGATGCCAAGATGACAGTCGGAATCCATAACTACATCATCGGATCTCTGAACTGGGCGGGGCGCGCGGCGGTGGCGCTGGTAGGGGTCACGGGTAATCGACAGAAGGGCTTGGACTACCTGCGCGAGGTGAGCCGCTCGCATGGCACATCCAGCAACGACGCAACCCTCGCACTTAGTCTATTTCTGCGGCGCGAGCAACTTTACCCCGAAGCGTTGGAACTGGTTGGGCGCGTTTCGCGCGAGTATCCCAGAAACTACGTGCTCGCCGCTGAGTACGCCCACCTGCTCAACGCCGCCGGACACGGACGCGAGGCCATCGCGCAGTATCGCACGGTGTTGCAGAGAGGCCGGGAAGGGAAGTACTCGACCTTCCAGCTAGAAGTCGCAGCGTGGGGATTGGGCGTTTCGCTGCGAGGCCAGCGGGAATACGAGCAGGCTGCCGAGGCCTTTGACCTGGTTCCCACCAACAACGACGTAGAGCCTTCGCTGATTGACCGGGCGGAGGTCGCCGCCGGGGAGATGTACGACACCCTGGGACGTCGAGGTCAAGCGGTAGAGCGTTACCAGAAGGCGATCGCCGGGGGGCACGATAGCGACGCGGTTTCAGCGGCGCGCAAGCATCTCCGCCATCCGTATCGCTTCAGCGAGTAGACCTCTGCGTCGCGGCTTTGGAATCTCACGGCATCCCGTGTAGGCTAGTAGACGGAGATTGTGTAAGACCGTATGTATCTTCCAGCGGAAGCCGCTCGCATCCATTCATTCTTCACTTCGATGACGGAATTTTCTTTCGTTGCATTCAGCTCGATCTTCTTCCTGGTCGATCCGTTTGCCGCGATTCCGCCGTTTATTGCAATGACGGATCATGCAGATTCCGCCTCGCGCCGCCGCATGGCCGGCCGTGCAGCCTGGACGTGCTTTGTCGTCCTGAGCTTGTTTGCTCTCTCGGGAACCTTCATCTTTAAACTCTTCGGGATCACGCTGGCGGCTTTTGAGATCGCTGGAGGGCTGATCCTGCTCCTGATCGGCCTTGAGATGCTGCAGGCGCGCCGCTCCACGCAGGAAGCCGTGAGTGAAACCGAAGAGGGCGCGCAAAAGGAAGACATCGGCATCACTCCGTTGGGAGTTCCACTGCTTGCGGGGCCGGGCGCCATCTCAACCGTGATGGTGCTGATGGGCGCATCTCCCACATGGCAGCACGCCATTCCGATCTTTGTTGCCATCGCGGTGACGGCCTTTGCCAGCTACCACATCCTGGCCTCAGCGGATCGCGTGCGAAGGCGCATGGGAGACACCGGAATCCGCATCATGATGAGAATCATGGGCCTGATGCTGACGGCGATTGCGGTGCAGTTCGTCATCAATGGATTGGCTCGGATCAACGTCATCAACGTCTCGCCGCAGTAAGCGCGCATCTCTGCCAGGCAATGCAAGAAAAAGGGGCACGGCCTGAGCCGCACCCCTTCTGAAGGTTCTGCCCCAAACTAGAAGCGGACCTGGAACTCCTTGTTCTGTTCGATGTGGATGCCTTCCACGAAGCGAATCTTGCGCGAAGCCATCTTCATGATCATCGATGAGGTGCGCACTCCTTCTCCGAAGAAGCGGACTCCCTGCATCAGCGGACCGTCGGTGACGCCGGTGGCGGCGAAAATAATGTTCTCACCCGGAGCCAGCTCTTCCGCGGTGTAGGTCTTGTGCACATCACTGATTCCATACTGCGACATGCGCTCGCGCTGTTCTTCCGTATAGCCGGTCAGTCTGCCTACCATGTAGCCGTTGAGGCAGCGCATGGCGGCCGCGGTGATCACGCCTTCCGGCGCGCCGCCCGTACCCATGACGGCGTGTACGCCGGTGCCGCGAACGGCGGCGGCAATTCCGGGAGCCAGGTCACCATCGCCGATCAGCTTAATGCGCGCTCCCGCGCGGCGAATCTCATTGATCAGCGTCTCATGGCGCGGGCGATCCAGCACGATGATCACCAGATCCTCGACGTCGCGGCGCAGAGCCTTTGCGATCATCTTGAGATTCACGGCTGTCGGGGCGTCCAGGTCCACCGAACCTTTGCAGGCTGGGCCGACGACAATCTTTTCCATGTAGCAATCCGGCGCGTGCAACAGTCCGCCGCGTTCGCTGGCGGCCAGAACGCAGATCGAGCCAGGCGCTCCGGTGGCGGTAAGGTTGGTGCCTTCCAGGGGATCGACGGCAATGTCGACTTCGGGATAGACCACGCCATCCTTCGGTGCGCGCCCTACTTTTTCGCCGATGTAAAGCATGGGGGCTTCGTCACGCTCGCCTTCGCCAATCACGATGGTCCCGCGCATGGGAACGGTATCCATTACGCGTCGCATGGTTTCCGTTGCGACATGGTCGGCCTTCTTGCGGTCGCCGGTGCCCATTTCCCGGGCCGAAGCGATGGCCGCGGCCTCAACTACTCGCAAGAGCTCCAGTGCGAGATCCGATTCCAGGTTCGTCAAAATGTTGTCTTCCAGATGAACTGACTTGTTTTGAATCTGTGTCGCCATGATTGCTCCTGATTCCGCCGGCCGCGGCTTCTGTTTCTTACTTGCGCTTGGCCTTGTGCCGTTTTTCACGATTTGAGCCCCTGAAAATCTAAGCCCCGTTTCTGGTGCGGCGGGGCCAATTTTGCTACTGAATTCAGAACGCGTCAATGCCTGTTATTGCTGTTCCCAGGATTAACGTATGAACGTCATGGGTTCCCTCGTAGGTTTTCACCGACTCCAGGTTCGCCATATGACGGAAAACCGGATACTCATCGGCAATTCCGTTTGCACCGAGAATGTCGCGCGCCATTCGGGCGCACTCCAGGGCCATCCACACGTTGTTCCGCTTCGCCATTGATATGTGGAAGTGCTGGACCCTCTCCTGATCCTTCAGGCGGCCCACCTGGAGTGCCAACAGTTGAGCCTTGCTGATTTCCGTAATCATCCACACCAGCTTTTCCTGCACGAGTTGATGGGACGCGATGGGCTGGCCGCGGAACTGCTTGCGAAACTGCGCGTACTGCAGCGCCGTGTCGTAGCAGGCCATCGCCGCGCCAATTACTCCCCACGCGATGCCGTAGCGCGCCTGGTTCAGGCACATCAACGCCGACTTCAGTCCCGTGCTCTTCGGTAGCAGATTTTCCTTTGGAATTCGCACGTCCTGAAGTGACAGCGACGAGGTGACAGAGGCTCGCAGCGACCACTTTCCATGCACATCGCTGGCGGAGAAACCGGGGCGGTCGGTTTCCACCAGGAAGCCGCGAACTTTACCGCCGTGCTCATCGCTCTTTGCCCATATCACGGCCACGTCGGCAATCGAACCGGAGGTGATCCACATCTTCTCGCCGTTGAGTACATAGCCGTCGCCGCTCGGTACGGCGCGCGTCCGCATGGCGTCCGGGTTGGAGCCGGCGTCAGGCTCGGTTAGCCCGAAACAGCCGAGCTTCTCTCCCTTGGCCATCGCCGGGAGCCAGCGCTGCTTCTGTTCTTCGCTGCCGAAGGTGTAAATCGGATACATCACCAGGCTGCTCTGCACGCTGGCAAATGAACGCAGGCCGCTGTCGCCGCGCTCCATCTCCTGCATGATGAGGCCGTACTCCACGTTGTTCATTCCCGCGCAGCCATAGCCCTGCAGAGTGGGACCAAAGAAGCCGAGCTCGCCCATCGGCGCCACCAGTTCACAGGGAAACCGGCTCTGGCGGTTGCACTCTTCGATGACCGGGATGAGATGGTCTTCTACAAATTGCCGCGCGGTGCCGCGCACCATGCGCTCGTCTTCAGTCAGAAGAGCGTCGAATTCGAGAAAATCCACACCACGGAATTTGAGAGCCATAGGGAGGCCACTGACACAGGTAATCCCGTCGCCGGGCTGAAGTGAACGCTTGACAGTATCAAAGCGGGAATCCGCAGGTCAATGATTCTTTGCCAGATATGACCTGAATTCAACGAATCACACAAGTTTCTGTGCCCGCGTGCCTCCATCTACCATTGGTTCCGCTTGCGCAATTGGGTGATGTGAGCCGTGTGGTGGGCTCCGTGCCAGGCATACATTCCCAGCATCAGATCAAGCGACATTACGCCCGCCTCCGGATGAGTCAGCTTACGCTCCCAGTCCTCGGCTTTCAGACCGCGCAGCAGCACAACCCAGCGCGAGTGCAGACTGTCCAGCAGCGCAAGACTGACGTCAATGGGTGTGACCCGGCTGTCGGCCAGATCAGCCCATGCAGCTTCTTTGTAGGGCTTGATGGTCGGATTATCCTCGGTCAACGCAAGCTTGTAGCGGACGTAGGCGTTCATGTGGCTGTCAGCAAGATGATGGACCACTTGCCGCACTGTCCATCCGCCATCGCGATAGGGCGTGTCCAGCTGTTTTCCGTTCAGCCCGGTCACTGCCTGCTTCAGGTGTTCGGGTGCGTCGGCAATGGCGTCGATCAGTTTCTTGCGCTCTTCGGGGGTGTGTGGTCCCTGGCTGCGATCAAACTTTCCGATCGGATAACGCATGTCTTCCATGGCTGCTCCTTTGCTGGCTGTTACCGCAGAATACAACTTGCTGTTATACAATCAAAAGGCTACCCGGTGGCGCCAGATATTTTTGTGCGATGTTGTAGAGTCTCCCGCACCTGCCGCCGCCGTGGGTTCCGGTGCAAGCGAAAGCTTCCTGGGTGGTTTCCGGGCAGAAGCCCGTGCGGTTCGTCCGCGCGGTGTCCCATGCCCCGCCAGAGCAATTCCGCCGAGCTTCGCGCCGGCCTCAATGAGGAGTTTACAGAATGGCAAAGATTGCAAAAACAGGCGACCGCAAGAAGGTCATGGACACGTCCAAGAGCACGAACTGTCCGAAGTGTGGAAAGCCCACCCGGATTGTGAAGCGCGTGAAGGATCGTGAGCGCAATATTCCTGGCGGAGTGTTCATCTCCTGCTCGGCCTGTGAGTTCTACGAGAAGCTGTAACAAGGTTTCGTGCTTCTAACTGAAACGCGCCTCCAATCGGGGCGCGTTTTGATTTCTGCATCAGCCGGCTTTGCGGCCTGGCGCTTCCGTCCTGACGCTGCCCTGTTCGTCTGTCGCGCCGGGCACGGGAGGCACGATGGATCGGCTCTGCCCGGTGATGAGCCGCGCGCCGCGCGAAAAGGTGACATAAGCCCAGAACCATTCCCAGAGAACCTGGACACGGCTGCGGAAGCCGATGAGAAAAAGCACGTGGACGAAGAGCCACGTTAACCACGCCACGGGGCCGGAGAGCTTGACGCCATTCACTTCTGCGACGGCCGAGGAGCGGCCAATCGTTGCAAGGCTGCCCTTGTCGCGGTAACGGAAGGCACGTCGACTCTCGCCGCGCAGATCTCCAAGAATGCTGGCGGCGGCGAATTGTCCCATCTGGATTGCAGCCGGAGCTACCCCGGGGACCGGCTTTCCGTTTGCCTGGAGAATGGCCGCCAGGTCCCCAAGAACAAAGACTTCAGGATGCCCAGGGAGAGTCAAATCAGGCAGAACTTCTACTCTGCCCGCGCGGTCTATCGGCGCGCCGAGGAGTTTTCCAAGCGGAGAGGCGGCAACTCCCGCGCCCCACAAGACAACCGATGCGGGAAGCGACTTATCCAAGAAGTAGACGTGTGATTCATCGATGCCTGTTACGGCGGTTCCGGTCATGACCTCAACGCCGAGTTTCTGCAGCTGCTTTTCGGCAGAGGCGGAGAGACTCTCATCAAACGCGGGAAGAATCCGCGGGCCTGCTTCGACGAGTATCACACGGGTACTGCGAGGATCGATGGAGCGAAAGTCCGAGGCCAGAACATGCTGAGCGATCTCAGCCAGCGCACCCGCAAGCTCTACCCCCGTCGGCCCTCCGCCAACGACGATGAAGTTGACAGGCTCGGGTTGATGATTGAGGCGCGCGCGGCGTTCGGCAATTTCAAATGCCAGCAACATGCGGCGGCGGATTTCCGTGGCGTCCTCAAGGGTCTTCAGTCCGGGCGCAAAAGGAGCCCACTCGGGATGACCGAAGTACGCATGAGTGGCGCCAGCGGCGACGAGCAGGTAGTCGTACGAAAGTTCTTCGCCCTCCAACAATACCTTCCGGCGCTGGAGATCAAAGCCAGTGGCCCGCGCCAGCAGAACAGAGACATTTTCGCTGTCTCTGAAAATGTGCCGGATGGGGTAGGCAATCTCACCCGGAGAGAGAGCCGCAGTGGCCACCTGGTAGAGCAGAGGCTGAAACGTGTGGTGGTTGCGGCGGTCAATCAGTGTGATGTTTACGTTCGACTTTGCCAGAGCGAGAGAAGCATACAGGCCCGCAAAGCCCGCGCCGATGATGACAACCTGAGGAACTGTTTGCGAACTCCGCATAGGGAACACCTGAGTGTCAGTATTCAGTCACTGAGTGTCAAGTGCCACTCAATGAGATAGATGAGTCGTACCACCGAAAGGGAGGAGGATTTGAAGCCAGATTTTAATCCTATATATAAGAAAGTTTTATGCAATCGATTATGGATCAAGGCAGCTCACTATGCTACTCTGGACGCACTGAGATACTTTGAAATCCGAGTCAGTGCAGACGGATTGTTTCGCCTTCTTCGTGGAGAATCAAAGCCAGAAAACATTCATTGTTTGATTTTGGCTGATGAGGAACATTGAAGATGCGATTTCATTTCCGGCTCCCTGGGACTGGCGGTTTGGTTTGGTGAACGCAAGTCTTTGAGGGTTGCAGGACAGGGCGATTCATTCGGATTCTGTACGTGCCGGTGCTGAAAATTGGTGTGGGCCTTGTTCCAATACTGCTTGCAATTTCACTAGGCATTTACACAGCGCACTCGTTTCCTTCCACCATTCAGTGAGCTAGCTTGCTGGAGGCTGGAATCTTCGGAGCTGAAATTCCGGGGGCTGGAGCTACAAGTGGGAAGCTTTGCATCTTCGCGAGAAGTCAGACAGAGTGAGGCGCTTCATGGCGAAGGGCGCTGGACACTTCGGCTGGAGCAGCAAGCAAAACGCGGCTTTGATATTGTCTTTTCCTTACTGGCGCTGGTCTTCATTCTTCCTGTACTGCTGATGATCGCTATCCTCGTGAAGCTGGATTCCGAGGGACCGGTGCTTTATGTATCCGAGCGGATCGGCAGAAACGGCAGGCGCTTCCGTTTCCTGAAATTCAGAACGATGGTGCAGGAGGCCGACTCGCTGCGCGGCGCATTGCTGCATTTGAATGAGCGGCGGGGCAATCTTTTCAAAATGTCGAACGATCCGCGGGTGACGCGGTTGGGAAGAATTCTGCGGCGCTACAGCCTTGACGAACTGCCGCAGTTCTTCAGCGTTCTGACCGGGCACATGAGCGTGGTGGGACCGCGTCCGTGCCTGACCAGCGAGTATGCACGCTACACAAAGGCGCAGCGCAGGCGGGTGGAAGCGGTGCCGGGCATCACCGGACTGTGGCAGGTGGAGGCGCGCAGAGACCCTTCCGAAGATGCGTACTTCAAGCTGGATATTTACTACGTTGAGAATTGGAGTTTGTGGATGGACGTCAAAATTCTGCTGAAGACCGTTGCGGTGGTATTTGCAGGGACGGGCGAGTAGCAAAGGACATTGTCGCGATGAAAGAAGGGCCGAGAGGCCCTTTTTCATTGGCTCAAACGCGCATGCGGAGGCGGCGAATGAGAGTGGCGGGAGGGATTTTCCGGATTTGAGGGCGGGAGCGGGCGTGGAACAGCGATTGGCGAGATGGATAATCGTTGGGAGGCGCGGGTGTACTAAGTAGGTAATCGTTGGCGGGAGTGCCGAACGATAGACCGAACAGTATATGAAAGCAGAGCGCGGGAGTTACTGATCAGGCAATGGTTACGGGCTATTTCTCTCGGGCGACGACGAACTGCGGAAGCCAGAGCAGGGCTCGCTTGAAGTCGTTGTCCGGGAAGTCCTGCAACTGCGCCATGGCGTGGGTGGCAAAACGGGAAGCCTCCTGGTTGGCGGCGCTGATGGAATCGTAGCGAGCGAGGATGGCGAGGATGTCCTCATGGGTGACGCCGTTGAAGGCTCGCTGCTCGAGGACGGTCTGAATCTTGGCGCGCTCGGCGGCGGTACAGTGTTCGAGGGCGTGGATGACGGCGAGAGTCGCCTTGCCTTCACGCAGATCGCTGGCGACGGGTTTGCCGAGAACGACCTCGGTGGCGGTGAGGTCGAGGACGTCATCGGTGATCTGGAAGGCCATTCCGATGGCGCGTCCGTATTCACGGAGGAGAAGCTGCTTCTCTTTGTCGGCTCCGGCGAGGACTCCGCCGAGCTGCATACAGACGGCGAAGAGGCAGGCGGTCTTGCGGTAGATGAGATCGAGGTGGCTGTCACGGGAGATGAGCGAGCCGAGTTTCTCGATCTGGAGCAGCTCGCCTTCGACCATCTGCTTGGTGAGTTCGGTGAGCAGATCGAGAACGTGGAGATTACGCTCTTCCAGAGAAATTTGAAATGCCTGCATGTACAGCCAGTCGCCGGCGAGGACACACTTGGGATTTCCCCAGATGGTGTTGGGCGAGGGGCGGCCGCGGCGGATTTCGGCTTCGTCGATGATGTCATCGTGGACGAGGGTAGCGGTGTGGATGATCTCGACGACTGCGCCGAGGCGCACAGCACCGGCTCCCTTGTAGTCGAGGAGCTTGGCGGCGAGCAGGAGGAGCGCGGGACGGAGGCGCTTGCCCCCGCCCTGGCGGAGGTATTCGCCGATCTCGGTGATGGCCTGCACGTTCGACACGCTGTAGCCGCCGAACTCACGCTCGATGGCGGCCAGGTCTTCCCGAAGAAGGTCGAAGATCTCTTTTCCGTTCGCGGTTGCCGAGGTATTCAAGGTTGAACCCTAGTACTGCTTTATTGGATTCCGGGGAGAAGCCTGAGGCTTCCGTCCGGTGGCCGGCTGATAGTGCCGGATTCAAGCGCCGATCCATTAGTTGTTGCGATAGTTCGTAAACTGCACGTCGATTCCAAAGTCGGTGTTGCGGAGCAGGGCAATGATCTCCTGGAGACTGTCGCGGTCTTTTCCGGTGACGCGGACGATGTCTCCGTTGATGGAAGCCTGCACCTTTTTCTTGGAGTCCTTGATGGTCTTGACGATCTCGCGCGCCTTTTCGATGGCGATGCCCATCTGGAGCTTGACCTTCTGGCGGACGGTGGAGCTGGCGGCGGACTCGATTTTGCCGTAGGTCAGGGACTTGAGCGAGACGTTGCGCTTGACGAGCTTGGACTGCAAAACGTCGATGACGGCCTTGAGCTTGTACTCGTCGGCAGAGGTGAGGACGAGCTCGTCCTTGCCGTCAAACTGGATGTCTGAGTTGGAACCCTTCAGGTCGTAACGCTGATGGATTTCCTTGAGAGCCTGCTGGATGGCGTTGGTGACTTCCGGCAGATCCACGTTGCTGACAATGTCGAATGAGTTTTCAGCGGCCATTGGTTTCTAGTGTATGACAAAGCGGGGAATATCGCATCCGGGGAATTGTGGGAATCGGCGGAGGGGTGTGGAGGGGCAATAGCACGAGGAAAAGCGACTGACACAGAGTTGGAACAGACAGAGCCAACTCAGGGCACCCGCCGGATGCGGGCTACCGAGGAGATGAGGGCCCGGCGCGGAACAAATATTTCTTGCGATTGGTGGAAATGGTTCTTAGGCAATTGGAAGAGTAGTGGTAGAGTATGCAGCGATTCAGAAAACAACTTGCTGCTGCGACTGGGCTGGAGCGCAGACATTCCCAGGTTCTGGGATTGCCGCGGCTGCCGGTTCGACGGAGATGTCTTCCTTCACTTGGGGTGAGGAACGCACTCAAACCGCTTACATCTTGCAGACGATGGTTTGTGCTTAAAGGAGAAAGTGAATGGAAGGACAAGTGCGCGGAAATCCCGCAGTCGTTGGACTGGCCGGGTTTGGTGTAACCACTCTATTGCTCCAGTTCCATAACCTGGGCTGGTGCGGCAGCGGAGTTGTGTTCTGCACGGCGCTGATGTTCGGCGGGATTGTGCAGATGATTGCCGGCTTCCAGGAATTCCAGGTTGGCAACAACTTTGGCTACAGCGCGTTTACGGCGTATGGAGCGTTCTGGCTGGCGCTGGGTTCGATCTTCCTGGTGATGAATCTGCAGGGGCTGCCGAATTCGATTATCGGAGCGCCGCTGAAGATCACGGGAACAGACATTGGATACTTCCTGCTGGCGTACACGGTTTACTCGGCGGTGATGCTGGTGGCGTCGCTGGGGGTACACCTGGCGATGACGCTTACGTTCTTTACGCTGGAGCTGGGATTCATTGGACTGGACCTGGTGTTCCTGCAGGGGATGAAGTCCATTCTGACGATCACGGCACTGGACCTCATTGTGTGCGCGCTGCTGGCGTTCTACATGATGGGACACGTCATCTTCCTGCAGGTGTTTGGGCGCGACGTTTTGCCGGTGGGCAAGCCGCTGGTGAGCAAGCCGGCGAGGTAGGCGCGGGCGCAAGCTGGATGCGGGCACCCGGCGAGGTGCCCGCAAGTTGTGAGAGCAGCGCTGGTTGGTACACTGCCCGGTGACGGCCCGCGACTGTTCAGCGCGGGATTTTCCCCGTTGGCGCGCAAAAGGTACGCTGGGGCTAACCCCGGTGATATTATCAACATAGACTGCTATGCCTTTGAAAACGCTGTTTCTGAATCCACCTTCGTTTGAGAACTTTGACGGCGGCGCCGGCTCACGCTGGCCAGCCACGCGCGAGATCGAGTCGTATTGGTACCCGGTCTGGCTTGCCTATCCTGCAGGGATGCTGGAGGGGTCGCGTCTGCTGGACGCGAATCCTCACCACGTCAGCGCGGATGAGACCATCGAGATCGGGAAAGAGTACGACTTCGTGGTTCTGTTTACGAGCACGCCGGGCTTTGAAGGCGACGTGAAGCTCAGCGGGCTGATGAAGAAAGCCAACCCGAAGCTGAAGGTCTGCTTTGTGGGGCCGCATGTGACGGTTTCGCCGGACCACGCGCTGAGCCATCCGGAGATCGACTTTATCGTACGGCGCGAGTTCGACTACGCGGTGGTGGAGTTTGCCAATGGCAAGCCGCTGGCGGAGATTCTGGGAGCGAGCTTCCGGGGAGCGGACGGGAAAGTCGTTCACAACCTGGACCGCCCGGCGATTGAGAATCTGGACGCGCTGCCGCATGTGGTGGACGTGTACAAGCGCGACCTGGATGTGACGCGCTACAACGTCCCATTTTTGCAGCATCCGTACGTGGCGCTGTACTCGACGAGAGGCTGCCCGGCGCAGTGTACTTTCTGCCTGTGGCCGCAGACACACTCGGGACACGCGTGGCGGAAGCGCTCGGCGGACGACATTGCGGCCGAGATGGTGAAGGCGAAAGCCTACTGGCCCGAAGTGAAAGAGTTTTTCTTCGACGACGACACGTTCAACATTCAGAAGGCGCGCACGGTGGAGCTGTGCGCGAAGCTGAAGCCGCTGGGGTTGACGTGGAGCTGCACCTCGCGGGTAACAACCGATTTTGAGACTCTGAAGGCGATGAAAGAGGCGGGATGCCGCCTGCTGATCGTGGGCTTTGAATCGGGCGACGCGCAGATTCTGAAGAACATCAAGAAGGGCGCGACGCTGGAACGGGCGCGGCAGTTTGTAAAAGACTGCAAGAAGCTGGGGCTGGCGGTTCACGGCGACTTCATCCTGGGACTGCCGGGCGAGACGCGGGAGACGATCCGGCGGACGATTGACTTTGCCAAGGAACTGAACGTGGAGACGATCCAGGTTTCGGTGGCGCACGCGTATCCGGGGACGGAGTTCTACGACTACGTGAAGGACAACGACTTCATCATCAAGCAGAACGACATGGTGGACATCGGCGGACACCAGGTGGCGCATGTGCAGTATCCGGGGCTTCCGGCAGACTACACGATGGAGATGGTTCACAAATTTTACGACGAATACTATTTCCGTCCGAAGGTTTGGGTGCCCATCGTGTTCGGCTCGATGTTCAAGAGCGACGACCGGAAGCGGCTCTACAAGGAAGCGAAGGAGTTTTTGACGCTGAGGAGATCGAGAATCAAGGCCGTGCAGGAAGCCAGAGCGAAGCAGGCGGCAAGGGAAGCAGAGACGGCGAAAGTTTAAGGGCAAGGTTTCAAAGTTTCGCAGGTTTCAAGGTTTCGCAGGTTAAGAGCAAAACCAAGAGCAAAACCAGGAACAACAGCGAGAGCAAGAGCAAGAGCAAGAGCAACTGCCCCACTTCTGCCAAAGGAAGGCAGAAATGGGGCACCAGAATCCCACCCTAGCCAAAAGATGGCTAGGATGGGGCACCCTGAAGATTATGTTTCATAAGGAAAGGCCTGCGGAGACGCGGGCCTTTTGGCGTGTGGATGGATACGAGTACGCGGAGGTTAGTCGGCGAGGGTGGGGGCGGCGCTGGCTTTGACGCGGTTGCGCCAATGGCTCTGGACGAAGTAGACGACGCCGATGACGAGGGCGAGGACGATGAGCGCGTCAAAGCGATGGAGCCAGTGCTTGAGACGGGGATCGGTGTCCCAGCGCTCGCCGAGCGTGGCTCCGACGTAGGCGAGGGCGTAGCACCATGGCCAGGAGCCGGCGAAGGTGTAGAGATGAAACTTGCCGCGCGGCATCCGGGCGATTCCGGCAGGCAGAGCAATGAAGGTGCGCACGACGGGAAGG
>Ga0181537_10002014_pt1 | contig 18231 bp, 16 predicted proteins | sample PEATcosm2014_Bin_39_FD_119765 | JGI IMG/M metagenome (GOLD analysis project Ga0181537, IMG submission 119765) | Peatland microbial communities from MTU Mesocosm Facility, Houghton, MI, USA - PEATcosm2014_Bin23_10_metaG | ecosystem: Environmental > Terrestrial > Soil > Wetlands > Peat | place... | reverse complement strand
CAGGCTCACACCGGGCAGCGATCGCGACTCGATGTGATTGATTCCGCTTCCCAGCGTAAAGAAGCGCTCGTAGCTATCAGTGATATCCGCCTCGATCTGCAGCGGCGGCATGCCGGCGTAGAAGGTCGCGACCACCACAACCGGGATATTAATTTCCGGAAACAGATCGACGGGCATGCGCGCGACCGTGGTAACACCCACGACGATCACCATGAGACAAAGCATCAGGATGAAGAACGGATGCTTGATGGCAAAAGAGGGCATTACTCGCTCACCTCCTGCGCCGCCGTTGGAATGAACGCCGCATGCGGTGACACAAGTTCCCCCGCCTGATAGCCAGTCTGTCCAGAGGCGATCACATTGTCCCCAGCCTGCAGACCGCTGGTAATCTCCACGCGGTTCGAGGTTTGAATTCCCAGAGTCACATTGCGCTTCTCGACATGGTTCGCCGCATCCACCACCAGCACAAAAGTTTTATCGCCATTTTGGACAACGGCCTGCGCCGGCAAAATAAGAGCGTCATTCTTTTGCTGGAGTTGAATCGTAGTCTCCGCGTACATCCCTGGATTCAGACTCAAATCACGGTTAGGGACATCGACCTCGGTCAGCATGGTTCGCGTGTTGGTATCGAGTGCGCGCGAGAAACGGATGATCTTGCCTGTAAATATGCGCCCAGTCGCGTTGACTTTCACCTGCACATCGCCGCCGACCTGAATGTGAGGCACATCGCTCTCCGGCACGGGCATGCGGAGCCGGAGCAGGTCGCTCTGGGCCACTTGTACCACGGGAAGTGTAGCCGTGTTGTTGTCCTGTCCGGCTTGTATCAGCGTGCCGGTATCGGCGTAGCGCTTTGTCACCACACCCGTAAAAGGAGCGACGATCTTCTCGTATCCGGACATCGTTTCGAGCCGGCTGCGAGTCGCGCTAGAAACGCCGAGTTGTTGCTGCATGGCGTCGAGCGATGCTTTCGCGACGCCGACCTGTGCCGCGGCCTGCTGGTCTTTGGCTCGCGCGTCATCCAACTCCTGCTCCGCGATCAGCCCCGGCCTTTCTCTGGACGCTTCATCCAGACGTGTGTACTCAGCGTGGACTGCGGAATACGTCGACTCAGCGCTGACCACCTCGCTTTGCGCGCGGGTGATATCAGATTGGCTGTGGCGAACCTCGGCCTGCGCGCCCTCCACTTGGTTCTGCAGCTCCGGGACTTCCAGCAGAGCCAGGACTTCGCCCTGACGAACGCGGTCGCCTATATCGACTTTGATCCAGCGGATATATCCCGAGACTTTAGCGTGAAGATCCACCTGTTGATATGGCTGAAATTGTCCGGCAACCGTAAGCGAACTGGCCAGATTGCCACGTGTGACCGCGACGACTGCCGCCGCTCTGGGCTGCGCTGCGGGGGCTTTGGCATAGTGATTTCGAACGATCAAGAAGAGAGCTGCCAGCAAAAGGCAGAGAAACCCCGCAATCCAAAGAATTCGCTTGCGATGCATGGAGCCAACCTTACTTTCAATCCCGCAAGTTCGGGATTGGAATCGACGACAGTACATCTCCTTAGGGGGACTGGCGATCACTCAGCGGTCCTGTTCGATGCTTGAATAGGGCCGGCCTGCCGTAAATATATCGCCGTAGAAGGACTAAAAGAAGGCTGGAGGAGGACGTTGCGTGAGGTGCGGATCGTGGTAGTTCCATCCGCTAGACGTGCAGAAGTTCATTTCAACTTGGTAAAACTTGAATGTAAGAGACAAAATCGTGTGGGCCAAAACCAATAACGAAATCAGGTTCAACGTCTCCCGAGTCGTAACTGGTTTGAGGGCTTTTTCAAGCAAGGCCACCGTCTGGGCGGAACGCCTCTCCATCAAGAGCTTGGCAACTGTGACGGTAGACGGAGATTGCGGAGCCTTATAAAGGGACAGCTTTGCATGCAATCCCCAACTGAATACGGCACACGCCAAAAAAAGGAGAGCGAACTTGAATGCGTATGTACCGGCAATTCGAGGTCGCATCTGTCTCCTCCTTTCCCGAGAGCCCTGTGACCAATGTAGCAAAAAATGGCCCTGTGGAGTTGCGGGAAGAAGGCGCAAGTTGTGGGCGGCGAGCAGGCTGGACATTTTAGGACATGAGGATGAACGAGAGTAAGTGACAGGGAAGATCGAGTTCTCTTGCAAACGGAAGTAGTGATTTTGCAAGTTTGACATGATCGATTTTTAATTGCCTCTCCCCATTTGTGAGGGTAGCAGCGGTCTGCCCAGGCAGGACGGACCCCGTCGACGCTCGCCCGAGGTCCTTTTCTGGGAAGAAGTTTACCGGGATGACTCCAGAGAATATCTGCAGTTCCTCCCTCGAAATGTGCGAGATGTGCGAAAGGCGCCCATATTTCGCGATGGTTTGTCCGTGAAACTAGGCTTACCGTGAAGGGCGTGTTTGCCATCACTATAAGAGTCCTTTTTTCTTGAGAAACTCGCGCACCACATCGGTCGCACCTCGATGCTGGCCGTCCACCGCGTAATTCAGTTGCTGCATCTCCTGGTCGGAAATCGCTCCCGCCAGGTGGCGTAAGACTTCAGCGACCTCCGGGTGCTGGCGCAGAGTTTCCTGACGCATGACCGGGACTGCCTCATAGGGAGGAAAGTAGTGCCGGTCATCCTGAAGAACAAATAAATCGAGCGCGAGTATCAGGCCGTCGGTGGTGTTTCCGGCAGCCAGGTCAATCTGGTGATCTTTCAGAGCGCGTGCCAGCAATCCCAGGTCCATGGTGCGGGGCGGCGCAGCGAAGTGCAGGCCGTAGGCGGCGCTTAGGCCCTGAAATCCGTCGGGGCGCTCCATGAATTCGTAGCCGAATCCGGCGTGCCATTGGGGAGAAAACACAGTTGCCTGCGATAAAGTCTGCAGGTTCAGGCGGCGAGCGTCCTCACCCCGAATTTCCATGGCAAAGGTATCGTTGAACCCGAGAGGCTCACCTAGAGTCAGGCCGAAACGGCGTTCGTATTCACTCTTGACCAGGCGATAGACCTGCTGCCGGTCGCCACTGGCCTTCTCTTTGAGGATGGCGGTGAGCGCGGTGCCAGTGTATTCCGGATACACGTCAATTCGTCCGGCGAGCATCGCCTGATGACAGATGTAGGTTCCGGCCAGATAGAAGCGCCGCTCCACCTTGAGGTTGGTATGGCCCTCAATCGCCTGAGCCATGAGCTCGCCCAGGATGAACGACTCGGTGAAGTTCTTCGACCCGATGACGATGCGATCAGCGTGCGACGGCGAACAAGACGGCAGCAGCAAGGCTACCGCTGAAAGCGCCAGCACCCGGAGAGTCAATCGAAGAGCCCTCATTGCGGCCGCAGACGCCTCTCCAGTTGCCCCACACCGATATCCGCCGCGAGCGCCAGGACGGCCGCTGGAATGGCCCCCGCCAGGATGACTTGGTCGTCGACCATGGCGAGACCTCGAAAGATAAGTTCGCCAAGACCTCCGGCGCCAATGGCTGCCGCGATGGTGGCGAGCCCAACCGAAATTACTACTGCCACTCGAATGCCCGAGAGGATCACACTCAGGGCGAGGGGCAGCTGCACCTGGAACAAGAGTTGCGAATCGGTGAGCCCCATGCCTCGAGCTGCCTCCACAACCGCGGGATCGACTCCACGGATGCCGACATATGTGTTCCTGATGATGGGCAGCAGAGCATAGAGGGTCAGCGCCAGAATCGCCAAACGGTCGGCGCGCGCGCCCAGCCAGGGCACGGGCAACAGAAACCCGAAAAGAGCGAGACTCGGGATGGTTTGAATAATGTTCGCGCTTGCCAACACGGGCTTGTTGAGCCGGGGCCAATGGGCGATCACGATACCCAGCGGCACGCCGAAGAGCACCGCGATCAATGTGGAAATCCCAACCAGCCAAAGGTGCTCTATCGTAAGCCCCAGCACTTGTTCATGGTTTTGCAAAATGAAGCGAAAGACGTTCATGACAATCCTCGATTCGCTGCGGATTCCAGGCCATCGCCAAATGCTCTGACGTAGGCAGACGCCCACCGATCCGTGGATCGCAGGAATTCCTGGGGAGTCAGAACTGTGACCAAGCGTCCTGCCTCCATCAGGGCAATCCGCGATCCGAGGCGCAAGCCTTCGCGAAGGTCATGGGTCACAAAGACCACGGTTTTGTGGAGTCTCTGTTGCAGCAAAAGAAATTCATGTTGCAGTTCGTCGCGGGTGAGGGGATCGAGCGCCCCGAAAGACTCATCCATCAGCAAGATCTCTGGATCTGCGGCCAGTGCCCGCGCCACCCCAACCCGCTGCCTCTGGCCGCCCGACAACTGGTGCGGATAGCGAGCGGCGATCTCCGGCTTCAGCCCAACCATTTGCAAGAGCTCCTGCACGCGCGCGCGGATTCGATCCTGTTGCCAGCCCTCGATCTTAGGAACGAGGCCTATGTTCCGCTCCACCGTGAGGTGAGGAAGCAGGCCTACATCCTGAATCACGTAGCCGATACTTCGTCGCAAGCGAATTACGTCGGCGTCTCTATTGGGCACACCGCGAACGCACACCTCTCCAGCACTGGGAAATAGCAGGCCATTGATCAGCTTGATGGCTGTGGTCTTGCCCGAGCCGCTGCGTCCCAGCAGAACGAGGGTCTCGCCCGCGTAGACCTGCAAACTCAGTTCAGAAAGAACCGGAATGCCGGCTACATCGTAGGAGACACCACAGAATTCAATGACTGGGGTTGCCGCCGTTGTATGCATGGGGTTTCTGGATCCTGAGCATCATCCCGCAACTTGTGAGTGACTGCGACGGTGCGATCAAAGCGCGGGTCTGAGCCCGATACAGGTCGCCCATCGCGCCAGCGCCTAAGGGCGCTCTAATTTATAAGCCGAGTCTTGTACCAGAAGTCACCGCCAAACGTGCGCGTAATTATAGCCTGCGCCCGCACGTTGCACGCGGATGCGATTGCGTGGGTCACATAAGATTGCAGAACGTTAATCAGAATGCTGTGCAGAAACCCAAGGGTTGGCGGAAGAAGTTGATCTCACTGCCTGCTCTCTGCTCTAAGGTTGCGCACCTAATGCCCCAAACGCGGACAGATAAAGAGACTACAGTCAAGATGTGAGACATGCTTTGCCCACTCTGACGACGAGTCCACCGTGTTGACTATATCCCTGCTCTGTTGCGGCGCCATCATGCTACGACCGGAGACTCACGGGAGAATTGCATTCAAGGATGACTTCAAGAGCGGGAAGTTAGACACGACGAAGTGGATCGTAGCGACCTACAAATCGCCGGATTCCGCACCCGGAGTCAACAGTGGCATCTACGTTTCGTCTGCGCTCGACTTTACGCAAGGGATGCTGCGAATCACGGTCCAGCAGCATTCGACCCCCGATGGTATCGAATCGCTGGGCGGCGCCATCCTGTCCCGGGAGTTATTCGGCTACGGCACCTATGACTTCGAGATGCGCATGAGCAGCTCGTCGCCCACCCCTGGAGGTAACGGCACATCATCCACTGGGGCGATCTCCTCCGGTTTTCTGTACTACAACAAATCGGAGAGCGAAATCGATCTGGAGTTTCTGGGGAACGAGAATGCTTTGTGGGTCAGTTCGTGGTTCAACCTCGATCCTAATTTCGATCCCACTCCGCTTCAGAAGACCAGCGAGAAAGTTGATAAGCCGGAACTGGCGACTCGCTTCCGGCATTATTCTCTGGTCTGGTCGCCGACGGCAGTGGATGTCTACATTGATGGCATACGGGTGGCCCATCAGACCGAACACGTGCCCTGCAATCCCGCGCACATCATTCTTCAGCACCGGGGGACGAACAGCAACAAATGGGGCGGAGTGGGCACCATCGGCGTGGAGCGCTATTTTTATGTTCGCTCGGTGAAATTTACGCCCATGAGAGGGAAATAGGGCGTGCTTACTTTCATACTTTCTGTGCTCGCGCTGCGCCTGTTCCTGAGCCTCGCCAAATACGCCTGGTCGCTCTACATTCGTATCGGGAATCCAAAGCTGGCGAGCGTGAAACAGGATTTCTCTCTGGAACCGACCGTCAGCATCCTGCTCCCCTGCTTTAACGAAGGGCCGGATGTTTACAATTCGATCCGAACCATTCTTGAATGCGACTATCCCGTCGACAAATTTCAAGTGATCGCCACAGATGACCGTTCCAGGGACGACAGCTGGGAGTGGGTTCAGAAAGCGGCGGCGGATTTCCCCGGCCGTGTCATCGCCCGGCGAAATCCCAAGAACCTCGGAAAATCCCGCCCCTTGATCGGCGCGTCTCACGTATCCGATTCCGAAATCATCCTGGTGATCGATTCCGACTGCATTTTCGCCAAGGACACCATCCGGCAATTAGTCTCCTGCTTCGCCGACCCGAAGATGGGAATTGTTGGCGGCAAAGTGGGCGTACGAAACCCCAACACCAATTCCCTCACGCAGGTTCAGACCTACGTCTATTTCCTCGCCTTCGATTTATGGAAAACCTATGAGAACTGGACGAAATCCGTTACCTGCGTAGGAGGCTACCTGCTTGCGATCCGGCGCCATCTGTTCGAGCAAATCGAGCCCAAGATTCTGACACGAAACTGGTTTGGAGTAGAGGTGGTGGAGGGAGAAGACCGCTACATTACCCATCACGCCCTTCTTCTCGGATATGACACGTATGTAAATACGAAAGCACTCTGCTGGACCAATGCGCCTGAGAAGTATCCCCAGTTCTTCAAGCAGCAGTACCGCTGGCGGAAAAGCGGTGTCCGCGACCTGTTCCTGACCTACAAATTGCTTTGGCGGCACCTTGGGACCATGCACCCGAACGGTATCTATTGTTCCACGGTGGCTCCGCTGACCTTGTTGACCTTTACGCTTGGGATCCTGATCGCTCCCCGCTTCGATCCTCTGTTCTTCCTGCATCCGATCACCCTGATCATCTCGCTTGCGACGGGTGCGGTTTTGCACTTTGTCATCTCAAAACACTATCCCGATCAAAAGATCGCCAACCCGCTCACGTTTGCGTTTTTTGGATTCTGGTGGATCATCAACTCTTTCTATCTAACCATCTTGTCTCTGCTGACCTTCGACTTTAGTGACTGGGGAAGCCGCGCCAAGACACGCGTCAAGCGTCCAATCCAACAATTATGAAACTAGAAGACATCAGACCTGCCATCAACAATTCGGTGCTCCTGCTCTACCGCATCTTTGCCATTGTCAGTTTGTATGCGGTTCTCGCGGGAGTGCTCGTATTCGGTGTGGGAAGCGCGTTTTATGCGGTCAGTAAGACATGGATTGCTCCCGTAATCCTCTCGCCCAATGACAAGGAAACACTTGACCTGACGGGCAAGACTCTGGCCACGCAGAACACGGTTGACGACCTGAGGCTGGACATCGGAAAGCTGGAAGACACGGTAGTGGAAGCCAAGTCACATCAGGCAAAACTGGAAACGATTCTCCCGGCCATTAATGCGGCAATTGCCCAGGAGAACCGGCACAAACGAGAGACCGGTGCGGTGCTCGCCCACCTGGACCAGCAGAAAAGTGCTGACGTCACTCGCACGCAAGGTGCTCTGGCTAAGGTTGCCGATGTTGACGCCAGCATTGACAGCGAGTTGAAAGCGGGACTCATTACCAAGAGCGATGCAACGCAAGCCAGGCTTGCCTTCGTTAAGTCCAACGGGGATCTTACGGACAGTGAGATCGCGACCACATTGCTCAAGGACACAATTTGGGCAAAGACACTCCCGTCCACGATTTACCTGGACACTCTGCACAAGAGAGCGGAACTGGAGTCCCAAATCGACTGTCTGGGAATCGTCATTGACACCGCGCAGAAACAGATCGCCACAGAAAGAGCACAGGTGGGGACACTCGACCAGGCGCTGAAGACGGCAAAACAGACGCCGATGTGGGCTGCGATGCAAGGAGTCAGAACCAACGTGGCCCTGGTGCCCTACGACAATCAAATGGTAGCAATCGAAGGCGCGCCGGTCTATGACTGTTATCTGAGCTTTGTCGTCTGCCGCCGAGTTGGAACCATCAAGAAAACATTTGCCGGGGAGCAGCACGCGGTCCATCCGATTTTCAAGAGTGACTTGCGGGGATTCCTGGTGCAACTGGAGTTGACTGATCCCGACTCGGCCAAGTCGAAGACGCTGTTTGTGGGGGCAAGCCATTCTTATTCTAAGGTTTCTCAGGAATGTATCGCATATGAAGCAAGCTGCTCGATTCATCACCGTCGTCCTGTTCTGCTGCAGTGCTGCCTGGGCTCAAGTAAACGAGGCCGCGGAGAGCGCGTATTGCAAATACGTGACCGAGCAGGCGACAGCCCAGCGCGACCTGCTGCGGAGCCCATCGGCGATCGTGGGTCCGATTCAGCCGAACTCAGGCACGCCACCGCAGTTGGTCTTCGGTGTCACCGCGAGTCTGGCGGACAATCTGAAGGCTCCCCTGACCATGAGAGCCGCGCGGGCTGCTTGTGATCTCCACCTGGCGGAAACTGAGGCCCATCAACGCATCGATTTCGTCGCACCAAGAATGGAACGAGACGCGCTCCTGCATCGGCTGGATGTAGTGAAGCAGGGGTCGGACCAGTTGGAGAAGATGATTCGAGACGAAGAAAAGATGGTTGAGGCAAAAAATGTGACTCGCCAGGCTCTCTATTATCTTCAATCCGCGCGAGCGCGGCTCGACATGCGGCGCTCGTCGGCACTCACCGGCCTCCTCCCGTATGTTCCCGCGACGAACGACGTACCGCTCCGCGTGCTGATCAACAATAAGCTCCAGGCCGACGAGGCGAACCAGAAAGCCATCACGAAACTGGCGCAGGAGAGCGGCTGGGATCTTACGATGTCCGGCGGCGGACGGCGGCAACTGGCGCAGTTCAATTCCACCTCTACCGTCTCGGAGTTCGGAGGGTACGGTGAAGTCAGTCTGACCTACAATTTCGGGCGACATTCGGCCAACCAACGTCTCGATCGGTCCGCGGCGGCATACCTGGATTTTAAGAAGAGTCAGTTCGACGACGTAGCACGGCAGTCGGAAGTTCTGAAAAAGCAGATCACGGATACTCTTTTGTTCCTGCACCCGCAGCTCACAGCCTTGCTTGAGCATGACTCCGATATCGAGAAGTCACTGGCCAGCATCCGGGGCCTCGACACAGACAGCTCCCAGGCGTTCAAGAACCAGTTGCTCGCCGATCAAATCATTCTGAAGGTTGACATTGGCGATATTCAGTTCCGGACGGACTGGCTGGAATCTTATCTTCACGACAACTTCTAAGAATCCGGTAAATTCCTTCAGCGCTTAGCGCGCGGTCCGTAAAACAGCTTCGGGAGTGGAGAGGCGTCTTAGAGACGTATCTGAAGCGCTCACGAGCGAGATGCTGGGAGTAAAGACGTGGGGATCTCCGCCAGCAAGCCTTATCCGCAGAGAAATTGAGCCGCATCTGCTTCGCGAACTACGCGAAAACATTTCGCGCGTCGCCTTGCAGCTTCCCGATCCCGAAAGCGCCTACTCGGCAACTGTCGCAGAGGACGGCAGGGGGTCCGCCACAGCGTCGCTCATCAAAAGCGCCTGAGCGGCGGTGTGGTCTCCGGGCTTGGCGAAGAAGTAGCCCTGCACGAGTTCGCATCTTAGCTGCCTGAGCACTTTCACTTGCTCGGCAGTTTCAGCGCCTTCTGCCACGACCTTCAGGCCAAGGTTGTGAGCCAGCGTAATGATGATGCGCACGATCTTCCTGGTCTCGAGGTCGGTGTCAATCTTCGAAATGAAGCTGCGATCAATCTTCAAGGTGTCGACCGGGAAGCCTTGCAACCGGCTGAGGGAAGAGTATCCCGTTCCGAAGTCGTCAATACTGATGTGCACCCCGAGCGCTTTCAGTTCCGAGAGAACCAGGCTGGACCGCTGCGGGTCTGCCATGGCAATGGTCTCTGTGATCTCTACGTGGATGCAGCGCGGGTCAATTGCCACCTCTGTCAAGATAGCGCCGATCTGCGCCGCGAAGTCCGGCTGAGCAAACTCTCTTGGAGTAGTGTTCACGCTCATCGTCAACGGGGGATCGCAGGGAAATTGAGATTGCCAGGCTCGAAGCTGCAAGCAGGCTTGGCGAAGCAGCAGCCGGTTCATGGGGAGAATGATTCCAGTCTGTTCGGCGATTGGGATGAACTGGGCAGGCGGCAGAAGGCCTTCAGGCCGTTGCCATCGGCTGAGGGCCTCGAATCCCGCGATCTTCCCGGTTTGCAGCGACACAATGGGCTGATAGTGAACTCGAAATTCGCCCCGTTCCAGTGCCCGGCGCAGTTCAGTTTCGAGCCGCAGTCTTTTGACTGCAACAATATGCATCTCGTTATCAAATACCTGGCAGCGTGCTTTTCCTTCCCGCTTGGCTCGATACATAGCTATCTCGGCATCGCGGACCAATTCCTGCGGGTGGACGTATGAAGTTGCGCACATGGCGATTCCGACGCTGGCGGTGATCACGACCTCTTGTCCCTCGACCACAAATGGAACCGTCAATCGCTCTTGAATGCGGTCAGCGACCCGTATGGCGTCACCACAATCTCTGATGTCTTCCAGGAGTATGGTGAATTCGTCGCCGCCTAACCTGGCTAAGCTTACAAACGTGCTGGGATCGTCCGTTTGCCCCACGCGTGAAATAGTGTCCACGCTGCGGATGGAGACGATCAATCGACGCGCAATTTGTATGAGAAGAGCATCTCCCGCCGCGTGGCCCAAGCTGTCGTTGAAGATTTTGAACTCATCGAGATCAATGAACAATACAGCGAATTTGTAAGTGGTGTGCCTCTGGGACAAGGCGGTCGCGTGCCGTACCCGATCGAGGAAGAGGGTGCGATTGGGCAGGTTTGTGAGCGTGTCATGCAGAGCGCTGTGGGCGAGCGCTTCTTCTGCCCGCTTGCGCTCTGTGATATCACGATTGACGATGACGAGTCTTTCGGTTTGGCCCTCTTTATTTTGAATCGCGGTAGCGATCGATTCCAGGATCCGCCAGGTTCCGTCTTTGTGACGAATGCGGTATTCAAGCCTCTCCCCTTTGCCGGTGATCCGCGCTCGATCCGCCGCTTCTACCACCCGCTGCTTATCCTCGGGATGGACCTGCTCCAGTGAGGAAGTTAACTTCAACTCCTCCGGTGAATATCCCAGAACCTTTTGATACGCAGGGCTGCTATAGAGCCGATTCCCGGCGCAATCGACGACTGCGATCATATCGGCGGCATTCTCGGTGATGACCTCAAACAGCTTGTTGCGCTGGCTCAGTTCTCGACGGATGCGTTGGAGCTGGAGTTGCTGGTAAACCGTGTAGATGTCAAACAGGAGCACGAGACATGCCAGCCCGCGCACCCACTCCTTGAGGTTGAGCCACTCGAAGCTGTGCAACATGTGGTTGCCCGGGAAGGTCAGCGACACGATGCCGGCCGTCAACACTAACGTGACCGTGATCGCGAATCCCCACAGCCACCACTCCCGCCTTTCAACTTGTTGTGCAGGTATGGTGAGGCGATGCTTGCGTCGTTCGTTATTCAAAACTTAACCACCGGAATGGACACATGATTGAGTGTGAGGTTAATGCCACGAACATGAAAGTTACGAAAGGTAATAACGTCAGTTCGCCCTCTTTCATCGGTGAAAAAGCGACCGCGTAAGTGAAGTGACAAGCGGACTGCGGGACTCATGGTGCGCCATTCGGTGTTGTTGTGCGTGGGTCAGACATGCTGCGCTCCGAGGCGATCAGGTTTGCGTGGCCCGGAGGTGCGAGACGACCGTCTAAAAACTGGAATATTGCCAAGGCAGGAACAGGAAAATTATCGTTCCGCCTCCGACTGATTCCGGCAGCCCACATCGAGTCAACAACTTAGCTGGCGCTCGCGATTGGCCTTCAAGGTGCATTCCTTCCGTAGTCAGAGGTGTGCCCGCCCCTTTTAATTAGATTATGTTCAACCAGCATCCCTTTCTTCGAGCACGCCGCTACGCGACGATCGCGCACCCTCTTGCGGCAGGCGTTTCGGCAGTCAAGCGTCTTATCGTTCCAAATCGTCCGACTCTGAGCACTAATGTACGCGCGGTAAGAGCGGCGGCGATTACGGGCTGCATCGTGTTTCTCTTCGAAGCAGCGAAGCAGTCGTTTTATCCCAGAACGTCGTTCTGGACTTCGCACACGATTTTTATCTCTATCTCCATTCTGTTTACGGCGTTGGCGGCCGCCGCAGTTACATTTGTGGTGCTTAAAGAAGAGCGTCGAGAGGCGTTGGGCCAGTCAGAGATACAGTATCGCCTCCTGTTTGAGGGCAATCCGGTGCCGATGTGGGTCTTAGACCGAAAGAGCCTCAAGTTTCTGGCGGTAAATGAAGCCGCATGTCGACAATATGGCTTTTCAGCTCAGGACTTTCTAACCATGACAATGGCGGACATTTGGCCCGAGGAAGATGTTCCGGATCGGTTGCAGGCCACCGCCAAATTAATTCCCGGACCGGCGATTTGGAGACACCGGAAGAAGAACGGCGCAATCATCGATGTCGAGATGGTCGCTCACGACCTGCATTTCCATGGAATCGAAGCGGAACTGGTGGCGGCGCGTGACGTTACGGAGCGCAAGAAGGCCGAAGAAACCACGCAGAGGCTGGCGTCGATTGTGGAGTGTTCGGATGACGCCATCATCGGGAAGAACACAGATGGCGTGATCACAAATTGGAACCGTGCAGCAGAGAAGATGTATGGCTACACGACGGCAGAGGCCGTCGGCCGCGACTTGTCCCTGGTATTTCCGCCAGAAAAGCGCGCCGAACTGCCAGCCATAATGGAGCGAATACTCAGCGGAAAATCAATCGTAGGTCTCGAAACTCAGCGGCTCACCAAGGCAGGCTCACTGCTCGACGTGTCAGCTTCGATTTCGCCGATAAAAGACGCAACCGGGCGAGTCACCGGGGCTTCTGCAATTGATCGGGACATCACCCTGCGCAAACGTTCTGAAGAGCAATTGGACCTGCAGTCAGCAGCCCTGGAAGCGGCAGCCAACGCAATCGTTATCACCGACTACGAAGGCACCATCGTGTGGGTAAATCGGGCGTTCACGATCATGACTGGCTACGACAAGGATGAGGTATTGGGAAAGAGCACCCGGATGTTGAAGTCCGGAGAGCAGAGCGAAAGCTATTATGCGGATCTCTGGTCGACGATTTCATCAGGCAAGGTGTGGCAAGGCGAGATCGTCAACCGGCGGAAAGATGGAACAACCTACACCGAGGAGATGACGATCACACCCGTGGCGCGGGACGTCAGCAATCCGGCGAATCGATATTTCGTTGCCATCAAGCAGGACATTACCAAACGCAAGCGGTCTGAGGAAGCATTGTTGTTCAAGAATGCCCTGCTGGAAGCGCAAGCCGAGACGACCATTGATGGCATTCTGGCCGTGGATGAGTCTCATCACATCGTTCTGGCAAACAAGCAGTTTGGCCTCCAGTTCGACATACCGGATGAACTGCTGAGTACAAAAGACGACCGGATCGTGCTGCAGCAAATGATCGATCGAGTCGAAAATCCCGACGGATTCGTCGAGCGGGTCAAGTATCTTTACAGCCACAAGGATGAAAAGACCAGGGATGAGTTCAGACTTAAGAATGGGAAGACCTTCGACCGATACTCCGCGCCTCTCATTGACTCAAGAATGCAGTATTGCGGCCGAATCTGGTATTTCCGTGATATCACGGATCGTAAAGTCGCGGAAGAGCGTATCCAATATTTAGCTTACTATGATGCTCTGACCGGGCTACCCAATCGGACTCTCCTGCAGGATCGGTTGACCAAGACCCTGGCTGGCGCCCGCCGGCAAAAGGACAAGGTCGCGCTGCTATTCCTCGACCTGGACGGGTTCAAGAACATCAACGATTCATTGGGCCATCCAATCGGCGATCTCCTTTTGCAGGAAGTCGCAGAGCGGCTCAAGAGGTGGGGACGTGAAAAGGACACCATCGCCCGGTTGGGGGGCGACGAATTCCTGATTATGCTGACTGACGTCAAGGACGTGCCCGACGTTGCGGTTGCCGCCGAGCGCCTCATGGATGTGATGACCCCTGATTTCGTTGTTCAAGGCCACCCGCTCAGTATTGGCTGTTGCATCGGAATCAGTATTTTTCCGGAACACGGGGCGGACGTCGAAACCCTGATCAGTCGGGCCGACGCGGCCATGTATAGCGCCAAAGAGTACGGGCGCAATAACTTCCGGTTCTTTACCGAAGACATGAATACCCAGGTAGTGGAGCGATTGACTCTGGAGAACAGCTTACGATCGGCACTGCAGAACAAGGAACTGTTCCTGATGTATCAGCCCCAGATGGATGTTGCCACCGGACGCATCACTGGGTTGGAGGCGCTCCTGCGGTGGCAGCATCCGGGCCTTGGGCTTGTGCCTCCCGACAAATTCATACGAATTGCGGAGAACAGTGGTCTGATCGTGCCGATTGGTGAATGGGTGCTCAGGACGGCGTGTGCTCAAGCTGAGAAATGGCAGGCGGAAGGCCTGCCTGCCGTAACGGTCGCAGTGAATGTATCCGCGCTCCAGTTTCGCCAGGAAGGCTTCTGCGGACTCGTCAGAAAAGTGCTCCAGGAGACTGGCCTGGAACCGCGATATCTAGAGCTGGAAATAACCGAAAGCCTGTTGCTAGCCAATGCAGACCTGATGCTGTCGGTTATTCAGGAATTAAAAGCCATGGGGCTGACGCTCGCGATCGACGATTTCGGAACTGGATATTCCAGCTTTGCCTACCTGCGACAGTTTCGGGTCAGCAAGCTCAAGATCGACCGCTTGTTTGTGCGGGATGTTGCGGTAAATCCTGACGATGCAGCCATCACGGCTGCGATCATCAGCATGGCGAAAAGCCTGAATCTCAAGGTGATTGCCGAAGGGGTCGAGGACGAGGCACAACTATCGTTCCTGCGGGCCCATCAATGTGACGAAATTCAAGGGTACTACTTCAGCAAACCCCTGGAGGTCGACAAAGTTGCTGACAGACTGCGAGGCAACGCTCCCGATCCGCAAGCCGGGAGCGAGGGAGCAGGAAACAAACATGATAAAAAATCTGATGAGGCAGGTATTTCACTTATGTCGATAGGACTTGCACTTCTGGTGTCCGCCGATCCAACTACAATTCAGCAGTTCAGCCTCGCCCTGCGAGATTTGTCGATTTCACGGGATGCATGTCAGGACGCAGTCAGCGCGGGCCTGCTTCTGAAGAGCCGAAAATTCGATGCGGTTATCGTTGATCTTCAACTGGGAGGGCAGTCAGGACAGATTCTGGACGAAGTGCATCTTTCCGCTTCGAACCGGACAGCGGTGACGTTCGGCATCAGCGGCGATGACGCGGAAGGCACGGCAGCGTTGCGCAAGAAATCGCAATTTGTCTTCGAGAGGCCTCTTTCGCCCCAATCGATCCAAAAAACCCTGAAGCCGGCCTACGGGCTCATCCTGCGAGAACGGAGACGATATTTCCGCTACCCGGTCTCTATCCCGGTGGTCATCCAGAGGGAAAGCAGGGAGGAAGTTCGCTGCAGCAGCGTCAATATCAGCGGCGGAGGGATGGCTTTGAGCGCGCAGGTTCCGCTCCTGCCCGGAGAGAGCGTCCGGGTGCAGTTCACCTTGCCGGATCACGCAACCCCGTTCCTGGCGGAATCAACGGTCTGCTGGTCAAGAGCAGAGCATTTTGGACTTCGTTTCGTATCCGTCTCGGAGGACCACAAGTCGCAACTGCAGACTTGGCTATCCGAAAAGCTGGAAGAGACGCTCCCGGAATCTGTTGCTAAACAGTTCCGAAAAGAAGAACTATGCTCCAGTTGACAACCACGGATAATCACCGTCGCATGGGATTTCGCATCCGGCCGCATTGAGTCGCTTAATGAAAGTTCCCGGTGGGCGTGCGGCTATGAGGTCGTTCCATGAACCGATGCCTTTGAAGGTGCATCGCCATGGGAGCGGATGTCGTCAATCTGTTCGGTGAGGTAGTCGCGGATGCTGCTAGCGCTCGCCACCGGCTTGCCATCCCGGAGTCTGGGGCGCTTGAACAGTTCGTCTCGCAGGCGCTCCAGCACTGAGAGAGCTATTTGGCGCTCGTCGGCACTGAGAATCGAGGATTTGTCCATGGCTCCTCACAACTGACTGGGTGCGGTTCTCTGCAGCCAACAGATTATCAGTGTCACATTCGCGAGGGATGAGCAAAACAGACCACTGAAGCCCTGATCAGCCAAGGGATTTGTCGCCAACCCCAAGGAAGATGTGACGGCCGGATCCGCCGGGCTTCACAGGCTTAGATTCTGAACCACACACAGATCGCTAAAACCAAGGAACAAACGATAAGCGCGACCAGCGTCAGCCTGTATCGGCGTGCCTTTTCCGTCGCATTATCAATCTGCAAGAGCGCTCGTTTCCGAGTCTTGTCGATCAGTTCGTCAGAGGGGTGTTCCACGCCTGTGTTGCGCAGCCATTCGGCGTATTTTGCTCGTTTTTGCGGAGTCATCGCTGCGATATGTTTCAATTCATCTCTCGATCTTGGTCATTCACCTTCTTGCAGATGTTGTTTACCCGGATCGTGCGCGCGTCGCTGGCATGCGATGAAAATGCCGCCGGGGACGTTCTGGCTCTGATGTACATAGTTCGAGACTACTCTTCATCGAGGCACAATGCTTAGGGCATTGGTATCTCACCTAAAGAGTGTCAAGATGCGATTCCAGTTACATTGAATACCGGCAGATATCATGTAGCCTCGTATCATGTACCGAATCGGTCGGGGCAATAAGCGCACGTCTTTCGTCTGCCTTGCCTGCAGCCACACAGAGCGTGTTCAAGATTTTGACGGGAACGCAGGGAACCCGCGAACGCTCGCCGCTCACGCGATGCTCGAGCACGTTGAGGCCGAACACAGCCGTGCGACTCACGTGCGTGCCATCGCGATGGTTCGGAAACGTCAGAACGCGCTGCGATAACTGCGCTGTCAGGCGAAGCGAAATGTCCAAAGGAGAACCTGCTCCTGGACCATTGGTTAGGAAGGATGAAGGATAGCGTATGCGAAACGTGTTTATCGAAAAGTGGCCGTCGGTGGTAAAGTTCGTACTAGTGGTCGGCGCCGTACTGTTTGTCATGATTCGTTGGGCCTGAATGAAAAGATTTGGATTCCTGTTGCGCCAGTCGCTTCTCGCTACGGGATACGAGGAGATACGCATGAGCGTCACGAAGTTTGTGGTGAGGGTAAATCGAGGCGGTACTCACGGCGCCGAATACGTGCAACGAGTTGATTCGACTCCGATGCTGATGACGACCAGCCGTAAGCTGGCATTGCTAATGGGCAGATTCACGGCCGAAGACGCTGTCAAATCGCTGCGACGGTCCCGGTACAGCCCGGAGTTGGAGTCCGTGCTGGTGAGTGCCTAGGGTGCGGATGACCGGCGTCCTGCTAAGCGGGCCATTTCAAGGACTGGTCCACCGCGAGATCACGGCAGGTGCGACGAAGGAGTTCGTGTGCGGAAGCAGAATCAACAAACTCGAAACCATAGCGGAAAGCATTCTTTTGGCGAACCAAGGCACGAATCGTTATGGGGATGCCTGCAAGCTCGAAGCTTAACTCTACGAACTCTCCCAACGGGACCTCAATCTTCAGCATGGCGGCGATCCCAGATTCGCTAATATCCACGCTACGGCCCTTCAGCAGGCCGCGTGTCGGGGAGTTGATGGTGACATCAATCTCAAAGCTGAAGCGCGGGCGCCGACGGGAGTCCCCAACTGTCCCATGTAACCCCTCCGCGGGCGAATCTTCAGTATTCACGTTCCCAACCTTCTCCTCTCGACGCTGCTGCGAAAACGGACTGCCGGACAACGATATACAGGGCAACACCCCCATAGCCTTGGTGGTTTCATGGCCTTATGGATTTAGTGTTGCGCTTCTTGCCGGATCACGCCATCCAATTGAGTCTAGGCATCGCTGCGCGCCTTGTGATCGAGAAATGGCCATAGACAATCTGGCGGCCACTGGAACGTAGCCTTCGGCTTCGTGATGAAAGGCTCGGACTGTTGGGGTCCGTCAGCTTGTTCTTGTGAATCGGTCGGTAGATCAGCGACGGGAATTCTGCTAATCATGCTTAACACCCTCAATGGCACAGTGGCGTAACGGATTCATTTGGCTGCGCCACTGGAAGAACAGACGGACACTGGGGGAGGGCCGCATCAGTTCCTCTGCTTCTTCTGCAGTTCT
>Ga0181537_10002012_pt1 | contig 18234 bp, 15 predicted proteins | sample PEATcosm2014_Bin_39_FD_119765 | JGI IMG/M metagenome (GOLD analysis project Ga0181537, IMG submission 119765) | Peatland microbial communities from MTU Mesocosm Facility, Houghton, MI, USA - PEATcosm2014_Bin23_10_metaG | ecosystem: Environmental > Terrestrial > Soil > Wetlands > Peat | place... | reverse complement strand
TCAGCGGCCAGTCCGGCCCGGATTACGAGATTCAGGTTTCCACCAATCTGACGCAATGGAGCGCGGTGTTCACAACGAATTCACCGGCCATGCCGTTCAGTTGGCAGGACATCGCCGCGACCAATGTAGCGAGCTTTTATCGCGTCGTCGTCGGTCCGCCACTGCCGTAATTACCGATCCTTTGAGTTCAGCGGGTTGTGTCATCAACAGAACGGAGGCGCTGCGGCGCCTCCGTTCTGTTTCGCCTTCTTCCCTGAAACCATCGCAAATCAACGGGCATTCCGGCGACGCAACAACGCCGCAACAACCGACCATCGCCAAGGGCTGCCGTGGAGGGTTCATCCGTCAGAATACGGCTTCTTTCGTCTCAATATATCTTCAAAAGACCGCTAATCAGGGGTTTGAATTGCCGGACTTTGGACATGGGACATGAAAATTGAAACAAATTATCGGCCAATTCACAAAAAGTTTTACTGCCGAAGCCGGTGGGGTTGATTATATTGCGGACTGCAAGCCGGAGTGAATCTCGCAAAAACCAATAACCGCACGCCGATCGACAAAGTCATTGGCGCCATTCCCTACCGCCTGGCCCTGGCCGGCGGCTGGATTGATCAGCCGTTTGTTTCGCAACACAATCCAAGCCCGCCCGGCTCAATGGTCGTTGTCTCGGTCGAGCCGCAATTCCGCTTCATGGAGCGCAGCGGCATGGCGACCGGCACGCGCGACATTGCCCTCAAACTTTGGCGGCGGGGTCTGCCGCCAGGTGCTCCAGCAAAACAGGTCCGCGAACTTTACGAGGCCGAAAACAAAGGCAAATCAAATCTCTCCGGTTCCCAGGACATGATCGGCCTGATTTATCCCGGCATCAATCGCCTGGATTATGATTTTGCCGTGAATGGCGGCGTGTTTCCCTCGCACATCGAATCCCTTCACGGTCGCAGGGTTGAGCGTTGGCTGGAAAACGTCATCCAGCTTTTGCCGGTTGCGCCGCGACCGGCGGGTTACAGCCCGCTTGGCAAAAAAAACCTAAAATCGCGGTGGATCGCGCGGCTGGGCCGGTCCGGCCAGGACTGTTTTGAGGCCATTCAAGCCCGGGACGTAAATGCGCTCGGCTCGGCCATGAATGAGTGCATGAAATGCTGGGAAACCATTTTACCGCAAACGGTCCGGCATCCCAAACTGACGGTGGATTTGGCCGGCCTGTTGCGGGTTTATCAATCACGATATCCCGGGGCGATGTATTCGGGCTGCGGCGGCGGTTATCTGTTGGTGGCCTCCGAAGAGCCGGTGCCGGGAGCGTTCAACGTCCGGATCCGCGGGGCTGCAAAATGAAGGCCAAACCAGTCGTTGTCACCGGTGTCTTTGATGACATTCGATCACACCATATTCGTTTCCTCGAGGAAGCCTCCCGGATCGGCGAATTGACGGTGCTGTTGTGGGGCGATGATCTGGTAAACCAACGGCAGGGCCGGCCTCCTCAATTTCCCGAGGTGGAGCGGTTGTATTTTCTCCAAGCCATTCGTTTTGTACGGCGGGTCCAATTGATAACCACACCGTTTGATGCCGACACCTTGCCGAAGGTCAAGGGGGTGCAGCCCAAGGTTTGGGCGGTCGGCGGAGGGGAGGATAACGCGGCGAAAAAGGCATTTTGCGAGGCACAGGGGTTGGAATATTGTCTGGTACGAGATGAAACTTTGCGCGGATTCCCTGTCCCGCCCGTGACGGGTTCCACCTTGTTCGGGCGCAAAAAGGTCGTCGTGACGGGCAGCTACGACTGGTTTCACTCCGGTCACGTGCGGTTCTTTGAGGAAGTCAGTGCCTATGGTGATCTGTATGTGATTGTCGGGCACGATGCAAACATCCGGCTGCTCAAGGGTGAAGGACATCCACTGTTGCCGGAAGCCGAGCGTCGTTACGTGGTGGGTTCCATCAAATACGTGAAACAGGCCTTGCTTTCCAGCGGCGATGGGTGGTTGGACGCCGATCCGGAAATTCGCAAACTGAAGCCGGACATTTATGCCGTAAACGAAGACGGTGACAAGGGCGGCAAACGGGATTATTGCCAGAAGCATGGCATTCAATATCTGGTATTAAAGCGCATACCGGCCTCCGGATTGCCGGAGCGTTCCAGCACACGGCTGCGCGGATTTTGACCCGAAATGCACCTGTATCGATTTTTAGAACTTGGCCTGTCGCCCGTCCGGCACTAGCATCCAGCCCATCTGCTTATGCTGAAAAATGGAATTCTCAACCCGCAAATCCTCTCACTGCTGGCCCGGGTGCGTCACACCAACGCGCTGGTGATTGCCGATCGCGGTTTTCCATTTTGGCCGGAAATCGAAACCGTGGATATCTCGCTGGTGGACGATGTGCCGACGGTGTTGCAGGTGCTCGCGGCTGTTCGCGCCAATTTTAACGCAGTGCAGGCGTACATGGCACGCGAGTTCAAACCACACAACCCGGCGGTCGTACGGGAAAAGTTTGCCCGGGGTTTGCACGGGATTCCGACCCGGTTCGAGCCCCACTTGGAATTCAAGAAACGCGTGCCCGGCGCAATTGGCTTGATCCGCACCGGCGATATCATCCAATACGCGAACGTGATTTTGATTTCAGGTTAACCTCACCGGGAGCGCCGGCATCCTGCCGGCAAATTTTCACAGAAATCAGTAAAATGCCGGCAGGATGCCGGCGCTCCGGTATTGGCACCAACCGGTTGCGAGCCTACTTCGCCGCGTCCCTGGCTTCCAACTTTTGCCAGAGCATCCCGTAAACGGCAATGAACACAAAGCAGACCAGCGGCACGGCCATGCCAATGCGCATCGAATGAACATCTGCAATGTGGCCCATGAACGGCGGTGCAATCGCCCCGCCCACAATGGACATGACGATGAGCGACGAGCCGAGCTTGGTGTAATCGCCCAATCCGCGGATGCCCAGCGCGAAAATGGTCGGGAACATGACGGACATGAAGAAAAACGTGCCAAACAGCGCGATCAAGCCCGGGGTGCCGCCTCCCATCATGACGGCGCACAAGACGACGTTGATGACCGCGTAGGCCGCCAGCACCAGGTGCGGTTTTAGCTGGCTGATCACGGCACTGCCACAAGCGCGACCCCCCATGAACAGGCCAAAGCCGATGGCGCCGAGCCAATGGGCGGCCTGCAGTTTCGTCACGCCCGGATCGTTTTCCAAAACGTAGTTGACGAAAAAGCTGAAAATGCCCGTCTGCGCCGCGACGTAAAGAAACTGTGCGCCGATGCCCAATGTATAATGTTTGCGCCGGAACATGTCCCAGTTTTTGGAAACCAAAATAAACGAAGCCACGAGGGAGGCGATCAGCAATCCGTACTCCGTCGGCGGGAGCAATGCCGGGATCAGGTTCAGCATCGTCCAGACCAGTCCCAGAATCGGGAAAATGAAAAAGGACAGCAACCCGCAAATAACCAGCAACGCGATGCCGATGGCCACGTGTTGTCCAGAGGATGGTTTGAGGTTGGTTTTTTGGTCCGCCGATTTCCGGCTTTCGTCCGGGGCGTGCAAATCCGGGACCCTGGAAAAAATAAAGACCACGAGCAGGACGGAAACAAACATGGCTATTCCCAGATAAGGGATGTGAAGGCCGGCGTTGGCGTTTGCGCCTTCGCCGCCGGAAAAGACAAATTGTGCGCCAACAATCGGGCCGAGAATCCAGCCTGCCCCGTTAAAGGTTTGGGCGATGTTAATGCGGGTCGCGCCACCTTCGGGCGGGCCGAGCAACGTGGTGTAAGGATTGGCGATGGTTTCGAGACAGGTCATGCCGGCGGCGATGATGAACAGACCGAACAAAAACGCCCAGTAGGCGCCGATGCTGGTGGCGGGAACGAACCAGAACGCGCCGGCGGCAATCAATGTGAGCCCGACGAGAATTCCCCCTTTATAGCCGAATTTCCTCGCAATCAATCCGGCGGGAATCGCCATCAGGAAATAAGCCAGATAATTGGCGAATTGCACCAGGCCCGACTGCTCCTTGTTGATGTGGAGCGAGTCCTGAAAATGTTTGTTGAGAATATCAATCATCCCGTTGCAAAACCCCCAAAGCAGGAACAGGGAGGTGACCAGTGCAAAGGTGATGAAAAGATTCTTTCCGTCGGCGGTCCTGAAAAGGCTGCGGGACGTTCCCGTGTTTTTGGTTTTGGCGGTTGGTGCGATCATGGTGTGGAGGGTGACAGGTGTGGGTTTGGGTTTTCCAGCAAGTTTCAAGGCAGAAGCAGAACGGTCAGTTTCTTCGGTCCATGCGCCCCCAGCACCAGGATGCGTTCAATGTCGCCGGTCCGGCTGGGGCCGCTGATAAAGGAGAGGAAACTGGGGAACCGGCCCTTGAATTTTTCCTGGACGGCCCGCAGGGCCGCGCCCAGGTCCGGCACCATTTGATTTTGTCGTGCCAGCACCACATGATGCGGCGGCAACACGGACAGGGCGCGCCCGCCGGCGCCGGGTGCCGAGACCAGGACACTGCCGGTCTGTGCCACCAGGGCTTCGCATTCCGTCAACGCGGCATCACAACTTTCCAGATCCTTCACGGCATAGCCGTGGTCCGTCAGCACCTCCTTCAGTGCCAGTTCCCGGGCAACCGGATCTGTGAGTTTTCCGTGATGCCGGCCAATTTTTTGCCAGCCGCCGGTTGTCGCCAGTTGCTTCACGAATTGGATCGCCTCGTCCACGCCGGCGCACGCGTAAAATTCCGCTTTCAGTTCTCCGGCGTTCCGGCGGAACAATTCAATTTGTTCTTCCAGCGTTCCACCGACCGGCGGCAACCATTTTTGGGGAGAAGTGGGCAGGGGAGCAGCCGGCCCCGGGGAGCCTTCGTGGAAAGTCGGCGGTGGCGCGGCGATTTTTAGCGCCTCACGTATCCGGCCCAAAATCACTTCCCGGTTGGTCATGGGGCCTTCCTTTCCCGCCACCAGTCCCGGAAGCTTTTTTCCGCCAGTGACGGCAATGAGCGGGTTTTGGTCCATGCGCGCAACGGGTCCAGGACGGTTCCCTGGATCAAACGTTGCAAGGGTTGAGTGAGACGGCCAAGTCGCGCGGCCAATTGATACCACCCCGGCCGGCGCATCACGAAAACAAAACCCCGTTGGAGCAGACTTTCCAAAGGAGCCGGGCGCGCGCGCGCCGCGTTGCGCCGGTTATGCAAGAGATGATGGTGCAAATTGATTTTTACCGGACAGGTTTCGGTGCAGGCGCCACACAGGGACGAGGCCTGTGACAAATGTTTCCAATCCTGCAGTCCGCGCAGATGCGGGGTGATGACCGAGCCGATCGGGCCTTGATAGGTGGTGCCATAGCTGTGGCCGCCGACGTTTTTGAAGATCGGGCACACGTTCAAACAGGCGCCACAGCGGATGCAATGCAGGGCGTCGCGTTGTTCGGCATCCGCCAGCAGCTCCGTGCGGCGGTTGTCCAGCAGCACGACGTGAAACTCTGTCGGCCCGTCGGCTTCGCCCGGCTGCCGCGGTCCGCCATAGAGCGTGTTGTAACAGGTGATGGATTGTCCCGCACCCGCCGTGGCCAGCATCGGCAGGAACAACGCCAGGTCCGACAGCTTGGGCAGTATTTTTTCAATCCCCACCAGGGCCACGTGTATTTTGGGCAACGAGGTGGTCAGCCGGGCGTTGCCTTCGTTTTCCGTGATGGAAATCATGCCAGTCTCGGCGATGGCAAAGTTCGCGCCGCTGATACCCATGTCCGCCTCGCAGTATTTTCGCCGCATGACCCGCCGGGCAATCATTGTCAATTCCTCCGGATGATTCGTCGGCTCGGAACCCAGCCGGTCATGAAACAGATCGCTGATTTGCCGGCGCGTCAGGTGCATGGCCGGAAAGACAAGATGGTACGGCGGTTCCCGGCGGAGCTGCACGATGTATTCACCCAAATCGGATTCCACGACTTCGAACCCGTTCTTTTCCAGCGCGTCGTTGAGATGAATTTCCTCGGCCGTCATGCTCTTGGACTTGATGACGGAACGGACTTTGTGTTGTTGCGCCACGCCGACGATGTAGTCCCGCGCCGCCTGCGCGTCCGGCGCCCAGAAAACCTTTGTGCCCCGCGCCTCCAACCGGGAGACAAATTCATCAAGATAACGGTCCAGATGATTGACGGCTTCCCATTTGATTTCCGCGGCCAGATCGCGCGCGTCCGGCCAGCTCTGGAAACGGCTTTTGAATTCATCACGCTTGACGTAGTACCCATCAAGCGCCTTTTGAATCAGGTTGCGATGATGCAAATCCGCCGTGTAATGCCGGGCCGATTCGTTGAATTGCCGGGCGTGAGTTTTCATGTTCGGGCCAGCACCTCGGCCAAATGCAGGGTTCTGGTGGATTTCCCCTGCCGATCCAGGATGCCTTGAATTTGCATCAGGCAACTGGAATCGTTGGAGATGACATAGTCCGCCCTGGTATCGGCAATGGAGGCACATTTGACCTCGCCCATGGCCGTGGAAATCATCGGAAACTTGACCGCGAACGTTCCGCCAAAGCCGCAACAGGTTTCCGCCTCCTTCATTTCCACCAGCTCCAGGCCTTGAACGTGCTGGAGCAGCCGGCGCGGCGGTTTTTTCAGGCCCAGTTCACGCAGGGCATGACAACCGTCGTGGAATGTCGCCCGGCCCGGAAATCGTGCGCCCACGTTGAGCACGCCCAGTTGATTGACCAGGAAGTCGGAAAATTCAAAGGTTTTCGCCGCGAGCACCCTGGCCTCCTTTTCGCGCGGGTGCTGACGGAATAATTCGGGATAGAAAACCTTGACCATCGCGCCGCACGACCCCGAGGCAATCACCACCACCCCGGCATCCCGGAAAACGGTCATTTGCCGCTCCGCCACCGCGCGCGCTTCGTCCCAATAACCGGAATTGAATGCCGGCTGGCCGCAGCACGTCTGCGCTTCCGGATAATCCACGGTGTGCCCGAGGCGCTCCAGCACCTGCACCATGCTCATCCCGACTTGCGGATAAAATTGATCCACGAAACACGGAATGAACAACGTTATTTTCACGCGACCAAATGGATTCGGGTTTTATTTGTAAAGCGGACCAAAATTGGCGCAGGCGCGGAAATCCGCCCCTTCCGGGTCCGCCGTGCCAAAGGCATTCCAGGCATGGGGACGGAAGATATTTTCCGCGGGGACATTGTGCATATAAACCGGGATGCGCAACAGCGACGCGAGGCTGATGAGGTCAGCCCCAATGTGGCCATGGCTCATGGCGCAGTGATTGGCGCCCCATTGATTCATGACCGCATATACGTCCCGGAACGCGCCGCTTCCCCCGGTGCGTGGCACAAACCACGTCGTCGGCCAGGTGGGGTTTGTCCGTTCGTCCAAGGCGGTGTGGACTTTTTCGGGCAACTCGACGGTCTCGCCTTCGGCAATCTGCAGGGCGGGGCCGAGTCCCCTGACCAGATTGAGCCGGCAGATGGTGACCGGCATTCCGCCGCGGGTGCGATATCGGGTGGACCAGCCTCCGCCGGGAAAATACTCCGTGATGGACGGATGCCAGGTGGTGGCCGCGAGGCATTTTTTTACCTCGGCCGGAGTGATTTCCCAAAACGGTTTCATTGCCGGTCTTCCGTTGATGGATTGTTCGCCATTGCCGTCCAGCGCCGCCGGACCGGAATTGATCAGGTGCAGAAATCCGTTGGCCGCTGTGCCGGTGAGTTTGTGGCCCGTCACCCGCCGGACTGCGGCCGGACTCCAGTAGGTGCGCACGTCGGCAAATACCTGTGCCGTGTTCGTGAGCAGGTAGCCAAACAACATGCCGATGCCGTTGAGCGCGTCGTTTTCCGTGGCAACCAGGTACGGGGTTCGGTTGCCGTTCCAGTCGAAGGAGGTGTTGAGGATCGCCTCCATGAAATCGCCGTTGGGCAGGTGGTCCGTCCATTGCCGCTGCCCTTGAAAGCCGGAGACGATGGCGTTGTGGCCGAGCGCTTCCTCCCCGAAACCTTTTTTCGCCAGCCGGGGATTCCCCAGCATCAAGTCGCGCGTGATGAGCGCCATCTTGACGGAAATTTCCCATTCCCGGTCCAGTTGTGCGCGGGGGCGGACGGTTTTGGGCGAATTGTAATCCTTGCCTTCCCGGCAATTGATTTTCACCCACGAGATGGCCTTTTCATATTCGGTCCTGTCAAAAATGCCCCGTTCGATGCGCCGGACGAATTCAGTCATGTCCACCGACTCGACCCTCATGCCGAGGTAACTTTCAAGGAAATCCGGGTTCACAATCGAACCCGCAATGCCCATCGAAGTGCCGCCCATGGCCAGGTAGGATTTGCCACGCATCGTGGCCACGGCCAGTCCACCCCGGCAAAAACGCAGGAGCTTTTCCTCGACGTCTTCCGGAATGGTTTTGTCCCCGGCATCCTGAACGTCGCGTCCGTAGATGCCAAAGGCCGGCAATCCCTTTTGCGCGTGGCCGGCCAGCACGGCGGCAAGGTAAACCGCCCCGGGCCGCTCGGTGCCGTTAAATCCCCAGACCGCTTTGGGAATCGTTGAATCCATATCCATCGTTTCGCTGCCGTAACACCAGCAGGGAGTGACGGTCAGGGACACGCCGACGCCTTCGCGCACAAATTTCTCCGCGCCGGCGGCGGCTTCGGCCACACCGCCGATACAGCGGTCCGCCAGGACGCATTGCACGGCCTTGCCATTGGGGTGACGCAGCCTTTCGCCGATGAGCCGGGCCACGGATTTGGCCAGGTTCATGGTCTGGACCTCCAGGGATTCGCGAACGCCGCCCAGCCGCCCGTCAATGGCGGGGCGGATCCCGATTTTGGGTAGCTTTTTAAACAGCGGATTTTCCATAATGTTCTCTTGTCAGTTGGAACGGCCTTTATCGCAACTTGCCAATGGCGCGACGACGGTAATGTTCGTCCGGGCGGTTTTCAATCCGGTCCGATTTTATTTCCTCGAGGAATCGTGGTTCGCCGGCGGTGTAGGTTCCGAGCAGGACCGAGGCCCATTTGTCGAGCATGAGCATGGCGTTCAGCACCTCGCGGTCGGTCTGGCCCAACACCACCGGGCCGTGATTGACCATCAAAATGACCTTGGGCGCGACGCCATGCTTGTCGAGAAAGCGGCGGAGCGATCGGCGCAATGCCACCGCCAGCCGGATTCCTGGATCAACGTAAGGCACCACCGCCAGATGGCGTCCGCAAACCACGATTGCATCCGGGAAAATATGGCGGCGAAACGGCTCCGCGCCGAGTCGGCTGCAAAGGATTTTAAGCACGGACACCGGATGGGTGTGTCCGACCCATTGGGCGCCGGCTTCCTGCAAGCAGATGGCGTGCAGGAAGGTCTCCACCGAGGGCAGTTTGTCCTTTTTATCCACCCGGCACGTTTCGAGAATCTTCCGGACTTCCTCGTCGGTTTTGTCCGGCTGATCCAGCGCCCTGAAAATCAGCGGCAACTTTACGCGGGTGAATCCCGTGGCATCAATCGTGGCCAACTGGCTGCCCGAGGCTTTGATGTAAAATGTTCCGTCGCCCAAATCGGCGCTGATATTTCCCTCACCGAGGATGGCCAGTTGCCGGTCTTCGCGTCCCAACGCGTGCGATAATTGAATCAGGCGTTTTAAGATGTCCCGGTGTTTCATGAGTGATCAGGCTGAAAGGATGGTTTGGAAGCGCGCATAAGCGTCGTTCCACGCGCCGGTGTTCCTGGGCTCGAATACATTGGTTTCAAATGAGCGCCGAATCAGCGAACGCCCTTCCGCCAGCGAACGGATTTCGCCGAGGGCGTACAGTTGCAGGATCAGGTTGCCGATCGAAGCCGCCTCCACCGGCCCGGCCACCACGGTGCAATTCAAGGCGTCGGCCGTGAACTGGTTCAGCAAATGATTCTGGCTGCCGCCACCGACAATGTAAATCCGTTCAATCGGTTTGCCGGTGATTTGCGCCAGCGATTCCTTCACGTAACGGTATTTCAACGCCAGACTTTCAAAAATGACGCGTGTGAGGCCACCGAAATCCGCGGGCGCGGTTTGTCCGGTGCGACAACAAAACGCGGCCATGGCGGCGGGCATGTCCGCAGGCGCCTGAAAATCCGCCGCGTCCGGGTCAATCAAAGCGGCGAAGGGTGCCACACCTTCGGCTTGCCGGGTGAGGTCATCGTAGGCGACAGGCTTGCCGGCGGCATCCCAGGCCCGTTTGCTCTCCTGCAGCAGCCACATGCCGGCGATGTTTTTCAAAAGGCGCGTGGTCCCGAAAGCGCCGCCTTCGTTGGAAAAGTTCGCCCGAAAGCTCGCTTCTGAAATGGCCGGCCGTTTCAGCTCGCGGCCCATGCAGGACCAGGTGCCTGAACTTAGAAACACCGGTTCGGGTTCCTCCGCCGGCACACCGACGACCGCCGAGGCGGTATCATGTCCCGCGGGCGCGATGACCCGCAAATGTTTTGCACCGATTTCTGCCGCCACATCCGGCTGGAGTTCGCCCAGCACGCTTCCAGCGTCAACCAATCCGCCCAAAATTCCCATCGGAAATCCCATGGCCTTGATGACCTCCTGTTCCCAGGTCTGGGTGTGTGGGTTGAGCAATTGGCTGGTACTGGCAATGGATTTTTCGGTCGCGCAAACACCGGTCAATAAATAATGAATCAAGTCCGGCATAAACAGCAGACGCCGGGCTTTTTTAAGCCGGGCCGGTGATTCGGCCAGCAGTTGAAACAGCGTGTTAAAAAACATGAACTGGATGCCCGTCCGCTGGTAAATGGTCTCGCGCGGCATCCGCTGGAACGCCGCCGCCTGCATTCCCTGCGTGCGGCCGTCGCGATACTGGAACGGCGCGCACAGCAATTTCCCGTCGGCATCGAGCAGCCCGTAATCCACACCCCAGGTGTCCACCCCGGCGGAGACAACGGCTTCCCCGTACGTTTGTACCGAGGACGCGATCCCCTGTTTGACTTGAGCGAAGAGTTCGTCGAGGTTCCAATGCCATCCGTCCGATTCCCTGACCGGGAGGTTGGGGAAGCGGCCCAATTCGCTCAGATTCAGGCGCGTGCCGTCATAAACTCCGGCGACCACCCGTCCACCGCTTGCGCCGAGATCCACGGCCAGGCAAATTTTTTTCCGGTTCAAATCGGGTTCTCCCCGGGCAGCATCAGCTTTCCAGCGCCCTTTCGTAAGGTTTGTTTCACACTTTTTTCCGGCAGCCGGTCGGTGATCAGCAGGTCGATCTCCTCCAGCCTGGCGAAGAAATAGGACGATTTGAGGCCCATTTTTGTGTGGTCGGCCAGGATGATGATGTGGTCGGCCATTCGGGCAATTTTTCGCTTCAGACCGGCCTGTTCCACGTTGGCTTCACTCAGGCCGCGTTCGGCGTCCAGTCCCCGGCAGGACATGAAGGCCTTCTGCACGTGGTAATATTCCAGCATTTGATCCGCAAGGGCTCCCTGGGCGGACAAAGAACGATGACTGACCACGCCGCCGACCAGGACCACCTGAATCGCCGACCGCCGGGTGAGTTCAATGGCGGTTTTGAGGGCGTTGGTCAAAACGGTCGCCTCGAGGTTGGGCAGGAGACAGGCCAGGTGAAAGACCGTCGAACTGGCATCGAAGAAAATCGTATCGCCCGCTTGGATTTGAGACAGTGCGGCTCTAGCAATGGCTTCCTTTTCCGCGACATTGGCCATTTCGCGGTTGTTAAGCGACAGATCCCGCCGGCTGTCATTGACGCGCACCGCCCCACCGTGTTTGCGGGACAGATGGCCGTCACCCTCCAGCTTTTCAAAATCGCGACGGACCGTCTCCTCAGATATGTCCAGCACGCGCGCCACTTTTCCAGTGGCGACAGCCCCCGACTCCAGCAGCATGTCGAGAATCCGGTGTTGTCTTTCAACGGCGAGCATAAGTCGCTGGTTCAGTGGCTGATTTGGCTGATTTGCCCCTTTTTACTTGTGTTGTTGGGTAAATCAAGCCTTAATTCACAGAAATAACAATAAAAACACAGAAAATCAAAGATGAGTGTTTCAGTCATTGATCGTTCTGACCAGAAAAAGCCGGGTCGTGCCGGCGGCTGCGCCCGGATATTGAACAATCCTGGGCTCGTGAACCGGCAGCTCACGGTTTGAACACGGGCTTGTGCCAAAATGAATTTTACCTACGTCAACTGTTTATGGGATGACGCAACCGCATCGAAACTTTCCCCGGTTGAACTCCTGGTTTATCGCTCCAACTGCCTCGGGGCCGATCAACGCATTACCAACACCGGCGGCGGCAACACCTCCGCCAAAATCACCGAAAAGGATCCGCTCACCGGCCAGGAGGTTGAAGTGCTGTGGGTCAAAGGTTCCGGCGGCGACCTGCGCACCGCCAAAAAGGAGAATTTTTCCTCGCTCTACCAGGACCGGCTGCTCGGCCTGCAAAAAAGCTACGCGGCCCGCGTTGACAAGGGTCTCAAGTCGCCGGCCGAGGACGACATGGTCGCCGCCTACCATCACTGCACGTTCAACCTGAATCCGCGCGCGAGTTCCATTGACACGCCGCTGCACAGTTTTCTGCCCGGCCGGCACGTGGACCACATGCACCCCAACGCGATCATTGCCATCGCCGCCAGTAAACGCTGTGAGGCGCTCACCCACGAAATATTCAACGGTGAAATGGCTTACGTACCGTGGATGCGCCCGGGCTTTGAACTGGGCCTGGCCATGCAGGATATTTCCCGGAAGCAACCCACGGTCAAGGCCATCATGATGGGCCAGCACGGCTTTATTTCCTGGGACGACGACCCCAAACAATGCTACCAGCGCACCCTCGAATTCATTGAGCAGGCGGCACAGTTCATTGAAACGAAGTACACGGAACGGGGCGGTGACGCCCGGGCGTTTGGTGGCGCGAAATATCAGGCCCTGGCGGCGGAGAAACGCGCCGGAATTTTTGCCGCCATTCTGCCGTGGCTGCGCGGCCAGGTTTCCGGGCAAAAACGTTTTGTCGGCACCGTGCAGGACGGCGAAAAAATTCTACGCTTCGTGGATTCGGCGGACGCGCCGCGTCTGGCGGACTTGGGCACCAGCTGTCCCGACCATTTCCTGCGGACGAAAATCAAGCCGCTTTACACAGGCTGGAACCCCCAGACGGAAGACCTGGCCACGCTCAAAAAGAAGCTGGCCGCTGGCCTGGAACAATACCGGAAGGATTACGCGGATTATTATCACCGCTGCAAACATCCCGACTCACCCGCCATGCGCGATCCGAATCCGACGGTCATCCTCATCCCGGGACTGGGCATGATTGCCTGGGGCAAGGACAAGAGTGAATCCCGCGTGACCGCCGAATTTTACAATTGCGCGGTCGAGGTCATGCGCGGCGCGGAGGCGATTGACGAATACGTTTCGCTGCCGCAGTCCGAAGCCTTCGACATCGAATACTGGCTGCTCGAGGAGGCCAAATTAAAGCGGATGCCGGCGGAAAAGGAACTGGCCCGGCAGATTATCATCGTGATTGGCGCCGGCTCCGGCATCGGCCGGGAAACCGCGCACCGGCTCGCGAAGGAAGGCGCCCACATTGTTTGCGTGGACATCAATGAAGCGGCGGCGAAGGCCACCGCCGCGGACATTACCCTACAACATGGCCCGGGGATCGGGGTGGCGGGCAGCGGGCTTTCCGGCTGCGGTCCCGCCATCGGCCTGGCCTGTGACATCACCCGGCGCGACAGCATCCGCGCCACGTTCGATCAGGTTGCCATCGCTTACGGCGGGTTCGATTCCATCTGTGTCACCGCCGGGGTTTTCGTGCCCAGTGACCTCACCGGCCATATCCCGGACGATAAATGGGCTTCGACTTTTGCCATCAATGTCACCGGTAGTTATTTCGTTGCGGATGAGGCGGCGAAAATTTGGAAGGAACAGGGGTTGCGTGGCAGTCTGGTGTTGACCACCAGTGCCAATGCCGTCGTGGCCAAGAAAGGCAGTCTGGCCTATGACACCTCCAAGGCCGCCGCCAACCACCTCGTGCGCGAACTCGCCATTGAACTCGCGCCGCTCGTGCGCGTCAACGGTGTCGCCCCCGCCACCGTTGTCCAGGGCAGCGCCATGTTTCCCCGCGACCGGGTCATCGGTTCGCTCGCCAAATATAAAATTGCCCATGCCGACGATGAACCCACTGAATCCCTGGTGGAAAAACTTGCACAGTTCTACGCCGACCGGACGCTGACCAAATCACCCATCACCCCGGCCGATCAGGCGGAAGCTTATTTTTTGTTGATCGGGAATCGTCTCGCCAAAACCACGGGGCAGATCATTGCTGTCGACGGCGGGCTGCAAGAGGCTTTTCTGCGGTGAAGCAGGCGGGGCACTTTGTTTACCAGACCCGCGGCTGCTTGATTTCTCCTTCCGCCGCACTGACACCCATGTGGAAACCTGTTTCGTCTTCATAGCCGGCGGGGATCTCAATCCTGACGGCATTTCGCAGTTTCGACACGATGCCACGGAACCCAAGCTCCTCCCTGGCCACATCCGGCGGCGGCTCGTGTGTTGTCGCTGCGGGTTTATGCATGGTGCTTTCGTCCAAGTCCGGGCGACGCTGGCTGGCAAAGGGTTCTGCGGGTCATGCTTGAGCATCTGCCAGTCCTGGGCTTTGAACGCAAACGAAAGTTGTTTTTTCTTATCCGCCGGATGTTCACAACCGGATTTTGGGCGCAGCGCCATGGCCATGCCGTCCGATTGGAGTTTTGTTTCAGATGGAACCAACCATGATGCTTCAGCAGGGAAGGACCGGGTGTTTGACGCCCGAAATTCGACCGGCTTGCCGAGCCGTAGCCCGGAGCATTTTACTCCTGCTCTTGTCTCCGGCCCGCCTTCGCTACTCTCCGGGTGAAAGGAGCCAGAAATGACGGCCGGCAAATGCGTGACCCGAACCGCTTTTGAGATATCGCTCGAAATGTTGCGCTTGCTCAAGCGTTTCTAAGGCAAGATAGATTTTCAACTTCCAAAGGACAAACTTGGCCGTGTGGACACATCGGCCGCTATTATGTTCAGACACACGCTGTTTCAGGTCAGAGGTATGTCCAATATAACGTTTTCCAGGACAACTGAGGCTTTCAATGATGTAAGTGTAGAACATCATGCAGATTTGCTGGAGATGGCCTGCCATCCGTAGCTCGAAACATGTGGCAACTAAGTCCTCCTGCGCCAAGGCTACGAAGGATGGTGGAGCCGAGGGGATTCGAACCCCTGACCCCCACAATGCCATTGTGGTGCTCTACCAACTGAGCTACGACCCCATCCAGAGTCCGGACACTCTAAATACCCGACCGCCGTTGTCAAAGGAAAACGCCGGAACCATGCGGTAGGACAGGCGTCGCGCCTGTCTCTGACTTTCTAATCCTGTTTTTGATAATAACTGTCGGGACCTTTGCAAGACCCGTTTGGTTGTAGAGCGGAGCACCGTCTCGATCCAGCGTGTTTGGAAAATCAACACCTTCCCGCCGGGTCGGAGTCCGGCGCTCTGTTTTGCATAGGCCTCCTGTCATTCACGATGGTCGAACTAAACGATAAATGTATTTTTGGAAAATGGAGACAGGCGCGATGCCCGTCTTGCGAATCAAAAAACGTACTTTGCAGAAAAGGTTTAGGCTTGGAACTCACCGGCTCAAACTTTATAACGCCCGAAACATGAATGACGAGTTGCCGCTGATCAGTGTGCTCATCCCGGTCCGTCCGCAGAAGGCGGAGGTCAAGGCCGCCGACGCGGCCCGGCAATTCGATTACCCACCCGAAAAACTCGAAATCGTCATCGTGCGCACGACCGACCCGTCCATCGGCCCGGGCGTCAAACGCAACGCCGGCCTGAAGGCGATTCGCGGCGAGCTGGTCTATTTTTTGGACGACGATTCGGTTGCGCCACCGGACAATGTGCGCCGCGCGCTCCGGCATTTTGCCGACCCGACCGTGAAGATGGTGGGCGGCCCTAATCTTTGTCCGTCGGACGCACCGCGATTCGAACGGGTCCTGGGCCTGGTGATGGGCAGTTGGCTGGCCTTCGGTCCCAGTTCCGCACGGTATCGGCCCGTGGGCAAGCTCCGTGCCGGAGGGGAGAAGGAATTGATTTCCTGCAATCTCATCGCCCGCCGGGACGCTGTGCTGGAGGTCGGCTTTGATCCCAAATTATGGCCGAACGAGGAAAACGCCATGATGGATGGCGTGAAACAGCGCGGCGGCAAATTGCTTTACGATCCGGAATTCATTGTCCGTCGCCGTCCGCGGCGCGACCTGCGCGCGTATGCGAGGATGCTGCTTTTTTACGGCGGCGGCCGGGCGCAGCAATTCCGCCTGCATCCGACTGCCGATTCGCTGCCCAATTTCATTCCGCCGCTGTTCTGCGTCTATTTGCTGGCCTTGCCGTTTTTACTCGCGGCCTTCTGGTCGGTAAAAGCGGTCGTGCTGCTAACGCTGTTGCCGCTGGCGCTTTACCTGCTGGTCGTGCTGGGGCAGACGGTTTGCGTGGCGTCCCGAAGCAATCTGGCACTGGCCGTGCTGGCCCCGCCTTTGATGATTTTGACCAATATCCTTTACGGCTTGGGTTTCTGGCGCGGTTTGGTTATAAAAATTGCACCACCACCGCCGGCGGCGGAAAAAGACATCCGGTTCGAAACCGTGCCGGTTCGAACCCTAAGCTGAATCCATGCGGTAGGACAGGCGTCGCGCCTGTCTCTGACTTTGAATGACGCCTTGAGGCGAGGTGTGGCCGCAAATTCAAACGGACCATTTAATGAAGGAAACTTTTGAAGATGGAGACAGGCGCGACGCCTGTCCTACGCACGCGGGTCGTCGCTTCGGATTTGCTTCAAAGGCGTGGATTCGGCTAAGAACCTGTTTGACAGTCCGTGGAACAGGCTGCCAGCTTGCCGGCACGGGCGGGGGGGCCCGTTCCACCCAATTCTCTGACCGGCAGGTAAAGTCGGGAAATGTATGCGACCATTGATGCCATGAAAATAGCCATCCTGTGCGGCGGACAGGGCACCCGCTTTCGCGAAGTCAGTGAAGTTCTTCCCAAACCGATGGCGCCCATCGGCGAGCGACCGATCCTCTGGCACATCATGAAGATTTACTCGGCGCATGGCTGTAATGAGTTCGTGTTGCTGCTGGGTTATAAGGGCGATTACATCCGCAATTTTTTCCTGAACAGTGCTACGGTGGAGGTAAGCAAGGAGGATTCCAACTGCTTGGTGGTCCAACAGCCGGACTCTGAACCGTGGCGCGTCACGCTGGTGGACACCGGCGAAAAGGCCATGACCGGTGCGCGTCTTTGGCGTGCCCGGCGTTATTTGGAATCCGCCGGCGTTTTCGGCCTGACCTACGGTGATGGCGTCGGCAACATCGACATTGGTGCACTCAAAAATTTTCACCAGTCACATGGCAAAACGGCCACGCTCACCGGCGTTCATCCGCCCGGAAGGTTCGGGGAGTTGGTCGTCAAGGATTCCCGTGTCGTCAAGTTCCAGGAGAAGCCGCAGACCACACAGTACATTAACGGCGGCTATTTCATTTTCAACGCCAGCGTGTTTGATAGTTATCTGAACGACCGCGAGGATTTGGTGCTGGAGCGCGAACCATTGCAACGCATGGCCGAGGCGGGCGAGTTGATGATGTATGCACACGAAGGTTTCTGGCATCACATGGACACGCCGCACGAATTCGAGCTGCTGAACAACCTCTGGAAATCTGGCCAGGCGCCCTGGAAGATTTGGAAATGAGGACCAATGGCTGGTCTTCTGGCTGATGATGGACATGTGCTGCTGTGAAAAATCCGCTTTGGACCAAGGCGTTGAAATCCTCCGCCGACCTGGAGCGCTCCCGGCATTTGCTTGATGCGCTCACCGAAGCGGGCGCGCGGTCGCAATTGGAAAAGTTCTCCGCCGATTCCATGCGCGTGTTCACCGCGCTGTCCGGCGGCTCGGAGTTCCTCGGCGAATCGCTGCTGGCGCATCCCGAATGGCTGCCGCTGCTTGAAGCTGAACGCCTTAAATTTCCGCGTCGAGCACAGGGTTTTCAGCAGGAGCTGGGACGGTTGCTGGGCTCGGTGTTGAAAGCGCAGGATTATGCCGGCGCTTTGACCGAACTGCGTCGGTTCAAGCAACGCGAGCTGTTCCGCATCGCTGCGCGCGATCTGGCCCGGCTGATCAACGTTGTGGAAATCACCCGCGAACTTTCCGATGTCGCGGATGTCTGCCTGGAGGCGGTTTTCCAGATCATCAGTCTGCAATTCACGGC
>Ga0181537_10002010_pt1 | contig 18246 bp, 20 predicted proteins | sample PEATcosm2014_Bin_39_FD_119765 | JGI IMG/M metagenome (GOLD analysis project Ga0181537, IMG submission 119765) | Peatland microbial communities from MTU Mesocosm Facility, Houghton, MI, USA - PEATcosm2014_Bin23_10_metaG | ecosystem: Environmental > Terrestrial > Soil > Wetlands > Peat | place... | reverse complement strand
TCCCAGGTTCAGGCTCACGCCCGCCCACTTCGCCTACGTGAAGATCGCGGAGGGCTGCAACCATCCCTGCTCGTTCTGCATCATCCCGCAGATGCGCGGGCGTCACCGCAGCCGCACGGTCGAGTCGGTTGTGGCCGAGGCGCGGCAGCTCGTCGCCGAGGGCGTGCGCGAGCTGAACCTGATTTCGCAGGACACGACCTACTTCGGGATGGACCGCTGGGAGGAGAAGGCGGGTCCGCGCGCACTGGTCGATTCGACCCGGGGCGATTCACTGGCCTGCCTGCTGCGCGAGCTGCAAAAGATCGAGGGCGATTTCTGGATCCGGCTGCTCTACACGCACCCGGCGCACTGGAGCGACGAGTTGATCCGGACGATTGCGGAGTGTCCGAAAGTGGCGCGTTACGTCGACATGCCGCTGCAGCATATTTCTGATCCGATGCTCGACGCGATGCGGCGCGAGACGTCGTCGCAACATATCCGTGACCTGATCCGGCGCATCCGGGCGGGCGTGCCGGGCATCACGCTGCGCACGACGTTTATCGCGGGCTTTCCGGGCGAGACGGCGGAGGATTTCGAGACGCTGCTGCAATTCATCGAGGAGACGCGCTTCGAGCGGCTGGGGGTTTTCAAGTATTCGCGCGAGGAAGGGACGCGCGCGGCCAGGCGCGAGGGGCACCTGACATCGCGCACAAAGGAATCGCGCTGGAAAAAAGCGATGGCGCTGCAGCGTCGGATCGCGCTCGAGCAAACGGCGGCGGCGGTGGGAAAGAAGCTGCGCGTGCTGGTGGAGTCGCCGGGCGTGGCGCGCAGCGAGGGCGATGCGCCGGAGGTGGACGCGCGGGTGTTCGTGCCGAAACGGCTGCCCGTCGGCGAGTTCGCGGAGGTGACGGTTGTCGCGGCGAATGAGTATGACTTGGTTGCGGAATAACCTTGAGGCCAATCGCTTGCCCGCGTTTATCCGCTTTCACGATATTGACAGGCAGGCCGGGCAACCCTTAGTCTTCTCCATGCGTTGGATGGCTTTAATCGCACTGGCTGCTTTCCTGCCGACGGGGTCGGCTTTGGCCCAAACCGTGGCGCCAACCGCTCCGCCGAAGCCGGTGAAGACGCCGACGCAATTACCCACGCCGACGGCCGAGCCGGAAAATCCCGGGGCCTACGCTCCACCCGCGCCCAGGGAACTGGAGGGGCCTTCCGCCGCCGATGTCGGGCCGGTGCAAAAACATTTCGTGCGGGACTCGACCACGGACGACCTGGCCGAGACGGAGGTGAATGACAACGCCTCGCTGAAGATCCAGGAAAAAATCGCCCTCGACAAGCGGATCTCCGTTCCCCTGATTCACGACGTGCAGAACGACGGAAGTTATTCCGGCGGCGACAATGCGGCGCTGCAATATGAGATCACCTATCTCAACTGGGGCGCGGTGACGCAGGAACAGTTGCTGGCGCGCCGGGGCCATTATTTCACGATTACGTGGGCCAACGACGGGCCGAAAGCCGACTTCACGGCGCGGTTCGAATATCGCGAGGTGAAGAGCAAGGAAGTCGTCCGCACGCTGACGCAAAACATGCCGGGGGTTTCGGGCGCGACGCGGTCCTACTTCGCCGTGACGGACAAGGCCTATCTCGCCTACGGGCCCGTCGTCTCGTGGCGATTCACCGTCCTCAAGGGCGACACGGTTGTCGCCGAAGCAAAGTCTTTCATTTGGTAATTAAAACAGGCCATAATCAACCATGATTGCCACTCTCCTAGCCCAGACCGGCACGATCGCACCGGTCGAAGAAACGATGGGGCCCTTCCAGGTGATCCAGCAGGGCGGCCCGTTGATGGGCGTGCTTTTCGTTTGCAGCGTGGTGGCGCTGGGCGTTTTCATCGAGCGGATGTTTTTCTACAAACGCTCGCGGATGAACGTGAGTGAATTTCTGGCCGGCGTGCTGGCGCTGGTGCGGCGGCAGAGTTACGCGGAGGCGATCACGCGCTGCGAGGAGGGCCACGGGCCCATCGTCGCGGTGGTGCGCACGGCGATCTACAAGCGGCACCTGCCTCCCGGCGAACTGCGCGAGGTGGTGCGCGAAATCGCGCAGCTCTCGATTCCCGAACTGGAGGCGAATATCTCTCTGCTCGGGACGATCGGCTATGTCGCCCCGCTGCTGGGACTCTTCGGCACGGTCATGGGGATGATGTCGGCTTTCGAGCAGATCAACCGGACCAACGGCACCGCCTCGGTGGGCGATCTCTCCCATGGAATCTATCTCGCGCTCATCACGACGGCGGCGGGGTTGGTGGTGGCCATCCCCTGTTTCCTGGCGCATAATTTTCTGGTGGCGCAGGTCCATAGCCTGGTGGCCGACATGGAGCGGGCGGGAATTGAGACGATCCATACGCTGACTGATCTGCCGCGCAAGGATATGATTGCGGTGCCGTTCACCCCCGTTTCCGACAAGGACGGGGACAAGGAACAGCAGATGAAGAAAGCGTAAGAGGAACGGCGCGAGAAGGGCGGCTGCTTGGGGTGCGTGCGTCATCGCGAAAATGGAGCTAAATCGAATTTGTCCATGGCTATGAGAAAATTCCACCTCGCTGCCATTTTTCTGGGGATGTCGGCCCTGGGTTTCGCGCAAACCGCGTCGCAGCCTGCGAACACGAATACGACGATTCCGCCTGTGCCCGCCGGCACGACGCTGAAGCCAAGGCCGCCGGCCAATTACGATGAAGCCAAGGCGAATCCTTATCCTCTGCCGGATCCGCTGATTTTGAAAAACGGCCAGCCAGTAAAGGATGCTGTCACCTGGTGGAAGCAGCGCCGGCCGGAAATCCTGGAAGATTTCCGCCGCGAGGTCTATGGACGCATTCCTGAAAATACGCCGAAGGTGACCTGGCAGGTGACCTCCATCGACACCAAAGCCGCCGGGGGAACCGCCATCAAGAAGACGGTGGTGGGCCAGATCGACAATTCGCAGTATCCGAGCGCAAATCCGAGCATCAGCCTGACCATGTACACGCCGGCCAACGCCACCGGACCGGTGCCCATGATCGTGGTCGTCGTGCCCGGACCGGGAGGCTACGGCGCCCCTCACCCCGGCGCGCCCGCGCCCGCACCTCAGCCGGAACCGCCGCCCGGCAGCCCGCTCTATCAGCTTCTGGCCATCGGCTGGGGCTACGGGACGATGGAGGTCGGCCCGATCCAAAACGACTACAAGGGCGGATTGACCTCCGGCATTATCGGGCTGATGTCCAAGGGCCAGCCGAGAAATCCCGATGATTGGGGCGCACTCACGGCATGGTCGTGGGGACTGAGCCGGGCCATGGATTATTTTGAAACGGACAAATCGGTCGACGCGAAGCAAATGGGGGTTGAGGGGCATTCCCGCTACGGCAAGACGGCCCTCCTCGCCGCCGCGCTTGATCCCCGGTGGGCGATTGTTTTCCCCAGTTGCTCCGGCGAACTCGGGGCCAAACCTTCCCGGCGGAACTGGGGAGAAACGGTGGATCGGGTGGCCGCCTCGCATTGGGTGGATGTGAATTTCCACAAATACGCCGGACATTGGGACGATCTGCCGGTCGATTCGGACGAATTGATCGCCCTGGTCGCGCCGCGTCCCATCTTTCTCAACGGCGGAACGACGGACCAATGGGCCGATCCCCATGGCGCATTTCTGGCCGCAGTCGCCGCCGGGCCGGTCTATCGGCTGCTGAGAAAAAATGATTTGGGATCGACGGTGATGCCCGCGCCCGACACGGCTTTAGTCTCGGGAGAGATAGCCTTTCGCTATCACAACGGCGGGCACAGCGATCTGCCCGACTGGCCTGCTTTTCTCCAGTTCGCGCAGCGCTACCTGAAGACACAGAGCGGATCAGCAGGCGGGCATTAGGCGTTTGTCCTGAAGTTGGGAGTCTTTTGCGCCGGAATAGCGCGAATTTCGCCCGGAACCCACCCCCTCGCGGTCACTGGCCAGGAATGGAATCCGCAAATTATTCCGCTTCGTAAAATCAATTTGTTTTGACCGCAACTTCCTAAGGATTACTTTATCACCATGAGTTTGAAGTCGGAACGAGAACTGAATCCAACGAGCAAGAACCAAGTCAACCGGGCCAAGACTGCGGTGCAGTCAAAAAACTTCGATTACGCGATCACCTTGTTGCAGGCGACGCTGAAAGAAGAGCCCCTCTTCCTTGAAGGCAGGCGCTTGCTGCGCGCGGTGGAAATTCAGAAACACGAAGCCACCGGCACCTTCACCCGCCAGATGACGAGCATGCGGATGTCCGGCACGCTGATGAAACTTTCCACCGGCAAAAAAACGCCGCAGGAGCAATTGATCCAGGCGGAGGAAATCCTGGCCCTGGACCCGTATCAACAGAAAGCCAATGTCATGATCGGAGAGGCGGGCGCCGCGCTGGGCTATCCCGAGTTCAAATGCTTTGCCTACGAAACCCTGGCCAAGGGCAAGCCAACCGATAAAGCCATTTTGCATTCGCTGGCGGAAGCCTACATGGAGGCGAAGGACGCGGCCAAGGCGGAGAAGACCTACGAGCGCATTCTCGAAATCGACCCGCGCGACGGCGACGCGCTCAGCGGCTTGAAAAATGCCAGCGCGGCGAACGCCTCCAAGGTCGGCGGCTGGGAAACCTCCAACAACGATTATCGCAACGTTCTCAAAAGCAAAAGCGAAGCCGAGCAACTGGAGCAGGAAGCCAAGGTGGTGAAATCGGCCGACGCCATCGAGGACCAGATTGCGGTCAACTTCCAAAAACATCAGGCCGAGCCGGCCAATCCCAACCACTCCAAGGCCATCGCGCAGCTTTACATCCAGCGCAATGACTACGCCTCCGCCGTCCCCTGGTTCGAGCACGCCTTCGAGGCGGGTGGCAATGTCGACTCAGCCCTGGAAAAAACCATCGGCGACCTGCGTTTGAAAAACGTCGAAAATGAGCTGCAAGCTTTGCGCAACGACCTGGCCGGAAAAACCGACCCCGAAGAGCAAGCCCAGGCCCAGGCCGCTGTCGACCAAAAGGAAAAGGAACTCAACGACGCGCGGCTCTACCTCGCCGAGGCGCGCGTGCGGGCGCAGCCGAACGAAGGCGAGTTCCGCTACGATCTCGGCGAGGCGCTTTACAAGATTGGCCAATTCAAGCGCGCGACCGAGGAACTGCAGCAATCGCTCAAACAGCCCAGCGTCCGCTATCAGGCCCTGAACCTGATGGGCCTCGCCTTCAAGGCGCGGGGCATGCTCGACTTCGCCGAAAAACAACTCGCGCTGGCCGAAAGCGAATTGCCGATCATGGACGAAGTCAAAAAGGAAATCGTCTACAATCTCGGCCTCGTCTACGAAGCCACCAAGAAAGAAGACAAAGCCCTCGAACAGTGGAAGAAAATCTACGAAGTCGACATGAGTTACCGCGACGTGGCCGCGCGCGTGGAAGCCTCCTACGGCGGCAGCGATCACTCGGCTTAGTCAGTTATTCCATATCGCCCAATGCCGCCGTCGTCGTTTTATCTCTGCTCGAATGAGCAGGTCCAAGGCCCGTTTTCAAACGAGCAAATCAAGGCCCTGCTCCAAGTTGATTCCGCAAAGGCCGATACCCCTTGCTGCGCCGAAGGAACCTAAGAATGGCAAACGGTTGATGCCTTAGTTGCGTAAAGCAAGGTTTAAGGATCATCTTTCAGGTCGGCCCTACAAACGCCGCCACTCAATCCTCCGTCTTACCAAAATTGCGCCAGTCATAGTTTGGCAGCGCCGCCTTAAGGTCCTCGTTAACACGTAAAACAACCTTGGGTAATTGGCATTTACGAGACGAACTATTAACTGCCATATGGACAAGTCTCATCCGATGCAGGACCCACCCATCTTCGCTAATTCTTCCCCAATCGTTTTCTGTTAGTGGAATTAAATCATCAGGCGTGGCTCCTCCCTTTATTGCGCAAACCTCGTAAAATCCGGGCTCCCATACCGAAACAAAAGTCTTACCTATTTCCTGCATTTTCATTTTGAGATTGGCAACCGTTCCTGTTGCACATTGAACGAGCACGACCGGCCACCCTCCGCGTCCTCTGTCGCCACGCATAGGGGTCGCAATAACATCGACATCTAAGTCGTTATCATGCGCATTTAGCTTATGTTCTTGCAAAGTACCGCTTTCGCCAAGACGGTCCTTAATTAAAAGCAGCGCCGGCTTTAACTGCGTGGGTAGCCGCCGGGATGAACGTGGGATGCTGAGCACTTCCGCAACAAACCCATGTTGTCTAAAAACCCAGCAAACAAAGTCCTCGAAGACATCTCTAAACTTATCCGACAGCGGACCATTGACAGCCATGCCTCTGTGGGACAAACAATAGCCCATTAATAAAAATAGGTAGGGCTTATATAAGGGCTTGCTAGGCTTTAAGCGTATCATGTTGGTGCTAACCTCAAACGGATATCCCTTCGGACATGCAGTACTCCTTAATATTCCTACCGCTAAGGCTTCGGTAATCTGTTGACGTTCTAGTTCATTTTTCTTAGATCCGGCATGGAATTCCGTCAAAAGATTATCAATAGACAGATCTCTCTTTAAAATCAAAACGGCGATTTCTATCGCATCGCAGACCGCTACGGCGCCAGTTAACTGCATTCGCGTTAAAGCTTTAAAGATTCTTTTAGTGAGGAAAGAACGCGTTCCAACTTCTGATATTCCTCTCTTGCTAGTCTAACTTCTTTCCTATTACTAAGATTCTCTAGCAGTTCACCTTCAGGAGCAACAACAGCTAGTAAGTCTTGAAGTTTTGATCGAACAGCAGCTAGCACTTCGGCTATATAACTCTCACGACTTTTTGTATAGGATTCTGCTCTGTCGAGATTACCAGAAGCTTTTAATTCCTGGACGGCCTCTGGAACGGCCAAAACGCGATTTAACGAATGTATCTGCCTAGACTCGGAAACAACGGGGCTCGCGTTCAGACTCTTGCTACCGTAAAGCCATATCCATAGCTCTTTCAATCTTTCTTCATTTATCTTTGTTACAGTTCCTCTTGACTGGTCTAGAGTAAGTTCCAGCCATTTCTTTGTTGCGGTCGAATCAGTTGCAGTCAGCAAATACGAAAAGAAAAATGATTTGGATGTTACATCCGTTGTTGGCATGCCGATTTGCGCAGCCGTTTCGATCAATGACTGAGTTCGAACCCACCGCCCAATATCCTTTGTTTTATCCCCGATAATATCCGCGATTGCTTCGATTGAATTACCGCCCCTCACCAAACCTAACGCATACTGCGCCTTTGCGGCCGCCTCCCATGGTTTAACTCCCGTGATATGCCTAAAACCAACAAAAGCCAACGTCTCATCACGATGACCCCGAACCAATACAGGAACTTTGAGCAAGCGTTTACGGGCCGCTGCATCTTTGTAAGTTGCCGGATTAGCATGAATCATCTTGAGCGAAGCAAGTCGCCTATTTCCCTCAATAACAACCAATACCTTTTTCCCGCCAAACTCATTTAAAGCTTCGCGCACCGCTACAATGGGCTCTTCCCAGAAATACCCATTTTTATACAACGAATCTATAATCGGTTGCAGGTCATATTCCTTCTCCATCACGCCGAGAATCGAGCCCTGCGTATTCGTGTGATTCACTTCAGCTAACCGCGGGTTCTCCGGGTCTAAAAAGAGCTCCTCGTAGTTATATAATTCAGGCCGTTTTTCACTAGGCCCGCGCTTGAAGGCTGTAAGGTCTATCGGCTTATCTGTCGTTGTCTCAATGTCCGCTGAAATAGCAAGACGGGAACTGATTTTCTTTTTCATTGCAACCTCTGCAGTATTTCGAATGCGAACAATGGCGGTACCGCATTGCCAATCATTCTATATTTCTCGGTTAAATTGCCAGATGGGCTGATCCAATCAGGAAGGGACTGCAGTCGTGAGGACTCACGTACAGAGATTACTCTGTCTTGCACAGGGTGGAGAAAGCACCCCCAATGTGGATCGGGTTTCGTTAGCAAGGTAAAGGACTGCTTGGTATAATCTAGTCTACCGTATCGAGTCGTGTGATCAGTTAGCTTGGCTCTCATCATTCCTTTGGGCAATAGCCTTCTTGGGATGTTCCGCCAATTACCCCCAGATGGAATATATTTTAATCGATTGCGATTAATTGGTCCCAATCCCAATGACTGATGATCTGGAACAAATCGTATCTGAGATGATCTCATTACCTTTTGATACCTATTGCCTGGATTTGATAGGTAGCGGAGGCCATTTCCAATTTCAGGAGGAAGGTCTCCTATCGCGTCCCAGACCGTAATCGGCTTAATTTTTACGTTAGTTAGCTCCCGAACAACACGCGAAACTTGACAAGAACTTCTATTTGCAATGAGCACTAATCGTTTCCGACGCTGGGGAACTCCCATATCACAAGAGTTAAAAATACTAAAGCCTACAGCGTATCCACGAGCTCGAAATGATCTTAGTATTTTTTTCCAAAAACGACCGTCACTAATTGAAATTAGTCCGGGTACATTCTCTAAAATTATCCATTTGGGCCTGCAATGAGTGGCGATTTCAAGAAAGGAGAAAAATAGGTGCGCTCTTGGGTCTGCTATACTTCGCCTGTGATTATATACGCTAAATGCCTGACAAGGTGGACCACCTAGCAGAACATCGATTGCTCCGCTCCTCAATACCTCCTTCGAAATTGCTCGAAATGATTTAGTATCTTGCAAATCGTTACAGAAGGTCATCGCATCTGGAAATGTTTGCTTGAAGGATTCAGCCGCTGCAGGATTTGCATCAACCCCCCCCAAAACTGTATGGCCCGCCATTTCAGCTCCGATGGAAAGGCCTCCAAGGCCGCAGAAGCAGTCAAATACCGTAAGTTTGGACATGCAAACACCACCGTAGTGCACTTGAATTAGGAAGCCAACCAGATTTAAAGTTCTGATGCCACCTTTTCTAGGCACACCTCATCTTCAAGCGGCCCGCCGCCGCGCATCGCGCGGCTGGCAGGGCCCTTAACGGCAACGGTTGCCGTTTTTCGGGCGTTTAAACGCTTCTATGAGCGTCCACACGTTCCCTTCCGTGACATCCGCCAGGACACCTAAGTAGGTCAGTTTTAAGAGGTAATGCTCTTGGAAAAGAGGAGAGCCGCTTATCAGATTTGAACTGATGACCCGCTCATTACGAATGAGCTGCTCTACCACTGAGCTAAAGCGGCATAATCAACTTATATTCAATGACTTCCATGAGTCATTTTCAGTCTCAAAATATGGCTTGTAACCCGATTTTGTAACCCTTATGCTTTGAGCACGTTGGAGAGCGTGAGCAACAGAAAGGTTATATGGGAACAAATCAATCATTTGAAAAAGTCGGCGAGTGTCTTTATCGAAACCCGTCGAGCGGATCATACTACGCTTTGCTTAAAATCCGAGGCAAGCAGATAAAGCAAAAGCTCAAGGCGCATGACCTGGCCGAGGCGCGGCGCAAGCTCCGCGATTTTAAGAGCGACCAAGCGCGGATCGACCCGGAAGCTGGGCGCATCACGGTCGATGCCTTATGCGACAAGTTCACCGCTGCAATGTCATCCCAAGCACCCAAGACGATCAAAAGGAAGGGGGACATTATCAAGCGCATCCGCGCCAAGTGGGAAGGCGTACAGGCCCGCGCCGTCAAGAAATCGGAAATCCTGACGTGGCTCGCCTCGTTCAAGTTTGGTCCGCCGTCCTACAATCTCCACCTTCAAACCGTGCGGGCGGTCTTTCGCTTGGCGGTCGATGACCGGATGATTGCTTCCAATCCCGTTGATGGAATTAAGCAAAAAAAACTCGATAAACCGATCCGGCAAACGCCGACGTTGACGGAATTTCAAAGCGTCGTGGACAGCATCCGCGCCCAAAAGTTTGCGGACACGGCGAAGGAATCCGCCGATTACGTCGAGTTTCTCGGACTTGCGGGACTTGGCCAAGCTGAGGCGTCCGCGCTCAGTTGGCGCGATGTCAGTTTTGAGCGTGACCAGATCATCGTGCTTCGCCACAAGACACGGCAGGGCTTTGCCGTCCCGATCTTTCCGCAGTTACGCCCATTGCTCGAAAGACGCTACGCACAGTCGCAGGCCGCGAACGAGGGCAAACCGCCGTCACCGGAAGCGAAAGTCTTTTCCGTGGCCAACGCGAAGAAAGCCATCGAGTCGGCTTGCGACCGTCTGAACCTCCCGGCCTACACGAGCCGGTCATTTCGGCGCACGTTCATCACAACCGCTATCGAGCGCGGCGTTGACGTTAAGGTTATCGCGCAATGGCAGGGTCACCGGGATGGCGGAAAGCTCATCTTGGATACCTACAGCCATGTACGGCCCGCCCATAGCGAGCAGATGGCAAAACTAATGACGATGGAAAAGCCATCCAACGTGATCCCGATGGAGAGTGTTGCGTGAGAGCGAGAGCACCGCGAAGGAAGCCCACCGGCAAAGCGAAGAAGCCTCCCGCCGTCACGCCCCCTGTCGGCAACGCCACGGCCACAGAGGGCATCCTGTCGGGAACCGCGAATGCTTTGCCAAAGTGGGCAGAGGCGATCCTGGCGCAGAAGGATGGCCTTCCCGACCCCGACTCAGCCTCTCCCCCCACCTTACTATCCGATTTTCAACGACAATTGGAGTTTTCCAGATTGGAGTCTCACGAAGCGCGGCGATTGTTAGAGGAATTAGAAAAGACTGCGCAGGAGTTATCCCGTCTCTCAGCCCCCGCTCTGGAAACCATTGATTCTATCAAGCTCCGCTCGGTGATATTAGGGTGCTTTGATATTCTCGAAAAGAACTCAAGGGTGGGCGGTGAAAAAGCCAAAGAAGCCATTGATATTCTTGTCAACGTAATCCATCGAGGATGCGCGAAATTGGCCGGGGCAGCCACACATGAAAAGTCAGAAGAGGTTTTGAAAACGTGTGCGTCAATGCAACCGAAATGGCCTGTGATGCTCTCGCTTAAAGAAAGCTCATACCAAGAGGCCAAAAATTACCTTGATCAGATTGGAGTCGGCACAGCCAGCACTCCACCAACCGCAAAGACCAGAATCGACGCGACCAATAAATGGACAAAGTTTGCCGTGAAGTTGATCCACAAAATCATCAATTCACGGAACACTCTCGAAATGCAGATTCGGAAGGAACAATCATTGAGCCGATTACTTTTGGGCGGCAGAGAGGAGGAAGACGAATTTTTCGAGGCCATGCTTGTCGAGGCCCGAAGATGGAAGCAAGTTCTCGATGTCCCGCCGGAACTCAACAATAAGTCATGGAAAGAGTGGTGGGCCGTGGCGGAAGCAATGTTGGAAGCTGCTTGGGAGGCCAATCCCACAGAAAGAAATGAGCTTTTCAAGGGCGTGGAAAAAAGCGCCAAGAGCCTCATTCGCACCAAAAAGAAAAACTCAGAGGCGCTCGCTCGAAGTCTGGAAACCGAATCCAAAAATTTGATCGTAAAGTCGATTCGAGAAGCCTTCCGTGCGATAGCCGCCAAGCGCAAACCCGCCTGAACACCAAGGCCGATCCAAAGCCGCGAGCGCAAATTTTTTTGAGGCTCGCTCGTCGCGCGAGGTAGCCCGTTAATCTAAAACGCCGTCAGGATATTTTGAGCGGCCATGAGCACACCCATGGTCGGTCCAGACGGGCACGGAGCGGATAAAACGCTGCCGCGCATCTCTTACAAAATTAACGAAGCGGCTAAGATCGTCGGCGTTTCGCCCATCACGATTCGCCGAGCCATCGCACGCGGTCTGCTTAAGCCTTGCCGTGCATTCCGGCATCCGTTGATCCCAGCCGATCAGTTGCGGCAAATGGTGGAGGCCGCCCAATGAAAGCGCCATTTGTCCCGCCGCGCACGCGCATGGAACTGTCCAGTCCTGCCGCTCCCGGCGGTCGTCACGCCCAGATGGTCAAGGTAGCCGTGCCCCTGATCGGTAACGGTTTATCCCCGGAAGCAGTCTTTGCCGAGCTTCGCAGCAAGTACGATCATTCCGTTTCAGACGTTGAAATACGTGGCGTCGTCAAATGGGCTTGCGGGAAAAATCCGAAACCAAGCGAGTATGGTAATCGCTATCACAACTCACCCGCACCCAGACCCGCGCCGGTCACGGTTGCAAGCGCCACTGCCGCCGTGGAGCGATTTCTCAAAGGCTTTTGCTGTGATGAGGCCGATCTATTCCACGCCTCGCCCTGGCGACCGCTGGAAGACCCGGCCTTCGATGCACTGCCAATCTTCGCCGGCCTTTTTTACGGTGAAGAACTGGTCAATGTATGCGTGGAATATGGGGTAGGAATTACCCTAACCCGCGACGAGTGGATGGCTCATGTGCGCGACCATGTCGCACCGTCCGGGACCATCGGTTGCATGTTCCGACCGAATCCCATTTCCGGGACGCCAACGGGAGAAAAAGGCGGATGGACAGATAACGACGTAACGGCCCACCGTTTTGCCGTTCTCGAATCGGATCTTCTGCCATTGGAATTGCAGCTTGCCGTAATCGCCCGGCTACCTCTCCCGATAGCTGCGATCATTTTCAGTGGGGGAAAATCCTACCATGCCTTGGTGCGCGTCAATGCGCCCGATGCCGTGTCGTACCGCCGGGACGTTGGCCGGATGCTGGTTTTACTGCGGCCGCTGGGATTCGACCAGTCCACCGGCAACCCCTCGCGTATGTCGAGGCTTCCGGGCACAAAGCGCGGCGAGGGACGACAACGCCTTCTTTATTTGAACCCGGACGCAAGCGGAGTCATCCCGATTTTTGGAGGTGCATCGTGAATCTCGACGAACTCGAAACGAAGCTTGTGGAGTCGGGCAATGAACCTCGCGAGCCTCGCATCCGAGTTTTCACACCTTCAGAGTTACGCGCCTACAATCCGGCCCAGGAGCCGGTTTTAGTTGGCGATAGTCACGTCACACGGGGCGAAGTATTCGTCATCGGGGGCGAGCCGGGTGTGGGAAAATCGCGGCTGGCGGTGTCGCTCGCCATCGCGGGAGCAACGGGATGCGATTGGCTTGGTCTGAAGGTGCGGCATCAATTCCGCACACTCATCCTTCAAACCGAAAATGGGCGCTACCGGCTGAAAAACGACTTCGACGAAATCGCGCGGGATGGCCTGGATGACTGGCTGCGAATTAGCGAGCCGCCGCCGTTCGGCCTTACGTTCAATAATCCCGAATTTCAGGAAGACCTTGCTGCCATCATTACCGAGTTTAAGCCTCATGTGGTTTTGCTCGATCCATGGAACGCGGCTGCCAGGGATGACCGGCAAAAGGATTATGCCGAGACGTTTGACATCATCCGGGCGATTTTACCCAAAGGGGACGACAAGCCCGCTCTGGGTATCGTGGCGCACACACGCAAGCCGCAGACGGGAGAGAGGCGGAGCGGAGGGACGAGCCTCATGCACGCGCTTTCCGGCAGCTACGTTCTTACTTCCGTGCCGCGTTGCATCTGGATTGTTGTTCGAGGATCGGAGGACGAGACGGATAGTTCTGTCGTTGTCTTTAACCCGAAAAACTCCAATGGCCAAAATTCGCAGCGTGGCGCATGGGTGCGGAAAAACGGCCTCTTTGAACCGCTGGATGATTTTGAGTGGAAGCAATTTGATAAACCGCCGGATGAACGCCGTGTCATCCGCCCGGAGGACATCAAAGCGGTACTTGAGGGAAAGGGCGCGATCAGCAAGGCGACCGCAGCCGAGGCGCTCATGGCGGTTACGGGAATGGGCAAGTCCGCTTGTTACGATGCGTTCAAGGCTGCGGGCAAGTTTGGTCATCTTTTCACCCTATCCGCCCAGGGGATCACATGGAGATGACTTCCGGCAATTCGCGGAAAGTGCCGGAAATTCCGTGGAATCTATCTTTCCATTCCACCAATTTCTCTAAGAGATTTGCCGGAATGGAATGCCCTTGAAAGGTGGAGTGTCCCCGCGCCGGGAGATCAAACAACCTTCGATTCGACTTCGATGGCTGACGGCTGAGCGGGTGGAAGGTCGCACTTTCTGACCGCCTTCATGCTGCCGATGTTGAAATTGAACGTGGGGCGGGGGCCGACTGAGCCGTTGCCCTCGGTGTCCATACCCAGGTTCCTGCGACCCACGTCATCGAGCGTCTTGAGTGCTCTGGCCACTTCCAAAATACTGTGAGCTTCCTTGAGCGGAATCTTTGCAAGGGAGTCTATTTGGGCCGTTACAACCCCTTGAATGCGCTCCTGGTGACGCAAAATGTGACAGTTTGTGACATCCGCCGCCGTTCTGCCAACGGCTTCTGTCGTTCGCGTGACGATCTCCCTCCGCTCATCTTCCCAGCGTCCCCTGCAAGCCCATTGTGCCACCGTTGCCCGTTGAAGGCCAAAGTCTTGGGCAATCCTTGTCACCCGCTCTCCCGACAAATAAGCGAGACGGGCTTGTTCTCTGGTGGAATGAGGCAAAGCGATCATGGGTGTTCCGAGCCTTTTGGCTATGTCAGAATACCGCTTGTTGTGGCGACGCGCAATGAGAGGCTATTTTCGCACAGGCTTATTTAGGCATTCGCTGAGTGCGATACGTTCCACCTTTTCAGGAAAAAGTTCTTTGATGTCAGCGCTGAGCGCTTTCCCCAAGATCAGAAGTTCGCAGTCATAAGCCGATCTCTGCTGAGTCTCGATCTTGGCCAGAGTTCCTCCCGAAACATCCCAGCCGAGCACTCCGCATTTAGCGGCCAGCCGAGCCAAAGAGACACCGCGATCCTGTCGAAGTTGTCGCAATCTCTTGCCGATAATGTTGAGTTTCCGGGGCATCTTCCTCCGCTAGCGGGAGGTTGACTTTAACTTGGAAACTTCCATTATTTACTCCGCTAGCGGAGTCATTCGATTTAGTCAGCTATCCGCGGGCATCGCCTGAACCTCGACAGAGCATGTCCACACTTAATTCCAAGATCACAACAGAAGATGGAGATTTCATCGTGTTCACGAAGACCTCTTATCTCTTCTTCATGTCTTGTCCTCGGTCCAGTGTTATGCCCTTTCGCACTGCGGATTTCGCATCTTCCCCCGGCTTCCAAATCCACTACAACACTTCCGACCCAAGTGTTCTTGCCGACTGGCATGAGATGCTGTGTAGCCTAATCGCCAAAGGATTATTTCGTTTTCTATCCGACAACGCTCGCGTCGGCCATTTCCCCTATCCAGGAGGCAAGGAGCACTTAAAGCGTCACGTTAAGAATTTCGTATAGCCTTAAAATCACAATCCACAAAATTTACTGAGTTCGGTATATGTGGCCATTCAATCAAAAAAAGAAACCGTCTACCGATTTCTCAGATTATATAACCTTCGATATGGTTATGAAGGAATCTAAACTGCAACTTTCTGACAACGAAACGGTAGCGGTAGTCTTTGGACAAAACCTTTTAAAAGCACCGGCGGTACACCCGCAAGCTACGGCATTGTACAAAGCCATGATAGCAGGATCACTGGTAGCATACGCAGTCTATATGATTCGCCGCATACCAGCTTTTCCCATAGCGGAAATAGTCGCCTCGTATGACAAAGCATTCTCTATTTATCCTAACAGAGGAATACTCGTGGAAAAGGCTCGCTTCTATGAAGCCTGTAAAATGCCACTAGAGCAAAAAAGGGCGCAGGAGTTCTTAGAGTCTAACCCTCAATCCACGACGGAAATGGAAGAACTTTTTAGCGTTGTAATTAACGACGTTGGTCGGTCCTTAGAGCACGTTGAAGTACAAACTCTGGAGCCATGAACGATAAAACCAAGTACCTCTGGATCGGAATTGCTCTTTTCGTTCTCGGATTTTTAATCGGCTCCTTCTGTTTCCCCCATCCCCGGTACACCTTTTATCACTTCCAAGCGAGAGATACGTGGACAGGGGGAATCAACCAGCGGAACCAGCCATGAAAATTAGCGTCAGTCGCGACGGAGTTGAAATCGGAGAGTGGCCGGAAAATGATGTACGGACACTTTACCGGGAAGGAAGTCTCATGGGGACGGATTATTACTGGCGAGAGGGGATGGAGGAATGGAAACCTCTTTTAAGTTTGGTTAAACCGCCGCCGCCCACGCCGATGTCAAAGGAAACTGATTCTTCCCTGCCAGCAATCTCGGGCGAAAGAAAGAATAAGGACTCAAAATGGAACGGGGGCACCCTCTTGTACTGGGTTGCTGCTGTTGTCGTCATCATCCTCGCTAAGACTGTGGTAGGCCCTTTGATTGGTTATGGTGCGGCATACTACCCTGACATTGCCATGCCAATGCTCGCAGGAGGCATGATCGGATTTATCCTTTGTTTAATCCCTGCCTGCATAGCTCGTTATTATTTCAAGACTAAACACGCTGATCGCTTTATTTGGATGCCCACGCTGGCCGGTGCTGTGGTTGGTCTATTACTGGCACTCGTCAATTGGCCTGCTCATTATGACTCATACCTTGCTAAGGAGAGTGTCGAGGTCAATAAGACATTACCGAAAATGGTTAATGATTTCATTCGCTTGGATTCCACATCTACGAGCATGCATAAAACTTGGCATTACCATTATACCTTACTTCAGTCAAAGCCAGGCATGGACTCCGCTCAGCTAAACGAAATATTGAAAACCGGAGCATTAAACGCTTATAAGACTAGCCCTGATTTAAAAATCTTCCGTGATAATGGAATCACCATTGACCACGATTATTATGATACAAACGGTGATCTTGTCGGAACGGTTGAAGTTGGCCCCAAAGATTTACCATAGCTATTTATTGTCACTGGCTGTCCCTCAGATGCAACCGTACTTGCTACCAGCATCCCTCGCGTCGTGCTCACAAGGCTCCATTTGCTGGGACTCTGTCACAAAGTTGCGCAACGGTGCCTGTCGTTTGGTACGCCCTCTATCCCGGTATGCCGGGGGGTAGGCGCGGGGACCGGTCCGGCTTGGAAAAAGAATGCTTCCTTCTTGCCTCGCACGGATTGACTATGCTTACAGCAAGGGCAAAAGGGTTTGTAGAAATTCTGGTGACACTCTGGCCCCGGCCAAGGCGCGGTCGATTAACGCCTGGGTGACCCGCTCCACGCATGGAAGCCAGATTTGCTCACTGATGAGTCTGGCTATGTCCTCAATATGTTTGGCCTGCGCTCCGGCGTAGTAGATGACCGAAGCGTGTTCGATGAAACTGTGTTCGCCGCGAAAGACACGGCAGCTCGTGTCGCTCATCGTGTACTGCGTCGTCACGTTGACCACGAGCGCAGTTCCCGCATGATCTTCCGGCTTGTTGAGGACAAAAGCCAAATGCTGCTTGCGCCCAGGCAGGAAAAAAGTGGTGCCCTGAGAAATATCCGGCATGGCACGAAGTGGTTAGGCAGCCAGAAGTCTCGCCGCCTCAGCCTCGTCTTCGATTCGCTCGATGACTTCTTCCGAGACCTCTTCGCTTCGCAGGATGTCCTCGTAGGGAACGGGCAACGCGGAGTTGGTTTCCCTCCATTCCGGCAACTCATGCACCACGTCCACAAGCTCCCATTCATCCAGACCGGCAAACTTGGTCATCACTTCATCAAGGACAGACAGATCGGCGGGCGCAAGCAAATCGGTTCCCGGCTCCTTTTCCACATGAACAAGAAAAATGGCTGGCGACGGACGAGGGATGAACTCATGCCAAAGCTGTGCCCGATGTTCTTGCTTCTTTTGCGAAATTCGGTCGAGAATTTGAGTCAGAACCAAGCCATGCTTCATGGAGAAGATTTGATCCCCGGTGATGGGATGTCCGCGTTTGAGGAGCGAGGCGCGGTCAGCCAAAAAGAGGAGCTTCAGCAGCGCCATGTAGTTCATGGAACCGCCGTTTTTCTGAATGAGATAGGCCGCCGCTTGAACGGCCTTTTTCTCATTGAACTGAAATTTAATGGCCATAAGGGAGTGTCGCAGATAACAAAGGCTCAAGCAAGTTCAAGAAGATGAACCAAGCAAGCGTGCTTAGTCTTCTCCTGGCGCAATCAATTTCCTAAGCTGCTCTGCTGGGATGAGCGGATGTCGAAATGCCCGGCAGGGTTTGAGCAGACCGCGCGAAATTGCCCGCCGGATGGTGATCGGTGAGACGCCTAAGATTTTGGCCGCCTCGTTGATTTTGTAGCTGAGGCGGGGAAGCGGGGGACTTTCATTCGATCCCGATTTATCGTTGTGTGCCATAACGCCAAGTCATACCACTGGTTCTTATTTTGAAATTCGGTCGCGCCGATAAACGCCGAAATTCGCCGACCGGTGCCGATATTCGCCGAAAGACGCCGATTAAATGTTTTTGACAG
>Ga0181537_10002009_pt1 | contig 18265 bp, 13 predicted proteins | sample PEATcosm2014_Bin_39_FD_119765 | JGI IMG/M metagenome (GOLD analysis project Ga0181537, IMG submission 119765) | Peatland microbial communities from MTU Mesocosm Facility, Houghton, MI, USA - PEATcosm2014_Bin23_10_metaG | ecosystem: Environmental > Terrestrial > Soil > Wetlands > Peat | place... | reverse complement strand
GCGGGATTCGCGGACACTCTTGCGGCCCGCGACGGCCGGATCGTCTTCGTCGGCAGCGCCGCGGACGCCAAGGCCTACCTCGGAGCGAAGACGCGCGTGGAGCGAGCCCATGGGCGATTGGTGATTCCGGGACTGGTCGATGCGCATCTGCATCCGGTCGACATCATCGATCTGGATGTCTGCGACCTCGACAGTAAACCGATGCCGCTGCGGGCGTTGTCGGCGTTCGTGCGCGGCTGCCTCGACCGCTACCACACGCCGCCCGGCAAACGACTGCTCGTGCACCAATGGAACTACACCGACGGCAACCAGCCCGATCCGCAGTTTCCGACGCTACGGGCCGCGCTCGACCAGGCGTCGATGCGGCACGAGATCCAATTGCTCGGCGACGATGCGCATCACGGGGCGTTCAACAGCCTGGCGCTGGCGCACGCGAGAAACGCCAAGGGCGCGCCGGTCGGTATTTCCAAGGCCACGCTCGCGGGCGATTTCGCCGAATACCGCCCGCTCATCGGTGTCGATGCCGCCGGCGAGCCGAGCGGTGCGGTCAATGAAGACGCGCGCTACACGATCAACCCGCGGAGCATGGTCTACATCGAGTATGACGCCGCACTCGCGCACGCGAACAAGATACCCGAACGGCTCAACAGCGTCGGCATCACCGCCATCATGGACGCCATGGCCGACCCGACCGGGTTCGCGATCTGGGACAAATTGTTGAACAATGGCCAGCTCAGCGTGCGCGTGACTCTCGCCCAGTTCTACGATCCGAGCCGCACGCGCACCTCCGATGGTGCAATCGACTATGACGGCATGGTCGCCAAGGCCACCGCGGTGCGCGCCAAGTACGCCGCGAACCCGCTGCTGCGCGCCGATTTCATCAAGCTGTTCGCCGATGGCGTGATGGAAGCCAATCCGCTCGCCGTGCCGCCCACGCTCGGCAATGCCGCGGTGCTCGCGCCCTACCTGCAGCCCATGTTCGCCATCGACACCGACGGCCATCCGACCGTGACCGGCTATGTCGATACGGCCGCGCCCGAATGCGTTGATGCGCGCGCCCACGCCGATCGCTACGAGGAGGCCGGAGCCGCGGCGGAGTTCATGCGGGCGCACGGCTTCCATCCGGCGCAATGCCTGATCTCGAACGGCAAGCTGCAGCATGCGCGCGACGTCGAACTCGAATACGTCAGGCGCATGCACCTGGCCGGTTTCAATCTGCACATCCATGTGATCGGCGATCGCGCGCTGCGAACCGCGCTCGACGCCATCGAAGCCGCGCGCGCCGCGGACGGCATCGACAGCACGCACGACAGTTTGGCGCACGTCCAACTCGCCCACCCCGACGACATCGCCCGCATCGGCAAGGATCATCTCTTTGTCGCCTTCACGTATTCGTGGGCTACCGTCGATCTGGCTTACGACATGACCATCGTGCCGTTCCTGCAGAAGGTCATCGGCAACAGCTACGAAAGCCGCCACGTGCCCGGCAGCTACTATGAGGAGAATACTTATCCGTTCCGCAGCACGAAGGAAGCCGGCGGGATACTGGTCGCGGGCTCCGATGCGCCGGTGGGCGGTCGCGATCCCCGCCCCTTCGTCAATATCGCCGGCGCCCTCACGCGCCGGATTCGGGGGCAACCCGTCCTCAATGCGAAACAGACGCTGACGATTCGCGAGGTCCTCGACGCCTACACCATCAACGGCGCGCGGATGCTGGGCCGCGATCGGGAAATCGGTTCGCTCGAACCGGGCAAATCAGCGGATTTCGTGATCCTCGACCGCGACATCATCGCGCTTGCCGACGGCGGCCGCGCCGATGACATCGCCGAAACTCGCGTGCGCGAGACCTGGTTTCGGGGCCGTCGTGTCTATAAAGATCGCTCCGGTCGGTAGTCGCGCGGCAACTCGACGCCATCAACGGCGTCATCGTCCACGTCGCTGCGATCCGCTCGCGCGTCCGTCGCTACTTCGCCTGATGACAAACGGCTTCGATATTGTGTCCATCCGGATCCAGCACGAACGCCCCGTAATAGTGGGCGTGATAATGAGGCCGCGGGCCCGGGGCACCGTTGTCCTTGCCCCCGGCTGCGAGGGCGGCGGCATGGAACTGATCGACCAGCGCGCGCGTGGCGACGCGGAATGCCACGTGGATGGGCGGTTTGTTGGGTGTACCCACGTGGATCCAGAAATCCGGCTTGGGTGGTTCCCCGAAGCCCGCGACGTCGGCGCTCCCCGTCACGGAGGCGGGAAACTCGGCGAGCAACCGGTAACCGATGGCGCCCAACGCCTTGACGTAAAAATCCTTGCTCTTGCGATAATCGCTGACGCTCAAACCTGTATGGTCGATCATGCTCACTCCCGGACACACAGCGCGTCGTAGAATCATAGCGTAAAGCACAAGAGGCATTCCCCATGATCGATTTGGTGATCGAGCAACGCCGCCGCGACCTGGGCGGATTCGAAGTGGGCCGCGTGTTGCCGCATGTGGAACGCCGGATGGTCGGTCCGTTCATCTTCTTCGATCACTTCGGACCGGCATATTTCGCGCAAGGGTTGCCGCGCTCGGTGGACGTGCGGCCACATCCCCACATCGGGCTCTCGACGGTCACATATTTGTTTGACGGCGAAATCATGCACCGTGACAGTTTGGCCACCGAACAAGCCATCAGGCCCGGGGAGGTCAATTGGATGCGGGCCGGCAGCGGCATCACGCATTCGGAGAGATTCGAGCGCGCCCGCGCCGAGGGCGGGGAGATGCACGGCATCCAGGCGTGGGTCGCCTTGCCGACGGAAGCGGAGGAGGCCCGCCCCGGCTTCTGGCATCACGGAGCCGCGGACTTGCCGACTTATGAAGGCCCGGGCCTGTGGGCGCGTCTGATCGCCGGCGAAGCCTTCGGCGCGAAGTCTGCCGTCGACACATCGTCGCCGCTGTTCTACGTTCACTGGCGGCTGTCGGCGGGCGCCACCGCCCAACTGCCCGCCGAGTATCCCGAACGGGCGGCGTACATCGTGTCGGGCCACGTCGAGGTCGATGGCCGGCGTTTCGACCACGGCCGAATGCTGGTGTTCGCGCCGGGTCGGCCCGTCCTATTCACGGCAATCGAACCGGCCGTCGTGATGCTGTTGGGCGGCGAGCCCGTGGGCGAGCGTTTCCTCGAGTGGAATTTCGTCTCCTCATCGAAGGAGCGGATCGAGCAGGCCAAAGCCGACTGGCGCGCGGGCCGTATGAAACTCCCGGATCTCGACGATCGCGAGTTCATCCCGTTGCCGCCGGACCCGGGTGCGCCGGCGACACCGCTGTAGATATACCGTCGCCTCGCCGGCCGCGCCCGAGCACCGCGTCCCTCACGTCCCGTCATGCTGTGGGTCCTCGCTTCACTGTTTTTCTCTTGGTGTGCGTTTCGTGAGATCCGCGGGAGCATCGTCGCCCGGCCGGGCTTTGATGCCCCGACGCCGGTAACGAAACCCTACCTCGCTCTCGTGCTGTCACTCGCGGTGACATCTGCGTGGCCACCGCTTCATACCTGGCATTTTCAACGGCTCTTATCCGCGAAAGCGACCGAACTCGCCGACAATCATCCGGCCGAAGTTCACTGCAATACCCTGTTCGACACGACGCACGCCCCCGAGATGCTCGCCGCCGGGCATGCCAATCCGGACTCGGGCGAAATCGGCATCCAGCATCCGTGGTGCGGAACCCTGATGTCCTATCTGCGTCATCCTGAGCGCGCGGACGAGCGGGAACTGCAAAGCCTCGACATGTTCACTCACGAGAGCATGCACGTGCGCGGCGAACGTAACGAGGCCGTGACCGAATGCCAGGCCGTGCAGCGAAACTACCGGGCGGCCAAACTGCTCGGTGTTCCCGACGCGACCGCCAGGCAAAACGCTCTTGACTACTACAACGGCTTTTACCAACAGCGCGCGAAGATCGGCGGCATGCAGAGCGCCTATTATTCGGATCAATGCGCGCCGGGCAAAGCATGGGACGAGCATCTGAGCGATTCGACTTGGGCGATCCCTTAGGGTGCTCAAGCAGATCACGCGCTCAAGCGGAGCATGGAATTCGATGGGCGCCCTGCATTTGTGCGCGCGGTCGTGGTGCATGAGTGAATTGCCAACTACCCGTGTGATTGCGGCGTTTCGGCAACACACGAAACAGTTTTCAACATGCCTGTTGCGCAATAAACTTGCGTGCCAGTAAACCCTATGTTACGAATTGAGCGGACCGATCGCTAAGTAATCGCCAGGGGATTCGCAAATAAGCTCGCGGGGATGACCGGAGTATCCGACTCGATGGGGTCGCACCCGGCATCGCGCTCCGGTTTTGCATGACTTCAGGGAGATTTCGGACGTGAAAAAAGTGTTGTGTGCAACAGACGCACGCGTGGGATTCCATGCATCGATGATCTCTGCGCTGGTGTGGGTTTCGGCCCTGGCGGGTTCGGCCTGGGCGGACCCGGCGGCGGCACCCGCCTCGCCGCCCGAGGGCAACAGCGGCTTGGAAGAGATCGTGGTTACGGCTGAGAAGCGCGATTCAACGGTGCAGGCAACGCCCATCGCGATCACTGCCTTGAGCGCCGGCGATCTCGAGGAAGACAACATCAATTCGGTGCAGGATCTCGTCGGCACGGTCCCGGGTCTGTCCATCCGCACGGCGGGCCCGGGCCAAACCGAATACGAAATGCGCGGCCTCGGTTCCTCCGGCGGATCGGTCGCGACCGTCGGCTTCTATCTCGACGAGACACCGTTGTCGGCATCCGCTGTGGCGCTGAACGGGCGCACCGTGATCGACGCCGACCTCTTCGATCTCAATCACACGGAGGTGCTGCGCGGGCCGCAGGGCACGCTGTACGGCGGCGGGTCCATGGGCGGCACCATCAAACTGGTCACCAACCCGCCCAAGCTCGGGACCTTCGAAGGCGCCGCGTCAGTGAACGCCTCTCAAACCACCGGCGGCAGCACCAACGGCGACGGCAGTTTGATGCTGAATTTTCCGATCGGCGACAAGGCGGCGTTGCGCTTCGTCACCACGGACAAATACATCAGCGGCTGGATCGATCGCAAGGTGATTGCGCCCGGCGATTTTCCCTATCCGACCAATTTTGGCGGCTGCGGACCCTTTTATTACTGCACACGCGGCGACGTGGCGGATGCACCGGTGGCCTTGGACGTCAAGGGCTCGAATCTGGAGCGCTTCGTGTCGGCGCGAGCGGCGCTGTTGGTCCAACCGGTCGATGAATTGTCCATCACCGGAACTGTGATGTATCAGCGCATCGACGCCGACGGTTATAACAACTACCAATCGCCGCCCGGCAATGAAGCCATCTATCAGCCCTACGACATTCAAGAACCGTATTACGATTCATTCAAGCTGGCGAGCCTCAAGATAAGCTACGACATGGATTTCGCGAATCTCACTTCGGCGACCTCGTATTGGAAGCGCGATGTCTTTCAATCGACCGATTCGACCGAAGCGCTGCAGAACATCTTCAATTTCCTGAATTTCATCCCGAACCTCTATACAGAAGAGGATCCGACGACTCAGATCAGCGAAGAGTTTCGCGTGACCTCGAAGGGAGAAGGGGACTTGCAATGGGTCGGCGGGTTGTTCGCCTCCGACCTTCATTCCGGCTACATCACCACCAACCAGAATGTGGCGTTCTCCACCGCGCTCGCGTGCCTGACTCCGGCGGAGCTCGCGGGGGGCGGATCAGGCGGCAACTGCCCGGCGGGTTATTCCTACCCGGTGACCAATCCCACATCGGCGAATCCTCAGGGAATCGTCTTCAATGACAACAATCCGAACATCCTGAAACAGGAAGCGATCTTCGGCGAGGTTTCCTACAAGCTGCAGCCCGACCTCAAGCTCACGACGGGACTGCGTTTCTATAAGTTCGACATCAGCAACCATTCCAACCAAAGGGGCCTCGGTACCGCCACCGGCACCGACACACCGACCATTGCGAGCGCCTCCGGCAGCAACACCAGTCTGCTGCCCAAGGTCAATCTCTCGTATGAGCCAACCTCGGATCTCACGGTCTACAGCACGCTCTCCAAGGGTTCCCGCCCCGGCGGCGTCAACCTGCCGATACCGCTGACCCCGGGAGCGCTGTATTACTGCGGTCCGAGCAGCGGACCGTCCTACCTCAACAGCCAACCCGCGTACTACGCGCCGGATGACATTTGGAGCTTTGAAGTCGGGGAAAAAGCCAAGTTCGATGACCGGCGCTTCACCCTCAACGCGGACGTGTTCTACGTCAAATGGCACAACATCCAGCAACTGATCGTGCTGAGCTGCGGCTATCCCTACAACACCAACGTCGGCGATGCCAAGACCTACGGGCCGGAGGTCGAAGGGTCCGCCAGACTGACGGATCAACTGACGGTAGATCTGTCCGCCGCCTACACCCAGGCGTATATCAGCGCGCCGAAAGATACGCCCGGACTGCCGCTCTCGCCCGGCACACGCATCGACAACATTCCGAAATATACCGGCAACCTGGCGCTGAGCTACGAAACCGCGCTCATTGACGACTATCACCTGCGGGCCCGGCTTGCGGAAGCCTATGTCGGGCCGGTGCAGGATGTGGCCTATTACCGCGAGACGCTGGGACCCTATGGGCTGATGGATTTCAGGCTGGGCGTGGGCAAGGATGCGTGGGTCGCCTCCCTGTTCGGAACCAATCTGACCAACAAGCACGCCGCGCTCACCATCGACAACACCGTGTTCGCGTGGCAGCAGCCGACGATCACGCGGGTGTCGACCAATCAGCCGCGCACCATCGGCCTTGGGTTCGAGACCAAATTTTAAATGAACGACAATTCCGCCGCGACCGTCGACCACGACGCCGAGCAGCTGAAGGCGCTCGGCTATGTGTCGAATTTCGATCGCACCATGTCGAAGTGGGAGAATTTCTCCCTGGGATTCACCTACCTGTCGCCGGTGGTCGGTGTGTACACCATATTCGCGAGCGCCTTCATCGCCGGCGGGCCGCCGATGTGGTGGACCTACATCCTGGTCGGCTTGGGTCAACTCATGGTGTGCCTGGTGTTCGGCGAGATCGTCTCGCAATTCCCGATCTCGGGGGGACTTTACCCCTGGGCGCGGCGCCTCATGGGTAAGCGCTGGGCGTGGATGGCCGGGTGGGTATACGCCTGGGCCCTGTGCTGCACCATGGCGGGCGTCGCCACGGGGGTGGCGCCGTTTCTCGCGCAACTGTTCGGAGTCGACAGCACTCCCGTCGCGACCACCATCATTGCGCTCGTGCTCATCGCGATGACGACGGTGCTGAATCTGAGCGGAACCCGCCTCTTGGCGCGCGTCGCGATGTTCGGCTTCATCTGCGAGCTGGTCGGCGCCATCGTGGTGGGCGGTTACCTGTTGCTGTTTGCCCGGCACCAACCGTTCTCCGTCTTGCTCGACACCCGCTTCGTGCACACCAGCGGCAGCTACTGGCCGGCGTTTCTCGCCTCCTCGCTGGCCGCCATGTTCTGCTACTACGGCTTCGAGGCCTGCGGCGATGTCGCCGAGGAGACGCCCGACGCCAGCCGCATGATCCCAAAGGCCATGCGCATGACGATTTACATCGGCGGCGCCGCCGCCACCTGGGTGTGCCTCGCATTCGTGTTGTCGATCCCGGACATTGGAGCGGTGATGTCGGGCGCCGACAAGGATCCGATCGTCACCTTGCTGCGGGCGGCCATGGGCGAGACCGGCTTTCGCGCCGTCATCGTCGTCGTCCTCGTGTCGTTCATTTCCTGCCTGCTGAGTTTGCAGGCGGCGGCCAGCCGCCTGATATTCGCCTACGCCCGCGACCAGATGATATTCGGCAGCCGGTACTTGAGCCGCATGTCCCCGGGTCACCACGTCCCGGCGACGGCGCTCATCGTGATGGGCGCGATACCGGCGCTGATTGCGCTCTCGGCGCTCTGGCTGCAGGACGCGATCACCATCATCATCAGCTTCGCGGCGATCGGTATTTACATCTCCTTTCAAATGATCGTGCTGGCCGCATTGATTGCGCGCAGCAAGGGCTGGCGGCCGGCCGGGCCGTTTACGCTCGGCGGCCGGGGGTGGCTCGTCAACGTGCTTGCGCTCGCGTATGGCGTCGGCGCGATCGTCAACATCCTCTGGCCGCGACCTCAGACAGCGGACGAATCGTGGTTGGTGAGCTACGGGATGCTGTTGACCACACTCGGTGTGATCCTGATCGGCGCGCTCTACATGGCGACCGCAAAGCCCTACAACCACGGCAACGCGCCCGCGGGAGACGCGCATCGGCTGCGAGCCGCCACGAGACCAACCTGACGCAGGGAAGACAGCGCTACGGATAGGGTCCCGCCGTCGCGTCGTTCCCGCCATCAACGCTCAAATTCGCGCCGGTGACGTAGCTCGCGAGATCGGATGCCAGAAAATGCACGCAACGCGCGACTTCGTCGGGATGCGCCAGACGGCGCATCGGAATTCCGGCCGCCAATTCCCGCAAATTGCGGACCGGATCGCCGCCGCGCGCGGCGAGGATCGCGTCCACCATTCCCGTGTGGATCTCTCCGGGGCATACCGAATTGACGCGGATGTTATCGCGCGCGTGATCCAACGCCATGCAGCGCGTAATTTGAATCACTGCTCCCTTGCTCGCGCAGTAGGCCACGTGATTGGGTTCGCCGTTCAGGCCCCATTCCGAGGCGACGTTCACGATGGCTCCGTAACCTGCGGCCTTCATGTGCCGCACCGCGGCCCGGCTCGCGTAGAACAGCGCGTTCACGTTGACCGCCATCGTGTCGAGCCATTGCTCGTCACTGGTATCGAGCGCATTGGCCGTGTAGAGAATGCCGGCGTTGTTGACCAGCACGTCGAGTCCGCCGAAGCGCTCGACGGTCTCGCCGACGATGCGCTCACAGGCACCGGCGCCGCGCAAATCCGCCGCGGAGAATTCCGCGCTGCCGCCCGCGGCGCGTATGGCCTCGACCACCGCGTGACCGCGCGCCTCATGGCGGCCCGAGACCATGACACTCGCGCCCGACTGCGCGAACGCCCGGGCACAGGCCTCTCCGATCCCGGTGGTCGAACCCGTGACCAAGACGGCTTTTCCTGCAAAGATCATGACCAGCTCCTCCGGCGGCGGCGCGTGACGATGCGCCAAGAGTCCTGTGGGACGGCACGCTAGTATAAGGACAGACCATGGCCCGAGATCCCAAGCACGACATCCTGTTCGAGCCTGTCAAAATCGGGCCCAAGACGATCCGCAATCGATTTTGGCAGACGTCGCATTGCGCGGGACCCGGCGCCGAGCGGCCCGGTGCGCAAGCTCACCTGCGCGGCATGAAGGCCGAGGGCGGCTGGGGCGCGGTGTTCACCGAGTTTTGCTCCATTCATCCGGAATCCGACGAGTATCCCTTTATCTCGGCCCGCATCTGGGATGAGGGCGATGTGCGGAACCTGGGCTACATGTGCGAAGTGGCGCACCGGTACCACAGTCTCGCCGGCATCCAGTTATGGTACAGCGGAGGAAATGCCCCGTCGCTCGAGTCGCGCGAGTTCGGCCGCGCACCCAGCCAATGGCTGTCGCCGATATTTGCCACCCGTTCGGTGTACGGCTGCGAAATGGATGAGTCGGACATTCGCGCCGTCATCAACATGTACGTCGAGGCCGGCAAGCGCGCCGAACAAGCCGGTTTCGATCTGCTCGAAGTCTCCGCGGGCGATGACACGCTGCCGATGCAATTCCTCGAGCCGCGATTCAACCGGCGCACCGACGCTTACGGCGGCGGCATCGAAAATCGGTCGCGGTTTTTCCTCGAACTCCTGCACGCGCTCAGGCGTGCCCTCGGCGATCGATGCGCGATTACGACGCGCTTCGAGATCGACACCCTGCATGGGCCCGATGGCGTCGAGGCCCACGAAGACGGCGCGCGGGTTCTCGAGTTGTTGCGCACCGAAGGCGTCATCGACGCGGTGGCGCTCAAAATCGGCGACTACGCCGAATGGGGCGAGGATGCCGGGGTATCGCGCTTCCGCAAATCCGGCTGGATGACGCCGTTCATCAAGCAGGGCAAGTCGATCCTGGGCCAGGGTATCCCCGTGGTGGGCAACGGCCGGCTCACCAGTCCCGACGACATGGCCGGTTTGATCCGCGCCGGCGTGCTCGACATCATCGGCGCCGCGCGCCCCTCGATCGCCGATCCCTTCCTGCCGACCAAGATCTCCGAAGGCCGCATCGACGACATCCGCGAATGCATCGGCTGCAACATCTGCGTCTCGAAGTTTCAGCAAGGCGGCCAGATCATGTGCACCCAGAACGTCACCATCGGCGAGGAATACCGACGCGGCTGGCATCCGGAGAAGTTCACGAAGACCACCCAGCCCTGCTCGGTGCTGGTCGTGGGCGGCGGACCCGCCGGCATGGAATGCGCGCGCATTCTGGGCGAGCGCGGCTACGTGGTGCACCTGCGCGAAGCCGACCGGGAACTCGGCGGTCATTGGAAGAGCGTCGCCTCGCTGCCGCGATTGAACGAATGGGGCCGCGTGATCAGCTACCGGCAGATCCAGCTCGCGAAACTCAAGAAAACCGTGCAGGTACACCTCGGTGTCGGCAGGATGAGCGCCGATGATGTGCTCGGCTATGGCGCCGATCGCGTCGTGATCGCCACCGGGTCGCGCTGGCACGGCGACGGCCGCGGGGCCAACTTCGGACCCATTCCCGGCGCCGATGATTCCCTGCCGCATGTGCTCACGCCGTTCCAGGTCACCGCGGGGAAGCCCGTGCCGGGAAGGCGTGTGTTGATCCTCGATGGCGACGGCCATTTCCTCGGCATCACGCTGGCCGAGCACATGGCCAATCAAGGCAAGGAAGTCATCTACGTGTGCGATGCCGCCGACGTGGCCGAGTACGGCGTCTTCACGATGGAGTCCTTCAACAACAAGCCTATGCTGTTCGAAAAGGGCGTCGAGATTTACACGAGTCATTGGGTGGACAGTATCGAACCCGGCAAGGTCCGCCTGAGCTACCTGTACAAATACGGCCCGGACCTGACGGAACCTAAAGCCGGCGGGATACCGCGCAAGGACAATGGCGGCGAGTTCGATCTGAATATCGATGCCGTGATCCTCGTCACCTCGCGCGGCTCGGACGATGCGCTATGGCGGGAATTGAAGGCCCGTAAGGCCGAGTGGGCGCCGAACGAGATTCAAGATGTATTTCGCACCGGCGACTGCAAGGCGCCTGCGCAGCTCAACCAGGCGCTTTGGGACGCACATCGGCTGGCACGCGAATTCGACAGCCCACACCCGGCCTATCCACTGCCGTGGATCCGTGAGCGCCAACTGTGGGGCACCCAAACCGTGCCAAAATTGGGTGATCCGCGGGTCGACGTAGAAGCGCGGTCGGCCGGTAGTGGGTAAGATCAACCGATGAGCCATCCGAACCCGACCGCGCAACCCACCCCCAAGTACGAACTCAGCCGATCCTTGAAAGGCCGGCATTTGACCATGATTTCGATCGGCGGAATCATCGGCGCGGGCCTGTTCGTCAGCAGCAGCACCTCGATCATCGCGGGGGGGCCCGCAAGCTTCATCAGCTATGCAATTACCGGACTGCTCATCTTGCTGGTGATGCGGATGCTGGGAGAAATGACCACCGCCCTGCCCCAGGTACGCTCGTTCACCGAGTTCGCACGGGCAGGCCTCGGTGAGGGAGCCGGCTTCGTCGTCGGCTGGCTCTACTGGTACTTCTGGGTGCTGGTCGTGCCGGTGGAAGCGATTGCCGGCGCCAAGATCCTGCAAACCTGGCTGCCGTTCTCGCCGCTGCAAATCGGCCTAGGTCTGATGTCCGTGATGACCGCCGTGAATCTCATGTCCGCACGCTCCTACGCCGAATTCGAGTTCTGGTTTGCGTCCATCAAAGTCGCCGCCATCCTCGTGTTCATTGCCATTGCCGCCTCGTATGCATTCGGCTTCACCGCTCCGCACGGCGCCACCTTCGCCAATCTGGTCGACCATGGCGGTTTCACTCCGCATGGCTGGATTGCCGTGCTGGCGGCGGTTCCCACCGTGTTCTTCGCCATGACCGGTGCGGAAATCACCACCATCGCCGCCGCGGAATCGGCGGAACCGGGCCGCGCCATCGCCAGAATGAGTACCGCCGTGATCTGGCGGATCCTCATCTTCTATGTGATCTCGCTATTCCTCATCGTCTCGGTAACGCCCTGGAATACGGTGCGCTCGGGCGAATCACCATTCACCTTGGCGCTCAACACCATGCACGTGCCCTGGGCGGGCGTGATCATGAGCGGGATCATCCTCACCGCCGTGCTGTCCTGTTTGAATTCGGCGTTCTACGTGAGTTCGCGCGTGTTGTTCATCCTCGCGGAGCGCGGCGACGCACCGCAGGCGCTGGTCACGCTGAACGCGCGGCGCGTGCCGGTGGGCTCGGTGTTGATCGGTGCGGCGGCGGGATTTCTCGGCATCATTGCGGCGACCGAGGCGCCTCAAGTCGTGTTCGATTTCCTGGTCAGCTCTTCCGGCGCCGTCATCGTCTTCATCTATATGACCATTTGCGTGGCGCAAATAACCCTGCGCCGGCGCCGCGAACGCAGTGGCGCGCCGGCGCCTGCGATCAGCATGTGGCTGTTCCCTTACTTGAGCTACGCCGCGATTGCCGCGATGGGCGGCGTGTTGATCGCGATGGCCTTTACCCCGGGGCTGCAACGGGATTTCTACTTCAGCTGCATCACGCTGGTGGTTGCCACCCTCGTGTATTTCATCGTGAGCCGGCTGCGCGGGCCGCGCCGCGCACTGGCGGCGGCGAACTGATGCAACCCACCACATCGCGTTTCTGTCAAGCGAAAAAAATTGCATCAGCGATGATAAAGAGTACGCCTTTCATCACAGTATTTTTGGCAGGATGGACTCGTGCTTCAAAGCAGCAAACGCTTCGAAGCAAGCAAGGTTTAGGAGACAATCGCGCCGGCAAGCCAGCCAACTCCCCCGTCGGTGCGATATCCCGGCGGCGTAGGTACCTCACACGGCCTACGCCGTTTTTTATTGCCCGCCCTTTCCGCGCCTGATTTCCCGCCCCCGGCCGTCTAAACGGTTACGCTGCACGGCTCCCACGACGACTGGAGAACCACGTCGAATGGAGCCTGTCACGACACCGCCGAATAGACCGCCGCAAAGACTCAGCCACCCGCAATGATTGCGCTGCTGCAAGCGCGCGCGGACGGACTATGGTCGCGCGCTCACCTCCGCAACAACGTGCTGGCCGGCATCGTGGTGGGCATCGTGGCGCTGCCGCTCGCGATGGCATTCGCCATCGCGTCCGGCGCGCGGCCGGAGCAGGGGCTGTACACGGCCATCATCGCCGCCTTCCTGACGTCCATTTTTGGCGGTACCAGGGTGCAGATTTCCGGTCCGACCGGCGCCTTCATCGCCGTGCTGTCCATCATCACCGCCCAGCACGGCATCGCCGGCCTGCAGATCGCGACGCTGATGGCGGGCGTGATCTTGATGGTGTTCGGATTGGCGGGACTCGGGGCGGTGATCAAGTACATCCCCAATCCCGTCATCACCGGGTTTACGGCGGGAATCGCCGTCATCATCTTCGTCGGCCAGTGGAAGGATTTCTTGGGGCTCGATCCGGCACCCTCGGGGTTGCGTTTTCACGAAAAGCTCTGGTCGCTCCTGCAGGCCTGGCCGACGCTTAACTGGCCCACAACCGGTTTGGCGCTGCTGGCACTCGCCATCCTCACCGTCGGCGCCCGGTTCTTGAAACGTATTCCGGCGCCGCTCGTGGCCCTGGTCGCGGTGACCGTCGTGCAAACGATATTTCATTTCAAAGGGGTGGCGACGATCGGCTCCGCCTTCGGCGGGATTCCCCGCACGCTGCCCGCATTTTCCCTGCCGACGTTGGGTGTGGCGCAGGTATTGTCCTTGGTGGGTCCGGCGTTCACCATCGCGCTATTGGGGGCGATCGAGTCGTTGCTGTCGGCGGTCGTGGCGGACGGGATGACCGGCAACCGGCATGATTCGAATCAGGAACTGATCGGCCAGGGCATCGCCAATATCGTCTCTCCGCTGTTCGGCGGGTTTGCCGCGACCGGCGCGATCGCGCGGACCGCGACCAATATTCGCAATGGCGCGACCGGTCCGCTCGCGGGCATCGTGCATTCCGTGTTCCTGGTTCTCGTGATCCTGCTGCTCGCGCCGCTCGCCTCCGCGATTCCCTTGTGTTGCCTCGCCGCCGTTCTGTTCGTGGTGGCCTGGAACATGAGCGAATTGCCGCACGTGATACGCATCGTGCGCGGCGCGCCGAAAGTCGACGTCGGGATCCTGTTATTGACTTTCTTCTTGACCGTGTTCGTCGATCTCGTCGTCGCCGTCAACGTCGGGGTGATTCTGGCGGCGCTGTTTTTCATGCGACGCATGGCGGACGCCGTCAATGTCGAGCAGCAGGTCGACGGCGTTCCGATTCCGGGCGACACGCAATTGACCGATCAGGCGGCCGCGAGCGGCGCGCTCATTTACAGGATCGATGGCCCGCTGTTCTTCGGCGCCGCCGAGAAGCTCGAGCGCACCCTGCAGCACATTCAGCGCCCTGCATCGACCCTGATATTGCGCATGGGCAATATGCCCTTCCTCGACGCCACCGGCATCTTCGCGCTCGAGGAAATCATCAGCGATTTCAAAAGGCACGGTGCCCAGGTGTTGCTGGTGGAGGTGAGGCCGAACGTGCGCTACAAGCTCGAGCGCGGCGGCTTGATCGCCCACGTCGGGCAAGAGAACGTCATCGATACGCTCGATTTGGCGTTGCTGCGGGCGAAAGAATTACGAGCCGCCGCCGGTTGACGTAATATTTTGTTCGAGTTGAGTGTCAGTTCGCGTTGCATGTCAGGAGCGTGGTAAGTCGTGAGCACAGTGACGGTGAGTCGATCGGTTTTGCGCCTCGCGGGGCTGGTGATTCTTGTTCCGGTTGGAGCATCGATTGCCGCCACCACGGTGACCTGGCCCACCCACGGCTGGCCCCAGGCCACGCCCGCCAGCGTCGGCCTCGACGAGAAAACCCTCGCCGCCTTCGACACGGATCTTGCCGCCGGCAAGTATTCCCTGGTCGACAGCTTCCAGGTTTTTCGCTGCGGCAAGGAAGTATTCGAACGCAAGTACTCCCACGACTATGGCCAGATCTACGGCAAGCAGGCGCACGAAAAAGGACCGCTGAACGCCCGCCTCACGGGGCGCTACAACTACTTCGATCCTGACTGGCACCCTTACTATCACGGCACCGGCTTGCACAGCATGCAGTCGATCAGCAAGACCTTCACCTCAGCCATCATCGGCATTGCGATGACGCGGGGCGACTTCAAGGCCGGCGTCGACACGCCGGTGCTGAAGTACTTCGATGTGACCAAGGTCAAGAACGTCGACGACCGTAAGCGCCGCATGACCCTCAAGGACGTGCTCACCATGACCACCGGGCTGGCATGGGACGAAGACGTTCCCTACGACGATCCGCGCAGCGATTCGAGCTTGATGGAGGCCACGGACGACTGGGTGCAGTATGTGATCGACAAACCCATGGCCGTCGAGCCGGGGAAGTCATTCAATTACAGCAGCGGTGCAACGGAACTGCTCGCCTACATCTTCAAGAAAGAAACCGGCCAGGATATCGAGGAATATGGCCGGAAGTATCTGTTCGCGCCGTTGGGGATCAAGTACCACTGGAAGCGCACGTATCTGGGCGTCGTCGACACCGAGGGCGGCCTGTATTTGACCGGACCGGATCTTGCCAAGTTAGGGTACCTCTACTTGCACGAGGGAAAATGGGAGGGCAAACAAATCATCTCCAAGGAATGGGTTGCCCAATCGCTGACGCCCTTCGTGAATGCCTCCGAGGGGTTCGACTATGGCTACAAGTGGTGGCTGTATCCCCGCGCCGAACACGGTAAGTACATTTGGATGGGCCGTGGTTTCGGCGGCCAGCGCCTGATGGTGTTCCCGGAAGAAGACATGATCGTGACCTTCACCGGATGGGAAATCATCCACGATGACGCGCCCTCGAAGGCGCTGGTCGATCGCATACTGCCTGCCGTGACCGGCGCGACCTGTGCCGGAGGGTCGCCATGACCGCAAAACGCCGGGTCACTGCGCGGATGGAATCAGCACGATCTTCCCGGTGTGACGCTTCAGCAGAAACTCCTGCTGAGCCGCGACGATATCGTTCAGCGGATGCACGCTCGCCACCACGGGCTTGATCTCGCCGCGCTCGATGTAGCCGACGAGATTCGCGAACACGCCGTCATCCAGCACGGTGCATCCGAAGAGCTGTAGATCCTTGAGATACAGTGTGCGCAAATCAAGCGCGACCTCCGGTCCCCCGATCGCGCCGGCCACAGCGTAGCGGCCCCCCCGGCGCAGCACGTCGAGCAACCCGGGGAATTGTCCGCCGCCCACGACATCGACCAGGAGTTCGGAACACCGGCTCGATGAGCACACGTTGTCCCACACGAGATGGATCCACGTTCGCGCCCACCGCCACGATCCTGCCGCACGCATCGGCGCCTTGAATCCTCGGGAACTGCGACGGCGCGCCGGTCCAACCCGAGTCCGCCGGGCCGGCAACCGCGTGCGAGTACCAACCGGTGCGGGTGTTGATGTCCGTGTTGTTGACGCCGGCCGCACCGACACGAATCAACACCTCGCCCGGTGCAGGTTCAGGGATGGGCACGTCGTCGCGAAACTCGAGCTGCTCGAAGCCGCCGTGACCCTTGAGCAGCACGGCCTGCATCGTTGCCTTCATCTGTTTGGTGACCTGCGGCGCTATCATGATTACACTCTCTGCAATACGTGAATCGATAGGTTCAACGAGGCTCAATGCAACGGACGGCCGCAAATATCGTTGAAATTAGGCGGGGTGTCGCGACTTGGTTGTAGCATATTGGGCGGCAATCCTGTTGGGCTGCGTGATCGCTTTGGCCCCCAACGCAGTGCGAGCTCAATCGGCTGATTGCATCGCGCGATGCGGGGTCATACTGGGCGGACCCGACAATCCCGTATCCGCGACTCAATACGACAACTGCATGAATAGCTGCCGCAACCAAACGCCGGCACTCCCCGACGGCTGGATCGTATTCGTCCTATCGGAGAAGGAGCTGACGGGCGGGATCGCTCACGGATTCACCTCGCAGCAGGCCGCGACGACCGAGGCCCTCACGGTATGCCGCAGAAATGGAGGGAGCGAATGCAAGGTGGTGTGGTCGCATGTCAACACCTGCATGGCGTGGGCCGATTCCATCAACTCGAAACCTTGGATCTGGAGCGTGCAGAGCGGCGGCAGCCGCGAACAGGCGGTCGGCAATGCGCTGATCGACTGCCGCAGGCGCGGCGGCGAAAACTGCCTGATTCACACAACGCCCTGTTCCGATGACGACAATCGCTTCCCGGCGCCCTTCGAGGCGGCGAGTTCGAAAGCGATCGTCGATCCCAACACGGTAGGCACCTGGGAGCTGCCGGTGGGTAAGGGTCGCTGGATCTGGAGAATTGATCCGCGGGGGACATACCAGTTTCAAAGCGAGACCGGCGACGGAGCGCACCATTTCGGCAGCTTCGCGTCGAACGGAAAGGTTTGGGCGCTGCACTCCTCGACCGGCGCCATCGACGACGGCCCGTACACCTTCAAGCCGCCCGACCTGCTCATCGCCACCGGCGTTCTGGGCACGGGCAACTGGCATCGTATCTCGACGAAACCATGAGCAAACCACCCGTGGATCGAACTTCCGACCTCGAGTGCCTGCGTGCAGCCGTCGCCGTCGCAGCGAGGGCCAAGTCGAAGGACAATCACCCGTTCGGCGCGGTACTCGTTGACGCGAGTGGCAAGGTGGTCGCGGAGGGTGAAAACACCTTCGCAACGGACGGCGGACCCGGTCACGCGGAAACCAATCTGGCGCGCTTTGCCGCGCGAACTTTTCCCGCCGACTATCTCGCGAAATGCGTTTTGTATACTTCGGTTGAACCGTGCTGCATGTGCGCGGGCAGCATTTATTGGGCCAACATCGGTGCTGTGGTGTTTGGCATGACCGAGCGTCGTTTGCTGGAGATCACCAGCGGCCACAACGAAAATCTGACCCTGAACCTGCCGTGCAGCGTCGTTTTTGCCGCGGGCCAGCGGAAAGTCGAGGTTCGCGGCCCGTTCGCCGAACTGGCCGAAGAGATTGCGGAGGTTCATAGGGGATTCTGGAAAACCCGGTCAACTCGCCAGCCGCGTTTCTAGAT
>Ga0181537_10002008_pt1 | contig 18266 bp, 18 predicted proteins | sample PEATcosm2014_Bin_39_FD_119765 | JGI IMG/M metagenome (GOLD analysis project Ga0181537, IMG submission 119765) | Peatland microbial communities from MTU Mesocosm Facility, Houghton, MI, USA - PEATcosm2014_Bin23_10_metaG | ecosystem: Environmental > Terrestrial > Soil > Wetlands > Peat | place... | reverse complement strand
GCGTGCTCCCACACGTCGATGGTCAGAAGCGGTTTTAACCGTTCAGTGATCGGTGTGTCGGCGTTTCCGGTCTTGACGATCTTGAGTTTCGCACCGTCCTGAACCAGCCAGGCCCAGCCGCTGCCGAATTCCGCCACCGCGGCTTTGGACAATTCCTTCTTGCAGACCTCGACGCCGCCGAAGGAAGAATCCATCAAGCGTTTGAGGGTCGCCGGGGGCTCCCCGCCGCCCTGGGGTCTCAAGCACCGCCAATAAAACGCGTGATTCCATGCCTGTGCTGCATTGTGAAAAATGTCGGCTCGGTCCGATTGGCGTGCCGTCGACTTGACGATCTCCTCCAACGGCATGTCCGCGTATTGAGTGCCAGCGATCAGTTTATTGAGGGTATCGACGTAGGTTTTGTGGTGTTTGCCGTGGTGAAACCCTACGGTGGTGGCGGAAATGACCGGCTGCAGCGCGTTCTCCTCGTAAGGGAGCGCGGGCAATGCAATCGGCGGAGAAGTAATCGTTACGGCGTTCATCGGTCGGGTCCTCCAGGGGTTGGCGGCTGACTGGGGGTTAGCCGCCGTCTGCCAGACTAGCCACTCTTGCCGTCCCGGCACCATCGGCGGCCATCGCCGGGGTACGTAGGCGCCTGCTGACGCCTAAAAGACGTACGGCAGCATCATGCGCATGGGTCGTGCTTGCGCCACCGGCATTAGCCGTGCTTGCGCCACCGGCATCGGCCGTGCTTGCGCCACCGGCATGGGCCGTGCTTGCGCGACCGACAGCGACGATGCGTGGCTGCCGGCACCGGCCGCACACAGCCGCACGTCGCCGTTCTTGGTATCGATCCGCACACGGCCGCGCCCATCCCCGGTCGTAAACTGCAAACGCGATCCCGGACCGTAGCGCGATTCGACCGGTTTCGGCCCGAAGCAGTTGCTGATGTCGCCGCTGACGGTTTGCACGTCGAACTCCGCTGACGGCATTGCCGCGAACTTGAAGTTGATATCGCCGCTCACCATTTCACCCTCGATCTGCGCATCGGCCGCCAGGCCGAGGGCAGCCGTTATGTCGCCCGATATGGCCTTGAACCGGCCACGCGTCACTTCACCGAGCTCGACGCTTGCATCGCCGCTCACCGTCGTGATGTCCACCTCGCCGCCACCGCCGGTGAGGCGGATGTTGCCGCTGATGGTTTTGACGTCGATCGTCTTGGCACCCCGAGCCGTCATCCGCACATTGCCGCTGACGGTGGTTGCATGGAGGTCGCCGCCGGCGTCGCCGCTCAAATTACCGCTCACCGACTGCAGCTTCTGATCCCCGAGCACACCGGACACATTGAAGTCGGCACTGACGAGTGTTGCCGTAATCATGCTTCTGGCGGGGATGTGGATCACGAGGCGCGCCTCGCCGTCCGCACTCCACATGTGCGCCGTGCGCGACGCCACTCGAATGGTGGTGTGCCTGCCCGTGCCCGTCACATCGATCCGCTCCACGTTCTCGCCTGCCGTGCCCGTCACCTCGACTTCGCTTCGATCCCAACCGTCAACCTCGACACTTCCCGATACGTTGACGATTTCGACCTCGCCTTGGGGATCGGCCGCACGATGCTCCTCGATGGTTCTTCCCGCGTGAACGAGAGACCAGGGCACCATCAGTGCCGCCGCGCCCAATGAAATCCAGCCGCCGTAGCGGGTCCTGTTGTGTGTCTTCGGCATGGGTCATGTCCTCGTCATGGGTTGAGTGGCCTGCACGACGTTGTCGTACAGGTCAAATTCATCGCGCCAGGTGCTTTGCCACAGCTGTTCGAGCACGGGGCTCGCGGGATCGCTCGCCAGAGCCTTGCGTATGTCCTCGTGCGCTTGGCGAATGACCGCGAGACTCGCCTCGATTCGCGCGCGAGTCGCCGGATCGAGCAGCCTCAGCCGGTCGCGAAAGTTCAGTTCGAGCGAATCACGCGCGGCGATGTAGCTCGGATTTCGCGGCTCATCGAAGCTTCGCACCTGGGCCGCCGCCGGCATCGCGGGGGATGCGGAGTGTCCGCGCAAAATCATCCACGTGAGCGCACTCGCGATGCAGACACCGGCGATGCCCGCCGCTGCGGCGAAAGCCATGACGCGCGGCCGGTTGCGCCGCGCCGCAAGGCGGCGGGCAATGCCCGGCCACAGATTGCGTGGCGGCGCAATATCGCGCGGCAGACGTGTGAGTAGCTCGTCCAGAGAAGTGCGCACGGGATCGTTCATGATTGCTCCAAACCAAGCGCGGCGGTCAGGAGGCCGCGCGCGCGATGCAGTTGTGCCTTGCACGTGCCTTCCGCGATGCCCAGCATGCGGCCCGCCTCCACATGGCTGAAACCATAAATGCCCACCAGTACCAGCACGTCGCGAGCCCCAGCCGGCAGGCGCGCGATCGCGCGCTCGAGGTCGAGCGGCGCGCCGTCGCCGGCGGGGTCGGCGACCTCCGGCAGGCCCGCGGCAGGCGCCGCCACCTCATATTCGGAGCGCAAGCCCCTGCGGCGAGCGAGCACGGCGTGCACGGCGATCCGGTGCAGCCAGGTCGAGAATCGGCTGCGCTGCTCGAAACCCGGCAACGCGCGCCAAGCAGCGACAAAGGATTCTTGCGTGCAGTCCTCCGCAGCTTCGCGCTGCCCGGTGAGGCGCAGGCACAAGCCGTACACCCGCGGCGCAAATTGCCGATACAAGCCCTCAAAAGCAGCGAGGTCACCGCCGACTGCGGCGGCTATGAGGTCCTGCGGCTCAGCTGCGTCACTTGCTTCCGCGGCTTGCAGCATCCCGACCGTCCCCACTTTGGTTCCCCTCTGGCATTGAGTCTGCCCATTAGAGGCGAGCAGGGCCGCGAAGGTTTAAATGGGTGACAAGTTCGGCTTGCATGGGTGACAAGTTCAGCAATGATGCGCGCGCATCCATGCGCGCGACTTTACTCGAATCGACACCCTGACGATCGCATCCATGCTGCCGGGTGTCGCTCCGTATTATCTAGATCCCCATACCAGCATGGAGTGCCAGACCCCGCAGCTCAGTTGGGATTATGTTAGATTTTCGCAGCAGCGCCGCATCGGGTCGATCATGAGAATCCCGTACGCCACGGGACGTCGCCAACTTCTCGCCAGCTTTGCAAACGACGCGTGCATGCTCGATCAAGTTGACTCGTGAAATTTAAAACCAATCAAGAGCTTATGAGGAAGATGCGGGCGACACACGGGATGAGGCGCAGGGTGTTGGCTTCGGCATGTGTTCGGTACGACTTGCATGCAAACGTAGGCCTTAGACTTGCATGCAAACGTAGGTCTTATTTAACTTACGCCCTCATCTTTGAGTTTGGTGTTGCGCCGAACGCGCCGGAAAGCAATACTTTGAGGGGGTCTTCGTCGGCAGGAACCATTCGAAAAATCGGTCCGACACTTTTTAATTGCGGGGTTCCAGATGGTGCCATTGCTCGTGTCAAAGATCAGGCGGCGCGTCAATTCGAAATTGTCCGGATTCGCCGCTGCTGCAATTTCGCTTCCCCCCGTTCGCGACTTCCGGGAGAGACGATATGCGCGCGAGGTCGAGAGCCATCAGGCCGCCCTGCCCGAACTTTCCGGCGTGCCGAAGAAGATCGTCGCCGACTTGCGGCTTGGCGGCGTCTCGCAGGCGCCCCTTGGACATCTCGGCATTGCCGGCACATCGGAACTCATTTCGTTGGGACAGCAGCTTGTCGCCAGCGAGGCGGAAGACTTCCAGTCGCAAGCGAAGGCAGGTATCAAGTTCTTGATGATGCGTGCCGCCGCGGTCGTCGCGAACCCGCAGATCTATCTGTTCGGGCTGAACCCCTTGTTCCTCGACATCGCGGAAGCGTATATCGGGCTCCCGGTCGCCTATGACGGCGTTTCGATTCAATATACGATCGCAGATGGGCAGGAAGTGGCCACCCGAATTTGGCATCGCGATCGTGAAGATCGCAAGATGCTGAAAATAATCGTCTATCTCAACGACGTCGGTGCCGACGGTGGGCCGTTCCAACTCCTTCCCCGCATGTTCGACACCGCACGCCAGGAGCGCTATCTGTATCTGCTCGCGCCCGAAGAGCGAGACGCGCTGGAGGCCGGAAGGCTGGGCACGCCTGTAGATTGCGAAGGGCCATGCGGAACAGCGATTTTTGCAGACACGGCCACGTTCTTCCACCGCGGCAAGCCCACTGTCGGCCGGGACAGGAGCGCCATCTTCTTCAGCTACTTCGCGCAACATCCCCAACGCCCTTTTTTCTGCGATCGATCCGGGTTGCCTCGTCATGAGATCGGCCGCCTCGTCCGAGGGTTGACACCCCGGCAGCGAAGCGCGGCTTTATGGCAAGACGGGCTGTCCCTCCCATGGCGCCTGATCCCCTCGGCCAATGTCGTCTGACCCGTTCGGACGGCGCCGTCTGCTTTCTCCTCCTTGTCCAAGAACCTGACCCAAAAACCGCCGTACCGTGGGCCATGGGCGCAGGCGATGACGCTCTGGACTTCGAGTCCGTCGCCGCGCGTGCTTTAGTCATTCGACCGCCGCAACACTTGGCATATTGACGATAGCCCCGAAAGGCTCGACGACAGCGTGGAACGCGGTTCGCCGGGATCCCGACAATTGGTGGAAACGGGAGCGCAGCCGCCCTGACCTAGGTTAACCTTGGCGCGCATGCCGCCGGTAATTGTATGCCCTGCCTGTGATTTGGCGCATCGATCCGATGCAGCATCGCGCGCCGGACGCATGCAATGTGTCCGTTGCCATGGGCCGCTGCAGCGGCCCGCGCATGCGACGATCGATACCGGAATTTCGCTGGCCGTTACGGCCTTGGTGCTGCTGGTCTTGAGCAACGTGTACCCGCTGGTGGTGATGCGCGTCAACGGCAGTTCCCGGGAAACGACGCTGATCGGCGCCGCAGGCGGCCTGCACGCCCAAGGATTCGATTCGCTCGCCGCGCTCGTGTTGCTGACCACGGTGATCGCCCCGTTGCTGCAGATCCTGGCGCTGCTCTATGTACTGCTGCCGTTGCGCCGCGGCCGTCAGGCACCAGGGCAGCACGCCGTGCTGCGCGTACTGACGCAAGTGCGGCCCTGGAGCTTCATGGAGGTCTTCATGCTGGGCGCCATGGTCGCGCTGGTGCGCCTGTCGAAATTCGCAGACATCAATCCCGGAATTTCGCTATGGTCGTCCGCGCTGTTCATGCTGTCGCTGTCCGCGCTCACCAGCCTCACCTCGCCCGAGCAACTTTGGCGGTGGGTTGAACGGAGCCGGCGTTGAGCAGCCCCGCGACCGGCCGAAGCTTGGGACTGCTCGTCTGCCTCAATTGCCGCGCGACCGTTCGAGCCGTGCAGGCGGCCCATTCGCGGTGTCCTCGTTGCCAGGCGCGCCTGCATGAACGCAAGCCTCACAGCCTCGGCATCACGACCGGGCTGGTGATCGCTGCCGCCGTGCTCTATGTGCCGGCCAACGTGCTGCCGGTCATGAGCACGCGCACCCTGTTCGACGACGAAAGCGACACCATCATGAGCGGCGTGCTGGTGTTGCTTCACTCCGGCTCCTGGCCGATCGCAGTGCTCGTGTTCATTGCCAGCATCGTCGTACCCCTCTTGAAAATACTGGCATTGGGAGTGCTGCTATATTCCGCGTGGCGCCGCTCGACGCGCCGCCGCCTGCAGCGCAGCGAGCTGTTTCGAATGGTAGAATTCATCGGACGATGGTCCATGCTAGACATTTACGCCGTTTCTCTGCTTGCCACCCTGGTGCAGGTCCAGTCATTCGCCTCCATCATCGTCGGCTGGGGTGCGTGGTCGTTCGGCGCCGTCGTAATCTTGACCTTGCTGGCAGCGCGGACGTTCGACGAACGGCTGCTCTGGGATTCGCCGTCGCATGACTGAGCCGGCCAATCCCGACCTGGACGAACTGCCGAGCGCCGTGCCCACCCAATCGCGGTGGTCGCGGTTACCGCTGATATGGATATTGCCCACCGTCGTCGTCCTCGCGGGCGCCTTCGTCGTGGTCCACCAAATGCTGGCGCAGGGAACCGCCATCGAAATCCAATTTCGCAATGCCGAGGACCTCGAGGTCGACAAGACCAAAATCCGTTACAAGGATGTCGAAATCGGCGAAGTTCGCGATATCCATGTGTCCGCGGATCGCAACAGCGTCGTCGTGCACGCGATGATTCACGCCGAGGCCAGCGATTATCTGGTGAGCGACACGCGCTTTTGGGTGGTCAGGCCGCGCGTCTCGGCGGCGGGCGTCACGGGATTGGGGACTTTGGTGTCGGGCGCAAATATCAGCGTCGATGTGGGAAAGTCGACTGAGCGCCGCCGCTACTTCGTGGGCTTGGAGGTGCCGCCGATCGTCACGGCGAATTTTCAGGGCCGGGAATTCATTTTGCATGCGGACGATCTCGGTTCGTTGAGTATCGGCTCGTCGGTTTTCTACCGGCACATGGCGGCGGGTCAGGTGGTGGGCTATGACCTTGACCCGAGCGGTGCCAGTGTGACGCTCAAGGTCTTCATCAACAGCCCGTTCGACACGTACGTCACCGCTGCCACGCGCTTCTGGCAGGCAAGCGGTATCGACATGTCGCTGAATTCCGAGGGTGTCAAGCTGCGCACGGAATCTCTGACGGCCATTCTTCAGGGCGGAGTGGCATTTCAATCGCTGCCCGGGAGCGCGATGACGCCTGTGGCCAACGATGCATCGTTCCCGCTCTATCAAGACGAAGACCGGGCGATGCGGCCGACCGAGAGCGAAGTCCGCAGCTTCGTGATGTATTTCAAAGGCTCGCTGCGCGGTTTGTCCGCCGGCGCACCGGTCGAGTTGCACGGGATCGCAGTGGGTGAAGTCAGGAGCGTGGACGTGGAATACGATCGCGACGCCGGATCCCTGAGCTTTCCCGTCGCCGTGGACATCTATCCGCAGCGCATTCGCGGCCGCAAAGGGAGCGGCACTCGTTCGCCCAGGGCACCGGACGAGCCCGGCACATCCAGCCGCAGGCTGCTCGACAGTCTGGTGGCGCACGGGCTGCGGGCCGAGTTGAAAGCCGGAAATTTATTGACCGGACAGAAGTACGTGGACCTCGATATGCATCCGGACGCCCCGGCCGAAAAGGTTTGGTGGAATGAGCAGCCCTCGGTGTTTCCGACGGTCTCGAACGGACTCGACGAAATACAAGACTCCCTGGGCACTATTGCGCGGCGTCTCGGCAAGGTTCCATTCGACCAGATTTCCTATCGGCTGCTGTCGACCTTGACCAGTCTCGAGCAAACGCTGAAGAGCACGGATCAATTGATGCGGCACGTCGACGGCACCCTGGCACCGCAGGTTGAAGCAACGTTGGTGGAAGCTCAGGCGGCCATGAAAAACGCGAAGGAGTTGCTGGCGCAGGATGCGCCTTTGCAGAGCGATCTCGGAGCCACGCTCCTGCAGCTGTCACGGGCCGCGAAGGCCGTCTCGGCCCTGGTCGATTATCTCGAGCGCCATCCGGAATCTATGCTGCGCGGCAAACCGGGAGACTCGCCATGAAATCACCTTTGGCCGCATTGTGTTTGCTGAGCGTTCTGTGCGCCTGCGCCGCGAGCCGCCCGGACCGCTTTTATGTACTCAGCGTTCAGCCCCCGGGCAGCGTGCAGGCGCGCACCAGCCCTGCCACCGAGGTGTCACTGAAAGTGGCGTTGCCATCGATGGTGGATCGCGGCGAGATGATCATCCAGACTTCCGCAGATGGCGTGCGGGTACTGGAGCATGAACGCTGGGCCGCGCCGCTCGCCGACATGATCACTGAAACCCTGGCTCGCGATCTCGAAAGGCGGCGGGCGGATCTGCTGGTGACCGGGGCGGGCCGCGCTTCCGGCCCGCTCGTCAAGATCAACCTGGAATTTCTGCAGATGACGGTGCGTCAAGGCGGGACCGCCAGCATCGAGGCGCATTGGCATATTCTCGACCCGCGCTCGGGCAAGGATGTCGTCGGCGGGGAGCTGTTCAGCACGCCGTTGTCGACCGACGACTACGCGGGCATTGCACAAGCGGTGAGCGGGTGTTTGTCGCTGCTTGCCGACCGGCTGATCGCGCAAATGTGATGGGGCGGACGCCGCAGGGCGTCCGTCGGATCCAATCAACCCGTATTACGGCTGAATCGCGATGTCGTTATGCACCGACTTCACGCCGTCTGTATCCTTCGCGATCATGGCTGCCATGTCGACCGCATCTTGAGTCGGAGCGCGGCCGCTCAGCCACACCACTCCGTTTTCATCGGTATCGACTTTGATGCGCGTGAGCGTCGTCAGATGCTTCGCTGCGAGTTTCGATTTGACCTTCGTCGTAATGACGGAATCCTTGACGAAGTGATGGTTTGTGTCAGTCGTTGTGCCGGCATCGTCCGCGAGCGCCAAGGGCGCGCAAACAACGCTGGCCGTAAGCATGCTCGCCAGTATGAGATGTTTCATTCGTTCTACTCCTGCAATTGTTTAAATCAGCCTCATGGCTCGATTCTCAGGGTCGCAGCTTGAACCTGATCGCGGGTGTTATCTGTAGGCGCCGGAAGCAAGCCCGTGACGGCCGTATCCGACAGGTGACGCGGCCGCGCCGCGCTATTGTGCGACCGCAGCCGGCCGTTCACCGCGCGCACTGGCGCCGCGCGCTTCGTGTTCCGGCATCGAGAACAGCCGGGCGGTGTTGACCAGCGCCATGTGCGTCAGCGCTTGCGGAAAGTTGCCGAGCATGCGCTTGTTGCGTGGGTCGTATTCTTCGGCGAACAGCCCCACGTCGTTGCTCAAGGACAACAGCCGCTCGAACAAGGCCTCCCCTTGCGCACGGCGCCCGGTCAAAAGATAGCTGTCCGCGAGCCAGAACGAACACGGCAGAAATGCCCCCTCGCCCGGCGGCAATGCATCGATGTTCGTGGCCGTCGAATAGCGCAACACCAACCCCTCCGCGAGCAGGTTATCCTCAATCGCGCGGATCGTCCCAAGCACTCGTGGATCTTCGGCGGGCAAGAATCCCACCTGCGGAATCAACAGCAAACTCGCGTCCAAATGCGGCGATTCGTAGGACTGCACAAAGGTGTTGCGCCCGGCATCGAAGCCGCGTCGGCAAACTTCGGCGTGAATCGCGTCGCGCAGCCACCGCCAGCGCTCGATCGGACCGTCGAGACCGTCCTGTTCGGCGTCCTTGATCGCGCGATCGAACGCCACCCAGGCCATGATCTTCGAGTGCGTAAAATGCTGCCGCGGTCCGCGCACCTCCCACAGACCGTCATCCGGTTGCTGCCAGTGCAGATCGAGAAATTGCAATAGAGCCACCTGGACTTTCCATGCTTCTTCCTCCGGCGGCAAGCCGGCAACGCGTGCAAGATGCAGGGTATCCATGATTTCGCCGTAAACGTCCAACTGGAACTGTTTGGCGGCCGCGTTTCCGATGCGCACCGGAGCCGAGTCTTGGTAACCCGGCAGCCAGGGGATCTCGTATTCATCGAGGCGCCGGACGCCGGTCACGCCGTAGAGAATCTGCAGGTCAGAGGGGGAGCCGGCGACCGCCCGCAGCAGCCACTCGCGCCAGGCGGCGGCCTCCTCTTCGTAGCCGGCGAGGAGCAGCGCATTGAGGGCAAATGTTGCGTCGCGCAGCCAGCAATAACGATAGTCCCAGTTGCGCACTCCGCCCAATTGCTCCGGCAGCGACGTGGTGGGAGCGGCAATCAAGCCGCCGGTGGGCTTGTAGGTCAGTGCCTTCAACGTGATCAACGAGCGCAGCACGCAGTCGCGCCAGCGTCCCTGATAAACACACCGGCTCGACCATTGATGCCAGAGACCCTCGGTCGCGATCAGGGCTTGCTCCGCGTCGATCGCCGCCTGAACCTCGACATGCGACGCGCGGTAGTTGAGCACGAACCACTCGCGCCCGCCCGCGCTCACGGAAAACTCGGCGACGCTATGCATGTTTTCGCCTTTGACGGCGACTGAAGCCGTCAGCTCCAAGGTGTCCGGTCCGGCGGTGATCAACAACATCTGCCCGCAACCATGCACCCACGGCACGATGGAACCGTAATCGAATCGTACTCGCAGTTCCATGCGCAATGCGACCCGGCCGCTCAAGCCCTCGACGATGCGAACGACATCCCAGCGCTTGTTCGAAAGCGGCATGAAGTCGATGATCCGAACGCTTCCCTCCGCGGTATGGAATTCGGTCTCGAGAATCAAACTGTCGCCGCGGTAGCGGCGGATCACCCGATCGGGCTGCGCCACGGGGGCCAACAACCAGCGCCCCTGCTCCGCGCTGCCCAGCAGCGCCGCGAAACACGCGCCCGAATCAAAGCGGGGAAGGCACAGCCAATCCATTGAGCCATCGGTGCCGATGAGCGCGGCGGCGTGGCAATCGCCGATCAGTGCATAGTTCTCAATCGGCAACGGCATGAACACACTCCAACTCTAAATATTACCCAGCGCGGCGGCCGGCAAGTATCTCCGCGGCCCGCGTTGAGTCGTCAGCACTTTCCTACAGCGAGGCGATTCGGGTACTTTACGCAGCCAAGCGGTGCGGAGCGGCTCTAAATGAACGCGGATTGGCGATTATTTGCACTCGGGTCGGCGCTATTTGCCGCGCTCACGGCCATATTCGGGAAAATCGGCGTCTCGGAAATAGACTCGGATCTTGCCACGTTCGCCAGAACGATCGTCATCCTATTGGTCGTCGCGCTGCTGCTCACGGTTCGTCATAAATGGATGCGCCCCGATGCTTGGTCCGCGACAGGCATGGTGTTCGTGGTTTTGTCGGGGATTGCGACCGGTTTATCGTGGCTCTGCTACTACCGGGCGCTGCAATTGGGTCCGGCATCGCGCGTTGCGCCGATAGATAAACTGAGTGTGATCTTCGTGGTGTTGTTCGCCGTGTTCTTTTTGGGCGAGCGGCTTACCTGGAAAGTCGGGCTGGGAGGCATCTTGGTGACTGTCGGCGCGGCACTCATGGCCTGGTAGCGCCAGCGACTGCGGCGCTCGAGAATAGATCGCGGGCCCACTGTGCGAGAAGCAGCGCCTCGCTCCACCGGTCCGAGAGTTCCCGGCCTGCGGCATCGGTGAGAGCATAGTCGGGCGGCCCTAACTCGCACAGGAAAACCATCGACGAATCGTCGTCGCGATGCCGCGCGAGCCACGCAGAGAAACCTTGCCGCCACCAGTCGCGGAACAGCGCGACCCATTTCGCGTTTTGCGGAAACCCGAGCGCGATTTGAATTTGGCCGCGCGCTGCGACCCGCCCCTGCAAGGAATCGGAACGGTCGAGCACTTTGGCAATCAACCGTTGCAGTTGCGGCGGCGGCGGACAAGGCATCTCGCGATCGACGACATAATGGGAAAGATCGGCGGCTAGGCGCATCTCGGGCAGCGCGTCGAGCAGCTGCACGGTGGTGAAAAGATCGTTGGTGATGCAATTGCGGTGGGTTTCGAACTGGATCGGCATCCGCTCCTGCTCCGCCACGCGCAGCCAGCCTTCGATGACCGGGACCATGTCGGCGACGCGTACCGGCATCTCTTGGCCGATCACCACCACGAACGGCGCCGCGATCCGATGTGCCAGCCTGAGCGCCGGCCGCAGCGCCTCTATCGACGTCGGAAATGCCGTCAGACCGCCCGCGAGTCCGGTGCGTGCAAAATGCGGTACCGTTGCCTGCGCCTGCTCCATGGTAAGAGCGCCCAGATCGATCGCCATCCCCTGAAAACCAGCCTCGCGGACCCGGTCGAATTTCTGCGCAATCGAGGTTTCCGGTACGCCCAGCCGCTCCATCCCCCACAAAGCCTGATAGACCAGAAGGCGGCTAGGCATGGGGCCGCTCGGCGATCCACACGCTGTCGTCAGGATAATCTGCCTCGGTTTTGCCGTGCGCGAAGGCGCGCAGCACCGCCATTTGAAAACCCAGATACGTCATGGTCGGCGGCGCGGCGGCGCGCGAGGTGAAGATCGCCTCGTGCAGCGCATGCAACCGATGGAAGGGTACTCCAGGAAAGGCATGATGTGCGGTGTGGTACTGCATCCGCCAGCCGAGCCAACGCATCACTGCGTTGGTGCGGGTGCTGCGTGTATTGGCAAGCACGTTGTCTTGGTGCGGAAGGCCGAGGTGCTCGATCGTGTTCTGCAGCTGGTGAACGCCTTTCATCGCCAGCAGCGGCGCCAACCACAGAATCAAGGCAGCGTAGCTTCGCAGCGCGAGCGATATTGCGGCGATCGACGCATAGCCCGCCAGATGCCAGCGCGCTTCGCGGATGAATTCGGCGCGCCGTCTTGCGGGCAGATAAGGTTCGGTGACGAACCCGAACGAGAAGCGCACGATCCTGCGCCAGCGCGTGTACCAATAGGACACTCCCGACATCCACAAGAGGTACGAGGCCAGCGTATAGCGCTCCCGCGCCAATTCGCCGTCGCGCACCCAGTCCTGTGTGAAGCGATGATGCGCGATGTGCTGTACTTGATCGAAGGTCCGCGGATAGAACAGGACGAAACCGAATACGCGGCCCAGCCACTCGTTCAGCCATGCCGTGCGAAACACCGTCCAATGGCTGAGTTCATGCTGTCCAGCATACAGAAAATTGAGCAGCACGCCATGCGCGGCAAAAAAGGGCAGCGACCACCAGGTGCCGAGCGTGAGCCACAGTGCCGTGCCGCTGACGGCAATGGCGCCCAAATGGGACGCCGACTGAATCGTGCCCGCCCGATTCGACGTGACGCACAGGGCGCGCAGTTGAGCTGCATCGATTACCTCGCGCCGCACGAAAACTTCGTCCACCGAAGCCCTCCCGCCGGAAAAGACACAATCCTACGACGCCGATCGCCGGATAGCCATGGCAGCCCCGCCCGGGCGTCTACTCGACGTGCTCCGCCTCGACCTTGATCACCGCCGGGCGCGCCGCCACCCGCTGCACGTTTTCCCGAAGCCCGGCGACCCGCGAATAGAGCACGGCCTTCTCCCCGGGGTACCAAGAGGCCAGCATATACAGGTAGACATCGGCAATCGAAAACTCTGCGCCGAGCACGTAGGGTCCAAGCGCTGGGCCGATCACTCCAAGGTGGGTGCAGTAGTCTTCCGTCGCCTGCTGCCGCACCACCTCGGCATCCGCCTCGCCGCGACTCGTATAGCGTGCCGGATAGTAGATTCGCAGCACCGCCTCGTAGACATTGGCGGAAAGAAACACCATCCACTGCAGGAAGACGGCGTGCCGGCTGCTGCCCGCCGGCGGCGCCAAGCCGAATTGCGGGTTGACTTCGGCGAGGTGAATCAGGATGGCTGCCGACTCGAACATGATGCTGCCGTCCGGGAACACCAATGCCGGCACTCTACCGGTGGGATTCGTGGCGCGGAATCGCGCCACCTCGGCCGCGTCGCGGCTTACCCAGACGCGCTCGTACGGAGCCCCGATCTCCTCCAACATGATTTGCACGGCAAGCGAGCCTGAACCCCGCCGCCCGTAGAGCTTGTACATTCCGGCCATGGTCGCATCCTCGTTGAATCCCCTCCTCGATGGTACCGTCTTGCCGTATCCTTGAGCCAAGAATGATCTCGAGACGCACTTTTCTGCAGGGGGCCGCGGGCGCAACCCTGGTCGCCGGCGGCGGACTATCCGCCGCGCCACGACCGCAGATAAAGTCTCTCACTGCACAGGCGAAACCCATTTCGGCCGACGAGAGGCGCGCGCGCCTCGCCAAGGTTCAGGCTCTGATGGGGCAGAGCAAGATTGCCGCAATGATCATCGAACCGGGCTCGACGCTCGAGTATTTCACCGGCGTCCGCTGGCGCCGCTCCGAACGGATCACCCTCGCCATCGTGCCTGCTCGCGGCGGTGTCTTGGTGGTAACACCGGCGTTCGAAGAGCCGTCGGTCCGGGAAACCCTGCAGGTGGAGGGCGATGTGCGGCCGTGGAACGAGCATGAAAGCCCGATCGAGCGGATCGTGCTGGGTCTGCGCGAGCGGGGAGCCGATTCGGGCAGCGTGGCAGTCGAATCCACGGTGCGGTTCTTCATCGTCGACGGCATAAGGCAGGCATCGAACTCCTTTCAGCTGGTTTCCGCAGACCCGCTGGTGCGGGCCTGCCGGCTGCGCAAATCGCCCGCGGAATTGGCGCTCATGCAACTGGCCAATACTGTGACTCTCGAAGCGCTGCGCATCGTCCGGCCCCAAGTCAGGCCCGGCATGACCTCCGCGGCCATCGCCGCGCTCATGGATCGCACCACCGTTGCCCTCGGCGGCTCGCCGGAGTTCTCCCTGGTGCTGCTCAACGAGGCTTCGGCCTACCCGCACGGATCCCTGCAAGCCCAGGTGGTGCGCGACGGATCGGTCATTTTGATGGACTGCGGGTGCACCGTGCACAGCTATCAGTCGGATATCTCCCGCACCTGGGTGTTCGGCCGGGCAAGTGCGCGCCAGCGCAAGATATGGAACACCGTGAAACGCGGTCAGCAGATCGCACTCGAGACCGCGAAAATCGGCATTCCTGCCGGTGCGATCGACGATGCCGTGCGCGGCTACTACGAGCGTGAGGGTTTCGGTCCCGGATACAAGTTACCCGGCCTGTCGCACCGCACCGGTCATGGGATCGGCCTGGATGGACACGAGCCCGCCTACCTCGTGCATGGCGACAACACGCCGCTCGAAGCTGACATGTGTTTCTCCGACGAGCCGGGCCTTTACATTCCCGGTGAATTCGGAATCCGCCTGGAAGACTGCTGGCGCATGACGACATCCGGTCCGCGGCTGTTCACGCCGCTTGCCGAGTCCCTGGACGAGCCTGTTTGAACTCCGGCACCTCGCGATGATGGGCATACTCGTGCTGCTGATCTGGCTTTATTTGTTCCTCGCCCATGGAAGGTTCTGGCTGTCGCGACCGGAATTGCCCGCGGCGTTGCCGGCGGAATTTCCGGATGTGGATGTCATCGTTCCGGCGCGCGATGAAGCCGCGACGATCGGCCCGGTGATGGCCTCGCTGCTCGCGCAGGATTACCGCGGCCGCTTCCGGGTGACATTGGTCGATGATGCCTCCACTGACGGCACAGCCGCGCAGCTGACGCCCGCCGCCAATCTGAACGTCATCAGGCTGCAGACAAAGCCCGCCGAATGGAGCGGCAAGCTGTGGGCTTTGCACCAGGGTGTGATGGCAGTCGATGCGCCCCTGCTGTTGTTCAGCGATGCCGACATCGTGCACGACTCGAGACATCTTGCCTCACTCGTGGCAAAGCTGGAGCAGTCGCGCGCGGACATGGTGAGCGAGATGGTGCGCCTGAACTGCACCAGCTGGGCCGAACGTGCGCTGGTGCCCGCCTTCGTCTATTTCTTTCAGATGCTGTATCCGTTCGCCCGCGTGAACAACCCGCGCTCGCCGGTTGCCGCGGCCGCGGGCGGCACGGTGCTGATCAGGCGCGAGGCCCTGCAGCGCAGCGGCGGCATCGAGGGGATCAGGAATTCACTGATCGATGATGTCGCACTCGCAAGGGCGGTAAAAAAATCCGGCGCAATTTTCCTGGGACACTCCGGGCTCGCCGTCTCCATCCGGCGCTATGAGCACTTCGCCGACATTTGGCACATGATCGCCCGAACCGCGTTCACCCAATTGCGCCATTCGACCGGCTTGTTGGCGCTTACTTTGCTTGGAATGGTCCTGCTGTGGTGGATCCCCGTGCTGCTCGCGCTGCTTGGCCACGGTTGGCAGTCGATCTTGGCGCTCGGTGCATTCGCACTCTCGGCCGTCAGCTACCTGCCCACCTTGACGCGCTATCGGCGCAACTACCTGTGGGCGGCGGCGTTGCCGTTGATCGCGCTGTTTTACATGGCCGCGACCCTGGGCTCAGCCGTCAACTACTGGCGCGGGCGCGGGGCGCGTTGGAAGAGCCGCGCCTACGGCACGGGGTAGTCTTGCGGGTCGGCGCGACCGGCCTTGGGGGCTAGCCCTTCACGGTGGACTGCGGCACCGCCTTCAAGGATTGCCCCTTGATGGCAAACGCGTCGATCGTGACTTCATGTGGCACACAGCTCGTGCGGTAGTCGATGTCGCGCAGACTGAAGTTCTGAGTGATGAAGCCCTTCATCTGCTCCAAGAGTTCGCAGTCGCCGTCGTCGACGAAACTCGGATGCCGTGGCGCGAGTTGCAGCGGCGCCCAGTTTGCTTGCACGGTGTCTGCTGCGGTTGCCTCGGCCGGGCTGAGCGTGTAGAAGTCCGCGCGCACGAAGGCGCTGTGACTCGGCGCGTTCGGGCCGGGACAGCCGCTTGCGGTGACGTGGGCGTCCTTTCGGGCGCCCAGAATCAGCAACAGATCCCGCACGTGGTCTTCGAGTCCTTCGCAGGTGTAGAGCGAAGTGATGCCGAAGTAATTAAACGTAACCTGGCGATGCTGCCACGTCCCCGTCACGATTTCGCCCGGTGCCGCGGCGACAGCCGCCGATGCCATCCCACCGCAGGCCAAGCCCGCTGCCGCCAGAGCCGATAAAACGCTCGCGGCCCGATTCCTGTATAGCATGACGATCACCTCTTCCGCAGTAGGACTCAAATCCGCGACTCAAGTTCAATGCCTGGCAAAGGCCCCGCTGGCTTCCACCACGGTGAGCGCAGTCATGTTGACGATCCGCCGCACCGTGGCGGCCGGAGTCAAGATGTGCGCCGGGGCGGCACAGCCCAGCAGGATTGGACCGACGGCGACATTGTGGCCCGCCGCAGACTTCAGCAGATTATAAGCGATGTTGGCGCTGTCGAGATTCGGGCAGACCAGGAGATTTGCGCTGCCGTGCAGCGTGCTGTCCTGCAGAATCGCGTTGCGCGCCGATTCCTCCAGCGCACAGTCGCCGTGCATCTCGCCGTCCACTTCCAAGTCCGGCATGCGCACACGCAGCAGGCTCAAGGTTTCGCGCATCTTCACCGCGGAAGGCGCATCGCTGCTGCCGAAATTCGAATGCGACAACAGCGCCACCTTGGGCGTGAGACCGAAGGAACAGATCTGATTCGCGGCCAACTGGGTTATTTCAGCCAGCTGTAAAGCGCTCGGGTCAAGATTGACGTGCGTGTCCACGATGAACACCTGGCGCCCGGGCAGGATGAGTCCGCTCATGGCCCCATAGACATTGACGCCCGCGCGCCGTCCGATGACCTGGTCGATGTAACGCAAGTGCCGCGCCGTGGTACTGATGGTTCCGCATATCAGGCCGTCCGCTTCGCCCTTCTTGAGCAGCATGGCGGCGATCAGGGTGGTGCGCCGGCGCAATTCCAGCTTGGCGTATTGCGCGGTGACGCCGCTGCGCTGGGCCAGGCGGAAGTACTCCTGCCAGTACTCGCGATACCTTGCGTCCTGTTCGGGATCGACGATGGTGAAATGCTCCGCATTGCGAATGCGCAGTCCGTAGCGTTTGATGAGGCGGGCGATGACCGCCGGCCGGCCGATGAGGATCGGCGTGGCCAACTTCTCGTCGACGGCTATCTGCACGGCGCGCAGCACCCGCTCATCTTCGCCCTCCGCATACACTATGCGGCTGTGTTCGGCAGGCACGGCGCGTGCGGCGGCAAAGATGGGTTGCATCAGTGTGCCGCTGTGGTACACGAACTGCAGCAGGCGTTGCCCGTAGGCCTCCAAGTCCGCAATGGGGCGGGACGCGACACCGGATTCCATGGCGGCTTTTGCGACCGCGGGAGCAATCTTGACGATGAGGCGCGGGTCAAAGGGCTTGGGAATGAGGTATTCAGGGCCGAAGGCCAGGTCCTCGTTGCCGCCGTAGGCGGCGGCAACAATGTCGCTCTGCTCCTGGCGGGCCAATTCGGCGATCGCATGGACGCTGGCTATTTCCATCTGCCGGGTAATGGTGGTGGCACCCACGTCGAGGGCGCCGCGAAAGATGAAAGGAAAGCAAAGCACGTTATTGACCTGGTTCGGATAGTCGCTGCGGCCGGTGGCGATCACCGCGTCACTGCGCACCGCCCTCACCTCCTCCGGCAGGATTTCCGGCGTGGGATTCGCCAGCGCGAGGATCAACGGCCGAGCCGCCATCTTTTCGACCATGCCGCGAGTCAGGACGCCTCCGGCGGACAGCCCGAGGAACACGTCCGCGGCGCCGATGACCTCGTTCAATGTCCGTGCGAGAGTGGGCTGAGCAAAGCGCACCTTGTCGGGATCCATGAGCTCCTGGCGGCCTTCGTAAACCACGCCGGCAAGATCGGTCAACCAAACATTCTGCCGCGCCAACCCCAAGTCCAACAGCAGGTCCACACAGGCCAGCGCCGCAGCCCCGGCGCCGCTGACCACCATTTTAATCGT
>Ga0181537_10002007_pt1 | contig 18268 bp, 17 predicted proteins | sample PEATcosm2014_Bin_39_FD_119765 | JGI IMG/M metagenome (GOLD analysis project Ga0181537, IMG submission 119765) | Peatland microbial communities from MTU Mesocosm Facility, Houghton, MI, USA - PEATcosm2014_Bin23_10_metaG | ecosystem: Environmental > Terrestrial > Soil > Wetlands > Peat | place... | reverse complement strand
TTATCGGGCATCCCTGAAACTTGGGGCCACCTCGGTGACTGACATCACGACGATGTACTTTGGAGAAAAGGTTTGCAGGATTCTCGATCCCTTCGGCAATATCTGGTGGCTGAACCAACGCATTGAAGAGATTGAGCCCGCTGAGATCAAACGCAGAGCGGCTACGCCTGAAGCAACGAAGGGAATTGCGTACATTCAGAAGTCACTAGATGAAGCCTTGAGGGCTCAGAAGGCGTTCTTTGCAGAAGCAGCGTGAATCGACGAATCGACGTAGTGAAATGGAAGATGCATGGAGACAGACGGGTTGCGTGTATAGAGAGGATACCCATTCGCTGCGGCCTGGAAGCGATGAGCAGCTCGGTGAACGGCGCGCGATTGGATTGTCTGGCTGAAGAGTGGCACCGTCGCCGGCATCCCGAGCGCGCCAAGGCAAAGATGTGGGTGGCGGGCTACAATTGCACACTCGCTGACGGCGCCGCAGGCGCCGTCTCACAGCCTAATTCTTCAGGCGAATGTTTCACTGAGGAAACGCGGGTCGCGTCCAATGGTACTCAGGGGTTTCGCAGTCCACGCAAGCCACGTCCCGTACTGGCTTGCCTGTAATGGCCTCGGTAAACCAATCGAGGAAACGCACGCCGTTGGTCTGACGAGTATAGAACCGATCCAGCACATGAGGACGTCCGCGGTTGTCCAGCGCATTTTTCGCTAGCACAGCGTCATAGTAGCCGCCGATGATGGCCTCGTCGTGTCCCCAACTGGTATAGGTGCGGAAATTGCGAACTTTCGCGCGAATATATGCGTGCGCGGCGTCCAAATTTTTCGCGACATCAGGCGCATCCACGCCCATCAGCCGCATGAAAAGAGCCTGAATAGCATCGTGTCTTTCGTTGTATTGATGAAAGGTAATTTCAGGATGAAGCTCGGCCGCTCGAATATAGAGATCTTCCAACGACAGACCGTCGATGCTCAGGTCATCGAAGCCTCTCACCTTCTTTAAAACTTTCGCTGTCCCCCAGGTTTTGAAGAGCGTCGCAAGTCTTTCGCCTACGCGATAGGCGCCGCCACCGTCGGCAAAATGAGTGGTCGAGGCGCCCGAGTAGTGTTGCGCGACGATATGGGTGTAAATGGGCGAGGCCATTGCCCCTGCGCTCCATCCCAACACCGCGACGGTCTTGGGATCCCGGTAAGTTTTGAACACCCAATCCAAGGCCGACAGCGCATTCTCGTAGCCCTTGTGCAGGATATCGATCTTGCCCGCGGGCCGCCCGCGCATTGCGGGTATCTCATAGGTCATGACCGAGTCGCCGAGAAAGACATCTCCGTTGCAAGTGGGAAGATAGACGATCGTATAGTCGGCAAGCGGGTTCTCTGGGTTGTCAGCGTCGAAGACCCCGCCCAAATTACTCGGATCCAGTTCAATGCCGGCACAGGGCCGGTAAAAGGGTTTGCCATGCGGCGCGCAGTTTTCGCCGGTCCAGCACGCCCCCCCGCCACTGAAGATGACAGCGAGCTTGGTTAGATCGCCGTCCTTCGCCCAGAAAGAGTAGGGAGTACCTTGCGAGCATCCAGGCGCTCCAGCGGGTATAACATTCCGCCAGCGATAGGTGGGAGATTGAACGAGTCGGGATTGCATAAGGTCTCGGTCCATGTATATATATAGCTTAGGCTATCATAGCCCCGGCTATCATGCCAGGTCATGGGATCCATCAATGAAGCAGAATCCTAAATATCGCCCTCCAGGCCTGATGCTGAGGGCGCTGAGCCAGACGGTCCGGTCGCGGCTCGGAACACGATTATCCGAGATCGGGCTGACTGTGACTTGGTATGCCGTCTTGAATGTACTCGAGCGGCGCGAAGCCGAAACGGGTGCGGATCTCTCGCGGCACTTCAGTACAGATCCGACCGCGGTCACACGGACCATCGATCGAATGGAAGAAGCCGGATTCGTAAAGAGAGAAAAGCATAGCGCAGACCGACGACGCCTCATCATTGCAATCACGCCGAAGGCGCTCCGACTCATGCCAACAGCCCATTCGATTGCACGTGAAAACGAAGATCTTTTTTTTGGCGTACTTGGAAAAGACGAAAGACAGGTTTTTGAGACACTGTTAGCAAAGTTGGTGGACAACGCCGGACGGGTGGTCTCGCAAATTGATTGGGACTGAGCCGGGCGTGATCTTGCGTCGGGACTCCCGGGCAAAAAGCAGCCGTTATCACAGGTTTCAGCGCCCATTCAATCTGTCGCCGATTTTTTTCGAGACGGTGCAGGGTTGGACGTAGCCATCCATCTCAGGCGGGTATTTCGACGAAACTCTCAACGGAGCATGGCGCGTTCGCGACCAGCACTCACTCCTTCGTCGCGGCCTTATCATGCGTCGAACAACAGGGCGCCTTGTCGAGGTCAGCGATCATCACCGTGATAACGGCCGCTAAGCGAAGCCTTATCGTGCGCAATGACGGCATGCTCTTGCAAAGCGTTACGAAAATGGATTGAGTAGCCGCGCGCCAGTCGGCGCAAAGTGGTCCGTATTCCGCGTCACCACGGTGAGATCATGAATGAGCGCCGTTGCCGCAATTTGCTTGTCGAGCGGATTCTCAGGATTTGGTACCCGCAGTCGTCCCCACACGTGTGCAGTCTCCTCGTCAAAGGGTAAAATCGACTCCGCATAGATCGTCGTCACCTGTTTGAGCCAGCGGCCGAGACGCTTTGCTTGCGCGTCATCCCCTCGATGCCGGATGCGCTCCACGCCCTGTCGCAGCTCTCCGACCGTGACAACCGATAGATAAAGATCGACTGACTCGCGACTCGCGTCGGCGAAAAAAGCCCGGACGCCAGCGTTGGCCTTGTCCCCTTTACGGATCTCACTGATGACATCCGTGTCAACCAGGTACACGTCAACCTCGTTTGTCGCTCTGCTCGCGTCCGAAATCACTCTGCTCGCCGACATTGGGAATCGCCGCAAGAACGTCCGCCAAGTGTCGCCGCTTTGGACTCCGCAGTACCGATTGGAGGATTTCGCGATGCTCCTGCTCCGTACTGCGATTGCGTTTAGCAGCCCGTTGCTTAAGCGCCTTGACCAGATCTTCCGACAGGTCACGTACTATGAGTTGTGCCACCGAAGCCTCCTCGGTCGTCGAATTCGCCGATTGTACCGCTTTGCCCGTCCCGGTGCTAGCATTGATAGCAGTCCACCGAACGGATCCGGCCGATCGCTTGGGCTAGGAGAACGACATCTTTCGATATCATGTCGTCTCGGAGGGAAGGGCCCGAGAGAATTCTGCGCGACTGGTGGGATGCCCGGCGGCCGGGATCGCTCGTATGAAAATCAACGGTATCGCGCGAGCGGCCTGAATCTGGTGATCGCCGCGATCACGCTCTGGAATACCGTCTACCTCGAACGCGCGGTGAATGCGCTCCGGGAGCGCGGTACCGTCAACGATGCCCTGCTCGGACACCTCGCTCCACTCGGCTGGAACCACATCGGATTGACCGGCGATTACAACTGGCACGCCAACAAACGGGTCGCCAAAGGCGGGTTTAGGCCCCTGCGGCGGGTTCGATCAATGGAATCAACGGTCGCCGCGCCTTAACGTACGTAATGGCCCCTTTCTTGAGGTCACCCCGGGTAAGGAGCCAAGAGTCAGGTCCAGGCTGGTAAGACCACGGACCGGCGCGCGGAATTACTCGACCCGCGACTTCCGCGTTCAACTGGTTCGCATTGCTCGCTCGCTTCCCCGGTCGCAGCGGCCTTCCTCGTTAGTATGCCGAGTCAGCTTCCTTCGCGACATTCCTCCTCGACTCAATCCAGATGAAAAACCTCGGGCATCGTCGCCCACCAATCGCCAGGATTGCGCTGCTCGAGAGGTCGCTGGCAGGGCGAGCACCGCTTCCACCACGCCTGGGTTATCGGATCTGCGGCCATGCGGTTGTAATCCGCGGCGAAGTTGACGCCGGTGTATTCAAAGTAGCTGAACAGCAGGTTCTCCGGCTCGCGCAAGTAGATCGAACAATTGGTGAAGTGACATTCCGCGAGGATGCGCAACACGCCCTCACCAACGTGCGAGTGGAGGTCGCGGTACTCTTGGATCCTGTCAGGCTCAATCCCGATCACGGAGGCGTGGCGTTGCATTGCAGGCGCGGCTATGTGGTGGGCTCGAACGCCACCACGCGCTGCCGCTGGCGTCCGAGTCCCGCTATCCCAAGCTCCATCTGGTCGCCTGCCTTCAGATAGCGCGGCGGCTTCTGTCCCAAGCCCACTCCCGGTGGTGTACCGGAGCTAATGATGTCGCCTGGCATCAACGTCATGTAGCGGCTGATGTAACTGACCAGCTCCCTGACGCCGAAGATCATCCTTGCGGTGGAGCCGCTCTGCTGGGGACGTCCGTTGAGGTTAAGCCATAATGGCAGGTCTTGTGGATCCGCGATCTCATCGCGAGTCACCAACCAGGGACCGATCGGGCCAAACGTATCGCAGCTCTTGCCTTTTACCCACTGGCCACCTTGTTCAAGCTGGAATTCTCGCTCGGAAACGTCGTTGACGGTGAGATAACGGCCACATGATCGAGCGCCGCGTCGACCGTGACATGGCGCGCGACCGCACCGATGACCACGCCCAGTTCCACCTCCCAGTCGGTCTTGAAAGATCCCTTGGGTATAATGACGTCGTCATCCGGCCCGCAGATGGCGGTCGTTGCCTTCATGAAGAGGATCGGTTGCGCAGGCAACGGCATACCCGATTCCGCGGCATGATCCACATAATTCAGACCCACGCAGATGAACTTTCCCACACCAGTAAAGGCGGCCCAATGCGCACTCCTGCTGCCGGCGGGGGCAGCCTCGCGGCGTCCAGGGTACGCAACTTGTCAATTGCCCGGTTGCTCAAGGCATGACCGCTGATATCGCTGACGACCTCTGACAGGTCGCGGATCACGCCGTCCGTATCGAGCATACCGGGTCGCTCTTTTCCCACAGATCCGTAACGCAATAATTTCATGAACGCCTGATTTCTGTTGCGCAGACCGCTGTTATTGCTGATGGGCTAATTCGACCAGCCGCCGTCGATGATGTGAACCTGCCCAGTCGTAAACGACGACTCGTCGCTTGCAAGATACACCGCGAGGGCAGCGATCTCGCTGGCATCACCGAGCCTTCCCATGGGCTGGCGCTGCACGAAAGTATTCCAAACCGCATCCTGGTCGCCGCCAAGCGCGGCCACACGTTCACCCAGCGACGGCGTCTTCACCGTCCCAGGACAGATGGCATTGCAACGAATCCCCTTGCCGACAAAGTCCGCCGCAATCGATTTGGTGAGACCAATTACGGCGCCCTTGGTCGCGCAGTACGCGAAACGATTCGGCACCCCCTTTATGCTCGACGCCACGGACGACATGTTGATGATGCTGCCGCGGCCGCGAGCAATCATGCCCGGCAGTACAGCCTTGCAGAGGTGGAACATTGAACTCACATTGAGCTCAAACGAGCGTGACCAATCATTATCGGCACAGTCGAGAATGGTGCCTTGGTGCACGTAGCCGGCGCAATTGAACATCACATCGAGGTCACCAAAGTTGCCGATCAATGTAATTATCGCCGAAGGGTCGCGCACGTCGAGCCGGTGCACCTCGAGGCCTGCGATTTCGGCAGCCAAGGCGTGCAGTCCGCCCTCGTTGATGTCGGTAGCGATGACCTGCGCTCCCTCGCGCGCATAGGCGATCACGGATTCGCGGCCGATACCTTGCGCCGCAGCCGTGACCAGGCAGCGCTTGCCGGAAAGACGTCCTCTCATCTATGTTTTCTCCTCACTGTGGATCTCGTTCCAATAGGGTCCGTCTGGGTAAAGGTATCGCGCGATTGATGCGGCGCGCATCTCGGCCGAGAAGCCAGGAACCTGCGGCGCCTGGTAGCGTCCCCGCACGATATGGACCGGGTCAAGGAAATGCTCGTGCAGATGATCCACGAATTCGATTGCCCGATCGTCCATGCGGCCGGTTATCGCGACGAAATCCGCCATGGCGAGGTGCTGCACCAGTTCACACAGACCGACGCCTCCTGCGTGCGGATAGACACGTACCCCAAATTTAGCGGCCATCAACAGTATGGCCAAATTCTCGTTCACGCCACCCACCCGCGCGGCATCGATTTGCAGGATATCGACACTGCCCGCCTGCATCAGTTGCTTGAACATGACCCTATTCTGGGTGTGTTCGCCGGTGGACACCGGCACCGGAGCCACCGCCCGCCTGATGGCGGCGTGCCCGAGGATGTCGTCGGGACTGGTCGGCTCCTCCGCCCAGGCAAGGTCGAACGGGGTGAGCGCGCGCAACCAGGGAATCGCCTGCATGACCCCCCAACGTTGATTCGCATCCACGGCGAGGCCCGCATTGGCTCCGATTGCACGACGCGCGATGCCACAGCGACGTATGTCGTCGTCGAGATTGAGTCCAACCTTGAGCTTAATGGTTCGAAACCCGGCGGCCAGTGCCTCGCGCGAAAGTCGCTCGAGTTTGTCGTCCGAATAGCCAAGCCACCCCGGCGAGGTGGTGTACGCCGGGTAGCCTTCCTTCAACAGAGTTGCGATGCGCGTTGGCTTCGAGGGAGCCTCTGAGTGCAACAACGACAGTGCCTGATCGCGTGATAGTGCATCGTCAATGTAGCGAAAATCGATACAGTCCACCAATTGCCGAGGGGTAAGATCGGCGATGAACCGCCACAAGGGTTTGCCGGCACGCCGTGCAGCCATGTCCCAAACTGCGTTGATCACAGCGCCGATCGCCATGTGCATAACGCCCTTCTCCGGGCCCAGCCAGCGCAGCGGCGAGTCGTCGGTCAGGGCACGCGCAAACCCACCGAGATCGCCGATCACGGCATCGACAGATCTCCCCACCACCAGATGGCGCAACGTCTGCAGTGCGGCGACCTGCACGTCATTACCGCGGCCGATAGTGAATACGAAGCCATGTCCGGACAGCGCATCGGGCGAATTCGTTTCCAGCACAACGTAGGCAGCCGAGTAATCGGGATCGGGATTCATCGCGTCCGATCCGTCAAGCTCGCGCGAGGTTGGGAAACGGATATCGAACGTTTTCAACTGCGTGATGATCGACTTGGTCATTGGCTTGCTTCGTGCGTAGAAGTGGGGATCTGCAGCCGATAGAATTCGATGGCATTCGCGGCCAGGACCTGTGTCTCGCTGCCCGGGGCATGACGGTGTATGAGGTCGCGGGCAGTTGCGAGCCAGCACTCGTAGGTGGCACGCGCGGTGACTACCGGCCAATCGCTGCCCCACATCAGTCGTTCGGCAACACCGGCAATTGTCGCATGCCGCTCCGCCAGCTCGAACAAAAATTTGGTTTCCTCCTCGGTGGCTGCTGCTTGCACCAGTACCGTGCCAGCTAACCCCTGAGAGAGCAGGATGGGCAGCAGATCGGCAGGTAGAAAATCGCGGTATAACACCCCGTTGACGTGAGACAGCCACGCATAGTCTCCCCGCTGCAAGCGCCAATAATGCTGATGGGCATCGACGATCAACATGGAGTCGGCGCTCCCTTAGCCACCAGTCCCACTTCCTGCAAGGCTGGCCACAGAGTTGCGGGTATCTGCGCATCGAGTCGCATGACGGCACTTGCCACTTCCGCCGGCGAGCGCATCCCGGCAACCACGGAGACCACCGCCGGTTGCGCCAGCACGAATTGTAGTGCGGCGGCACCCACGTCGACTTCAGAGGCACCGCACACACGGTACAGCTGTCGCGCACGGTGCAGCATCGCTGCATCGACTGGCCGGTAATCGAAGGTAGCTCCGGGCGCTGCCGCGTCGGCAGTCAGTCCTGAGTTGAACGGGCCGCCGACGATGAGGCTCACCGAGCGTTCGACGGCGCTCGGAATGAGCGTGGTCAAGGCCAGGTGATCGAGTATGGTGTAACGCCCTGCCAGCAAGATGCAGTCGATGTCGAAACGGCCCATGACCTCCAAGCAGGCGGCGACCTCGTTGACCCCGATCCCTATTGCCTTACAAGCGCCGGCTTCCTTAAGCTGTGCCATTGCGGGCAGGGCCTCGCGCAGCGACTGATCCAGAATCTGCGGATGACGCCTGCCGTGGGTGAGGCTGCCGATATCGTGCAGCAGCAGTATGTCCACCTGCGTGCGGCGCAGCCGGTCGAGACTGGATTCGAACGAGCGCAAGATGCCATCGCGGGAATAATCGAAGTCGGCACGCCGGCCGGCCACCGCGAAGCCCTCACCCCTTCCGGCTGCTTCATCGCCGTGAGCGTCGCCGATGAGACGGCCAACCTTGGTCGACACCACGACGTCCGGGACGCTTGCGCTTGCCAGCGCACGACCCAAGCGCTCTTCACTTAACCCATAACCGTAGAAGGGCGCCGTGTCGAAGTAGCGGATGCCGCGACGCAGCGCCTCGTCGACGGCGGCGGCCGCGCCGTCCTCCGTTACAGGCGAGTACAAATTACCGATCGCGGCGGCACCGAATCCGAGACTCGTCGGGCTTACGGCGGCTCGCAGCAACTCTGTCCGGTGGCTCGCCCGGTTTTGTACAGGCGCTGGTGCGGAGACTACGGTCAAGCGCGGCATTCCTCTGACGAGGGTTCGGCCTGCGAAGTACGCGACGGCCCGATGAGAACCGAACAGGTGCCGTCGCGGGCGGCATGGGACGTGGGTCGATCGAAGGCATAAAAGTTCGCGAGCGTATTCACCTCTCTGATAACGAGACTATTCACACCGTGACGCGGCGCCTCACCCAATGGCAGGATCCAAGGCCGACCAGAAAGGCAACGACGCCGCCGTAGCTTGCGCCGCCAGCCCTGCAGATGTCTGGCGCAGGAACACTTACGTGGGACACGAGGTTCGCCATCGCGCAGGCCTCACGCTGACGGCCAGCTCGCGCGAGTGAACAATCCGCCGTCGACCCACAATGTCTGCCCGGTGATGAAAGCCGCCGCCGGACTCGCAAAGAACGCGATCACCCCGGAGATATCTGCGGGCGTACCGACGCGGCCCAACGGGGTAAGCGCCGACCAGCTTGACTCGTAGTTCGGAACCTCGTGCACGGTGCGCTCTGTCACGACGGCGCCGGGTGCGACACAATTGACAGTGATACCGAAGGGACCAAGCTCCACCGCGGCGACTTTGGTGAACTGTTCGATACCGCCTTTAGAGGCCGTATAGTCAACGAGCCGCGGAAAAGCGAGCTTGTTGCAGCCCGAACCCAGGTTGACGATGGAGCCACCGCGGCCGGACGCCTTCATCAGACGCCCGGCGGCCTGCGTGTTCAGGAAGCACCCCTTTAGGTTGGTTCTGATGACACCATCCCAGCTGCTCTCCTCAAGCTCAAGCAGCGAGGACCACGTTTGAATGCCCGCGTTGTTGACAAGCAGGGACGGTGCCTCGCCATGCCAGGTGACCGCGGTGTCGAAAAGATGATCGACCTCGACTTTGCTTCCGACGTCGGACTTGACGGCCAGAACGCGTCCGCCCGTGGCTGTGATTTCGTCGACCAGCGTTTGGACGGAATCGGCATAGGTCAAGTAGCTGAACACCACCGAAAAACCACTAGCGGCAAGTGACCTGGTCAAATGCCGGCCGATTCCGCTACTGCCGCCGGTTATTATTGCAAGTCGTGATGGCATAGACCCTCGCCGCCCCCAAGCGATTCCTCCCAACACCTTGGCGAAACAGCGCTTGCGCTGCCACGCCTCTCTTGAGCCACCAGTAGTACTTTTTTGGCGGCCCGCGGCGAAAAGCGTCCAACCGTCAGGTCGCGGCGTCCGGAAACTTGAAGCGTGCCTGGTTTCGTGCGCCGTCGTGAGCCTCGAGGGAGCGCCGCCGCTCCAGGTACTGGCTCGGATTCATGCCCTTTATGGCCAAGAACTGCCGATTGAAATTCGCGATGTTGTTGTAACCGCAGTTCAGCGCAATCTCCGTGATGGTGCCGCGCCCCTCTGCCAGCCGACGGCATACTGCGTTGATTCTCACCGCGTTAACGTATCTGACGAAAGTCTGCTTGGTCGCATCGTGAAAGAATCGACTGAACGCCGTCGGGCTCAGGCGCACCCTCTCGGCCACTTCCGCCTGGTCTATATCGCACTGCAGGTTCTCGCGCACATAGCGATCGATGAATTCGATACGCTGGCGGTTGATCTTGGATAACGAGTTCTGATGCTGGAAGCCGGCGCTCGCGAGCGGCGTAAGCTCTCGCGACTGTGCCAAGATATTCAAGATTTCGAGCAGGCGCAGCAGGCGGTCAATGTGACTCTTCTTGGAAATATCCGCCATCAACTCCATCACCTGCTCGGCTGTGCGTCCATCCACATGTAGTCCGGCAGCAGCGAGGGAGAACAGGCGGGTAATATGCTGAGTCTCGGGCAGCCGCAGAAAATCTATTCCCAGGCTCTCGGGCCGAAACTGCAGCACCACTAGCTCAGGTGCGTCGCGTCGGCTGGAGTTATGCCAGCAATGCGGCACGTTGGAGCCCAGGAGCACGAGGTCATTGCGCTGGTAGGGCATGATGCTGTCGCCGACGTAGCGGGTGCCGCTACTGCGCATGATCCAGGTGAGCTCGAGCTCAGGGTGGTAATGCCAGGTATGATCATCCGCGAGATATTCGCAACTAAAATGCTTACCAAAAAATGAACTATTATCGTCGGCTGTTATGGCCTCGAAACATGGGTTCACGACATGTACTCCCCGGGCTCTGATATCTTCTGACATTTTTTTTTGATCAGTCATCAAACCTGATCTCAACTTCTCGACTTTTTACGGCACCATCTAGGGAATCAAGGATCGGGCCGCCAGACGAACGCGGCCGGTCAGCATGGTATCTTCCGTCGAACGCGATACTTGGACGGCATAGATTCCCCCGCGCACCATCCAGCGCTGTACAGTTGCATCGTAGCTGGCCAATAGTCGCGGATCTATAAGAATCGTAACCCGGCGAGCTTCACCGGGCTCGAGATCTATTTTGGACCATCCTCCCAAACGTAATGTACGGCCACCCGGCACTACGACGTAGACTTGCGCCAATTCGGCGCCGGCCCGACTGCCGACGTTACTCAGATCGAAGCTCGCGCTGATCGTGGCCCCGGCTTCGAGCTTCAAGGCAGCGTAGCGAAACCGGGTGTAGGACAGGCCGTACCCAAAGGGAAACAGCGGTTTGAAGCGATTCAGCGCGAACCATCGGTAACCGATGTTCGAACCTTGCACATTGAAGTCGAGGTTGATGACGGGTTTGTCCGGCTCAACTTGCGCCAGGTTGTGGCCGGAAGGATCTAGTAGAGGCAAGGAGGGATCGGCGTCGGGGTCGAGACCCAGGTCGGCGACTGGCATTTTTGGCGCGTCGTGCAGCCACTCCTTCCACGCCAGTTGCGTGGGCGAGGCAGGGAATGTCATCGGCAACCGTCCCGACGGGTTCGTATCCCCGAATAGAATGCTTGCTACCGCCTCGCCCCCCTGTTGCCCGGAATACCACATCGCCAAAACTGCTTTGACCCGGTCAATCCAGGGCATCAATACGGGATTTCCCGTCTGCAAGAGCACGATGGTATTGGGGTTCGCGGCAGCGACAGCGGCCACGAGCGCATCCTGGGAATCGGGCAATTCTAGGTTGCCCCCATCGACGCCTTCGCGGTTAGGCTGATTCACCACCACCACGGCAATCTGTGCATTCTTGGCAAGCGCCGCCGCCGCCGCCAGATCCTTGCCGCTCGCATACCGCACGTCCGCGGCGGGTACCCGCGCGGCAATTGCTTTTACGGGTGACGAAGGAACATACAGATCCCAATGGAAGGGTTCCTTGACTCGGCTCTCGTCCTCAATCAACACAAAGCCACCATAGGGCTGAACAGCCGAGGATCCGCCACCCGACAAGACGCCGATGTCGGCATGTCCGCCGATTACGGCGATGGAGCCCGTCGTGCTGGCAAGCGGCAAGACGTCGCCAAAGTTCTTCATCAGCACGATCCCGCGCTCCGCAATGTGGCGCGCAACGACGGCGTGCCCGGCGCGATCGATCCCGGACAGGTCAACGGGCGTGGGAGGATCGTCATAGACACCCGTCGACAACATCGCCCACAAGATGCGCCGAACCATGTCGTCGATGCGACTCGCGGGAATTTGTCCGCCGTCGATCGCGGCCTTGAGGACATTAGGTGCAAAATAGGGCAACCGGTCCCAGGTCCATGCGGACTCCGAATCCGTGCCACCCATCACCGCACCGACTGTACCGTGCACGGCGCCCCAGTCAGATAGGATGTACCCAGGCCATTTCCACTGCCGCTTGAGCACCACATTATTCAAGAAGTCGTTGTGGCAGGAGCGCACGCCGTTCATGAAGTGATAGGCGCACATCACGGCTCCCGGACGGCCGCCCTCGACCGCCAGTTCGAAAGCGAGCAAATCCGATTCTCGCAGAGCGTCTTCACCGATAGCGACATTGATCGAATCGTAGTGCTCGGTGAAGTCGTGAGCGACATAGTGCTTGAGGGTAGCGATGACGCCCTCGGATTGCACGCCGCGCACAACGGCGGCCGCCAGAGTCCCTGCGAGCAGCGGATCTTCGCCGCCGACATACTCGAAATTGCGACCGCCGCGAGGATCTCGCGCGAGGTTCATGCCAGGCCCCAACATCACGTTGATGCCGCGGGCACGCATCTCATTTGCAACAGTCTTGCCATGAGCAAAGGCCAGATCCGGCTCAAACGTCGCGGAAAGCGCCTGCCCTGAGGGCATTGCCGTGGCCTGATCGCCGGGACGTGCCGTCACTGCGTCGAATCCATTTGCGGCGCCCAGCCATGAGTCGCTCTCGTACTGGGGCGGAATGCCGAGCCGTGGGACCCCGGGAACGTAGCCGGATGTCATGCGCTGAGTGGGCCCGATCAGCGGATCCGTAGAGCGGCCGCCGATGAAACCCCCGTTGAAACCACGGACCAGGATGAGCTTCTCGTCGAGGGTCAGTTGCGCGAGGAGCAGGTCAGCGCGTTCACCGGGTGAAAGGCGCCGCTCCTGCCAGGGCCCCTTGATTGCCGGAACCCCTGTTTGGATGGACGCCAGCATCGCCGGCGTGGCGGAAACGCGCGGATCGTGCGCTTGCGCGGTTGCCCGACTTGCGGCTAGCAGATTCGCGACGACGATTATCGCAATGGCGCGGGCCCTATCCGCAGAACCAAAACTGCAGCCAAATGTTTTGCCGATATCTCTAATGGAGCCCCCCCCGGCGAACTTGATTCGATGATTCTAAGGGCACATATTTTCGCGACTTGGCATAGCCGCAGACATTGCATCGATCAGCCCATGCTCAGCGCCGCGCGATCTTGTTACCACTTCTTTTTTCCTGGCCGACCGATACTTTTTTAGCAGATTGTTCCAGCCTTAAAGCCCTCTCATCTGAACCCGTAGGCATACAAGAAATCAACTATTTCAAAGGCTTACACTAGAATAGTATTCGTAATCTAACTAGATGGCGATTTTATTGGTTGTCAGCGCCCGTGGACAGCATTGGCTACAGCACATGCGCGGTGCTCCTCTGGCAACGATAGATTTACCTCGCGCCCTTAGATCCCATCAGTGGCGCGCCAGCGAGAGCTCCCGACGCCAACGTGCAGGGAATGGGTCAGCCGGCGGTGCGCTTCGCGAGAAAGCTCTCACGCCTCATCGAGGTGCTGCCGCAGCATTCGAATTCCACGAAAGATAAGATGGTAATGTTCTTGGGCTCAGTGCACCAAGGTCACTTGCCCCCTCAATCGAATGTCGTCCGACGCCGCCCCGATCCACACATCGAGAGGGCCTGGCTCCATTGTCCAGCGATGGTCTTTCCAGAATTTGACCTCCTCAAAACCCACCGGAAAAGTCACGGTGCGGCGCTCGCCAGCATCAAGGTGGATACGGCGGAATCCCTTCAGTTCCAGTACCGGCCGCTTGCGCGAGGTGTGATCCTGATGCAGGTATAGCTGCACGATTTCATCGCCTGCGCGCTTGCCGGTATTGGTGATGACCGCGGACACCCGAGCGCTGCCGCGGGCGCCAATGACCGTGCCATCAAACTTCAGGTCGCTGTAGGCAAAGCTTGTATAACTCAGGCCATGGCCGAACGCCCACAACACCTTGGGCACTCCGAATGGTACCGGCAGATCTGCTCGCGCCGGGTCGTACAGGATGGGCCCAGTCAGCACCGGGTGGTCATAATACGAAGGGCTTTGGCCGATACTTACGGGGAATGACACGTTCAGCTTGCCGCTGGGATTCACCTCTCCAAACAGCACTTGCGCCAGCGCGGTTCCGTAGCTCTGGCCGAGGTACCAGCTTTCGATGACGGCCGGGACATGATCGTGAATCCAGGGCAGCGCGAACGGCGCACCGTTGTTTAGCACTACCACAACGGGCCTGCCGGTGGCCTGCATGGCTTCTACCAGTTTTTCCTGATTGCCCGGCAGATCCAGGCTGTCGCGATCGTGATTCTCCCCGACTTGTGCGCGGCTGTGCCCCACCACCGCGATAACGACGTCGGCTTCTTTGGCCGCGGCTACCGCCGCGTCTAGCTGCTCTTGCGTACCCCCGATCACAGTCGAACCGAGGCTGAAATCGACGGTGACGCCATCGCCCGCGGCAGTTTTCACGCCCTCGATGGCGGTGACGTAGAACTTTGGCTTACCGGTGGAGTAGCCCCCGAGGTTCACCACCTCGGCGAGTTCGCCCACGAGGAGGATCCGCTTGAGCGCGGATCGGTCCAATGGCAGAAACGCTCGGTCATTCTTCAGCAGCACGATGGACTCCTGCGCTGCCTGCAGAGCCAGCAGATCATGCGCCGGGTCGTTGAGCACTTGCCGATAGTCGGCACGCTGTTCCCCCTCATGGGTGGTGGCCTTGCCCTCGGCCACCAGCCGGGCAAAAATGTCGTCGTGCCCCTGGTATCTGAGTACCTCGTCATTTTCCTGGCTGGCCGGATTGAGGGCGGTGGGCCTTGAAAGTCCCAGCAACCGTACCTTGGGCGCCAATATACGCTTCACGGCACGATCAATATCGGCCATCGAAAGGGTCCCGGCCTTCAAGGCGTTGCCAAAATACTTGGCATAGAGATGCTCCGCTATGGGACCCCCTTCGAGTTCCATGTCCACGCCCGCCCGCAACGACATCACCGCGGCGTCCTGCAGGGAATCGGCGTAATGATGCCCGTCAAAAATCTTTGGTATGTCGCCCATGTCGGAAACCACGAAGCCGGTAAAGCCCCACTCCTTGCGCAGCACCTGCTCGAGCAGCCATGCGTTAGCGTGGCAGGGAATACCGTTGATGGCATGATGGGCCGGCATCAGAGATTCGGCCTGACCTTCTTTGATGGCCGCCTCAAAGGGGCGCATGAAGAACTCCCGCAGCGTGCGCTCCGAGGTCTCAAGGTCCTCTCCGTTGGCCCCCGCCCAGGGCTCACCGTCGGCAACGAAATGCTTCGGAGTCGCCAAGATGTGATTCGAGTCGAGATGTCGCGCACCGACGCCCTGCAATCCGTTGATGTACGCCACGCCGAGGCGCGAAACCAGGTAGGGATCCTCACCATAGGATTCTTCGACGCGTCCCCAGCGCGGATCGCGGGCAAGACCAAGCATGGGGTCATAGCCCTGGTGAATGCCGAGCGACCGGGATTCTGCTGCGGCAAGGTTGCCGAGAGCTTCGGTCAGCGTTGTATCCCAGGTAGAACCAATGGCAATGGCTTGGGGAAAGCTGGTGGCGCCATCGCCGACGATGCCATGCAAGGTCTCTCCCCACCGCAGATTGGGAATGCCCAATCTGGGCACGCCATTCGGCGGGTAGGCCAGCAATTGCAAGACTTTTTCTTCGAACGACATGCGGCGCACGAGTTCGGAAACCATGCGATCGAGCCTGGCGCCCTTGAGGCCGGGCTTTACGGCCATGCCGTCCTGGTCCGATGTCGCCCCGATCACCGCGGTCACGCCGGCCAGCAAGGACATGGTGCCCAGCAGTACGGCCAACAGGCGGGCGGCGCGCATCAAGCGGCTTCGAATTCGAACTGATAGGTGTCACCCGAGTGCGCGAAAACTGCCCACACAGCCCCGTCGACCGACGGTAGCGGCAACTCCGATCGTCGGCCGGACACCCAGCACCAAATAGCGGCAAATTTGAGGCCGCTGGGTGCGCGAAACTTGTACTCGCGAGTGAGCCCGGTGCGCACGATCGCAGCGGCTGCCTGTAGACTCGACCAACGGATATCGACCTCTGCGCCGCCTCGGGCACGGAGCCCTTGGACACTACCCCGCGTCCAGGCAGACGGCAGGGCCGGCAAGAAGGCAATTTCGCCGGCGTGACTTTGCAACAGCATTTCAGCGATAGCCGCCGGGGCACCGAAATTCGCGTCGATCTGGAAAATGAATCCGGGAATCTGGGCCGTCTTGGTGTCGCGTCCTGAGGGTCGAGTGTCATTTACATCGTCGAAAAGGTTGCCATTCAGGCTGTGATTGACCAGCATCTTGAGCGAATCCCACGCATTATCGCCCTCTGCGAGCCGTGCCCATAGCGCGATGGCCCAGGCCCTGCCCCACCCCGTAAAAGAGTTATCGCGGGCGGCATGTTCCAGTCGGCGCTCCAGGGACTTGCGTGCCGCGGCGGCAAGTTCCGGCGTGGCTCTCGGGGTGAACTCGGCGCCCGGGAACAACGCGTACAGATGCGACAGATGGCGCATGCCGGGATACACTTCATCGAAATCGCTGGACCACTCCTGCAGCTGACCCCAGCGGCCCACCTTGTAGGGAGGAAGGCGCTCGCGCGCCGTGCCCAGACGCGCGGCAAAATCCTGATCCACGCCCAGGATTCGAGCCGCCTCGATGCAATGCTGAAACAGTTCGTGTATTAACGCGATGTCATGGGTGCAACCCGCACTGACATTGGCGGGCCGACCGTTGGGCGCCCGGAACACGTTTTCCGTAGACACCGATGGGCAGGTAGTCAGTCCACCGCGGCCGTCTTCGATGAGCCAATCCAGACAGAACTCAGCGGATCCTTTCATGATGGGATAGGCACTGTCGCGCAAGTATCCTGTGTCGCCGCTGAAGGAATAATGCTCCCACAAGTGCGCGCAAAGCCAGGGACCGCTCATCGCGTAGTTGGCCCAAGTCGGCATTGCCCAGGCCACGCCCCACCCCCCAGCCGGACCCGACTGGCGCCATAGATCGATGTTATGGTGCGACACCCACCCGCCGGCGCCGTAGTTGATTCTCGCGGTCTTTGCCCCGTTTTCGCTCAAATCGCGCACCATGGCGATCAGAGGAAGATGCAACTCCGCCAGGTTGCATGTCTCGGCCAACCAGTAATTCATCTGAACATTTATGTTTGCCGTCCAATTGCAGCTCCACGGTGGGCGAACCGACGCATTCCAGATCCCCTGCAGATTGGCCGGTTGCCCTCCGGGCCTGGAACTCGATATCAAGAGGTAGCGGCCGAAATGGAACATCAGTGCCAGCAGTTCAGGCTCGGGGTCGGAGGCGAAATTCGCAACCCGCTGGTCGGTGGGAAGCTCCTTGGGGTTTACGGCGCTCGTAGCTTCGACCGCCATCCCGTGACCAATCTCAGCCGCACTCCGGTTTCCCGAGCCGAGATCGAGGCTCACTCTGCGAAACAGCCTGCGGTAATCCTGGAGGTGCCCGGCCAGTAAAACCTCGTGCTGCCGCGCAGCCGCCGCAGCACACACATCTTCCGCCCGTGAAATGAGGTCGTTGAGAGGCTCATCGGGCGCATTCCGGTAACCACGAAACCCGGTCGCCGCAGTGACGATCAATAGCACCTCGGTGGCACCTTGAATGCGCAGCGTGCCGTCGGCGGCCGTCGACACCTGGCCATTTTCAGCCGTGCAGTGCAAAACGGCGGCGAAATGCATCCCTTGGCCTGGCACCGTACTGTATTCAATGCCATTACGCGTCGGGATGTATTGGGGTATGGACTGGAAGGGGGCCTTGCCGGCAAGCACGATCGAAGCCTGGTGCTGCGCGGTTGCCGGCGCCCCCGCCGTAACGGCTGTGGCTTTGGATTGCGCCCGCGCCTGCAGCGCGCTGACCATCTTAACTGTGCAATCGATCGCGAGCGGCTTGTTCGCCGACAGACGCACGACGATGACATCGTCCGGCTTCGACACGAAAACCTCGCGCTGGTAGACAACGCCCGCTACTCGATAGGTAACGCGGGCCAACGCCGAATCGAGGTCGAGATCGCGCCGATACTCATTCGGCTCGCTGCGATGATCGAACTCGAGCAGCAAGTCCCC
>Ga0181537_10002006_pt1 | contig 18268 bp, 12 predicted proteins | sample PEATcosm2014_Bin_39_FD_119765 | JGI IMG/M metagenome (GOLD analysis project Ga0181537, IMG submission 119765) | Peatland microbial communities from MTU Mesocosm Facility, Houghton, MI, USA - PEATcosm2014_Bin23_10_metaG | ecosystem: Environmental > Terrestrial > Soil > Wetlands > Peat | place... | reverse complement strand
GGCTTGACGGCGCTGCTCGCCACCGGCATCGCCGCCGTGCTCATCACCGAGCCGATCACCGCCATTGATTTTCACCAGGTCACGCCCATCGCCATCCTCGCCAATCTCGTCGTCATCCCCGCTGCGGGATTCATCACTGTCGTCGGCACGATGAGCGTCGCCGTCTCGCTCGTCAGCACGACGCTCGCCGCCCTGCTCAACAACGCGAACTGGCTCTTCGCCCGCATGCTTATTCTCTTCGTCGGATTTTTCGCCTACAAACCCGGCGCGGCCATCAACGTCCCCGACATCGAGACGCTCTCCTCGCCCGCGCCTTCCTTCATCGTCGCGCCGTTGCAGGACAGCGCGTGCCTGCTCGTCCGCGCGCCCGGCAAGTCATGGCTCGTCAACACCGGACGCGAAAGCCCCACGCCCTCGACCACCTGGCATCTTCTCCAATACTACGGCGTCAACCGGCTCGACGGACTCGTCCTCGCGCAAATGAGCGCCCCCGACAACGGCGGCACGGAAGCCATCGTCCGCGATTTCCAGCCGCAGCATCTCGTCGTCCCGATTTTGCGCAGCCGCTCGCCGCTCGAAAAAACGCTGCCCGAAATCACCGCGCTTGCCGGACGCGAAAGCGAAACATGGGCGCAGGGCCGGACCATTCCGCTCGGCCCCGGCCTCAGCGTCGATGTCCTTCATCCCTCGGAAAACAGCCCTGACAGCCGCGCCGAGGACCGCGCGCTGGTGCTCCTCTTCCACGCCGGCGGCCAGACGCTGCTTTGGGCGGGCCGGATCAGCGCCGCTGCGCAGCAGGAACTCCTCGCCGCCTATCCCGGACTTCGCGCCGACGTGCTCGTCATGGGCACCGAGCCGCCGCCCTCGGCCGCCTGGCTGCAGGCGCTTCAGGTCCGCGACTGGCTCCAGATTCCGCCCAGGGATCGGTTCCTCAACTCGACCGCCGCCGTGAACGTCCCCGCCTGCTGCCAGGTCTGGCCTCTCAGCCAGACCGGCTCGGTGGACATCCACTTCCAGCCCTCGGCCATCCTCCTGCGGCCGTGGCTGGCGCCGCCGCCGTAATTTCTTAAAAAGACAAGGGAGCCTATTTCAATAGGAGATTTTGCCGATTGAGGGGATTTAGGAGCGTGTTCAAAAATAACGTAGCCGCTTTTTCCGGTCTTTTGGCCCGGAGGGCCAAGGGAAATTAGCCGGTGGTGCCAACCACCGGTATCGTGTAACCAAGCAAGCCGCCCCGGCGGGGCGGTGGAAATCGCCGAGTCAAAATCTTCCGCCGCCCCGTCCGGGGCGGACGATCCTGGCGGATCAACCGGTGGCTATCGCCACCGGCTCATATCTTTTCGGCCCTCCGGGCCTCAACCCTCCATGAGTGGCTACAGTATTTCTTAAACCGCTTTGGGATGGCGGATCAAGCGCCGGGGAATTCGTGGCGGCGGGAAAGGCAGTAGATGAGGAAGAAGACTCCGGCGGCGGTGCCGAAGGGAAAAAGGAGGAGCAGCGGCCAACTGTAGAGGGCGAGAAACCAGAAGAACCATTTGGCGCGATAGCGCGAGACGGCGAGGGCGATGCAAAGGAGGATCAACCCGACGAAAAAGGCAATCATGCTGACGGCACTGGCCACGAGGGTGATGCCCCAGACGTTGGCGACATCGCTGACGCCGACGGAACCTTGAGCACGCAAGGACTCCATGCCTGAGATTTGCCATAGTGCGCCAAAGATGCCGCCGAGGATGGAGGCGGGCTGGAGGATCGCGCCGACGAGGGCGAGCGTCCTGCCTTTCGGCGAGGAGGCCGGTTGGGGAAGAGACGGAGTCGCCGGGCTTTTATTGTCCCCGGTCGTGACGGTTGGCGCGGCGCTGAGCCAAAACCAAAACTCGACGAGTGAGGCCAGCCCAACGCTGAGAATGAAGCCAACGATTACCGAGATGGCAATGTTGAGGGCATGGTGGGGCAAGGCCGGATATTCAGGCGGCTCGGCGCGGGCAACGATTGCCGCCGAGCCTTCCTGGAGACGATTCTCGGTATCGAGCTGCTGCAAGCGGACCTGCAGGAGATCGAGTTCTTTCTGCTGCTCCTCGAGATTGCGTAGAGCTTCGCTGAAGGGCATGAGCGCGTTGCTGGCGTCCCCCAGCGCGGTCTTATTCTTCAGGTCATCGACTTCTTTTTGGAACAGGTCGACCCGCGATTTGGCCATTTCGGCATCCGCCTTCAGGTTGTTGCGCGAGCCTGCGACAAGATGTTTGATTTCTTGTTCCTCGGCCGCGACTTTCGCCCGCAGGGCGACGATCTGGGGATGACCTTCCGAGAAACCGTTATTCAGCAGGCCGGTGATGTCGGTATTCTCTTTCAACACATCCAGGCGAAGGGCGGCGATATCCGGCGGCAGGCGTCCCAACGAATCGAGCGTCAAGATAAATTGATCATCCGGCAGGTTGTTGACGCTTTGCATCAACACCCGGCGCGCGTCATAATCCTCCTGGGCGGACAACAAATCCTTCTGGCGGGCATCGAGATCGGCTTGAATCTCGGAGGGGATGGCGATGCCCTTTTGGGCCAGGTCCTGCCGAATTTTCGCCACGTTGGCCGTGGCGTCATCGACCGTCTTTTGCTGCTGGGCGATTTGATCTGTGAGGCGTTTTTCTGCGTCTTTGACGGCGTCGTGCATCTCTTTTGTTCGCACCGTTATGTAACGATCCGCCACGGCATTGGCGATGTCGGCGGCTTCCTGCGGCACTTCGCTGAAGGCGGTGATGCGGACGATGTTCGTCCCGCGCACCACGTCGATTTTCAGGATCGACTGCAGGTAGGAGATTGCGTCCTGGTCAGGCAAAGTATCCAGGCCCGAATGATAAACCCGCTTGGCCCAAATCTTATTGAGGTTCAAGTCGGTGATGATCGGCGCCAAGAAGTCCGGCGACTGCATGATCTCAATCTCGGACTGGAGGGGGTTTGAATCCGGGCTTGAATCAATCCCATTCGGATTGGCCGGATGTCGTGGCATCACCTGGATTTCTGCGTTGGCGGAATAGACCTTCGGGAGAACCTCGTAGGTGTAGAAAATCCCGGAGAGGACAGTCAGGGCGAAGACGGAAAAAGCGATCGATAACCAGCGCATGATGGGCCCAACGTAGCGGTCGGCGCGAGAGCGATTCCCGGAACTGGATTGGAATGGAGGAGCGCCAGAACCGGCAATCGTTTCCACCGGTTTGTTCACCGCGCGCCAGCACCAGCGGATCATGATGAAATCCACGATGATCCATGCGATGACCGACAGAATAGTTAACCAGCTATTGGAGACTTCATCGTATTCCTGCGTCCAGAGATGGAAAGCAATCCCAGCGCTATTGATGAAAAACGCAATGGCATAATCCAGCGCCAGCAGCGGAAAAAACAACCCGTCGAAAAGCGCCAGCCCGAGGCCGCAAAGTTTTCCCGCCGAGCGGTGGATTTGCGACACGGCTGTCCAGCCGAGAATCGTCGTGCCGAAACATGCGCCAAAGCTCAGGAAGATCAGCAATTGCGCGACAAGATTATATCCGTCGGGGAAAGAAGTTCTGTGTTCAAAGCGGAGAAATGCCGCTGCCGCAAAGAAAAAAGGAGACCATGCCGCCCCGACAATGGCGGTGCGGGAGAAGCGAGACGGCCCGGGAACCTCTCTTTCCAATCGGCGCGAAGCACTCCCAGACGGGTTGGCGTCAGTCCGGGCAAATGCCTCGATCATATAGGCGACGCCGATAAAGCCAAAAAGACCGAAAAGACCGAATAAACCAAGAAGCCGTTCCCAGCCGGGGATATAACCGAGGCAGCCGAGAAAGCCCAAACAACCGAGACTGGCCACCCGTGCGATATTCAGAGCAAGAAGCGACTGGAACTTCAAGATGCCGGTGAAATCGAGGAGTTGATGTTCCGGCGCCGACGATGATTTATCCTGCGGGGTGCCCGCCGGAATGACGGTGGCAGGCGGTTGATAATGGCTCCAGATGGAGAGAGCCCGGAGGGCATAGACGATGCCGCCGACACAGGCCAGGATGATGGCGTAACACCACGCGTCCTCCAGCCTCGGCGTGTTGAAGGCGCACCAGATGGCGGCGGCGGCGGCGCCAATGCCGTCAATGGTAACGATCTGCGCGGCGAGTTTGATTTTGGCCATGTTGCCGTCCGAGACCAGGGCCAGCGCGGCGGAAATCACGAAGAGAAGCACGCCCCAAATTCCGATGGCAAGGGCGTATTCGACCGGCGTGACGTTAATGGCCATCTCGACACACGCTGCCGCCAAACCGAACCCCCAGATCAGGATTTTCCAACGTGACCTGTTCGGATCGGGCGCGAAGCCCGGCCCGGCGGGCGGGATGGCGTTGGGGTGGTGCTCTGTCGCAGCAATCGTCTCCACCCGCGTCTTCATTACGCTGGCCTGCGGATAACGAAGCTCCGGTTTCTTTTCCAACGCGCGCTGGACGACTTCGTCGAGGCGCACATCGGTCTGGGCCTTGCGCGAGGGCGGCTCGAATTTGCCTGCGGGCAGTTCGCCGGTAAGCATCTGGTAGAAGACGACGCCGAGCGCGTAGATGTCGGCGCGGTTATCGACATCGAGCGGATGGGAAAGTTGCTCGGGAGCCATGTATTGCGGCGTGCCGATCACCTTGCCGGCTTCGGTCTGGCCGAGCTCCGGCGCGGGGCTGATCCCGGTCGTTTCGGGTATTTCGCGGGCGACGATCTTCGCCACGCCGAAGTCGGCGATCTTCACCTGGCCGGCTTTGTTGAGGAGGATGTTTTCGGGCTTGATGTCGCGATGGATGATGCCGCGGTCGTGGGCGAACTGGAGGGCGTCGCAAATTTGCGGGACGATGGCGAGGGCTTCCTTGGGGGAGAGGCGACCGTGATCGAGCAACTGGCGCAGGTTGACGCCGTCGACAAATTCCATGAAGAAATAGAAGAGGCCATCGACCTGGCCCGAATCGTAGAGCGTGACGATGTTGGGATGATGCAACTGGGCGAGGGCCTTGGCCTCGCGCTCGAAGCGTTCGGCAAACGAGGGGGCCTGGCCGATGCCGGGAGGGAGGATTTTCAAGGCGACGAGGCGTTCGAGGCGCTTCTGCCGCGCTTTGTAGACCGCGCCCATGCCGCCGCGACCGAGCAGCTCGATGATCTCGAGGTCGGGGAAAAAGCGGGCCAATTCCTCCGGCGTGGGCGGGACGAAGGCGGGGGACTTCGCCGCGTCGTCGGGGCGGGTGTCGATGGTGCCGAACCCGGCGCGCAAAAGGCATTCGGGGCAAAGTCCCATGAGGGCGTTTTCGTCGAGGGGCTTGCCGCAGGTCGGACAGATTTTTTCAGTAGGCATAGGTGTCTCCACTAACTATCAGAGGGATCGCCGAAACAATGTTACAGGGAAAGGCGGGAAAATTACTCCTATTTTTCCAGGGCGTGTTCACACTAACATCAGTTTCGCCAGAAACCCCAACGGGGTTGCGATCCTACAGCCCAGGGTTGCGGCGTAGGCGCTACCCTGGGAAAGAGACCTGAAAGCCCAACCCTGAAAGGGTTGAAGCTGGTCGGATGCCGGCGAATGGATTCAACCCTTTCAGGGTTGCGCTCCTTGTTCATCTACCCAGGGTAGGCGCTGTTGCGCCAACCCTGGGCTGTATGATTTCCACCCTTGCAGGGTGGAACAGAACGGCAAAACACCGCCCTGTCATGTTGCCATCACAGCGACCTTAGTGTTAACAGCTCTACGCGGAAAGAATTCGGCGCAGGCAGTTGAGTTCCTCGGTGACCTCGGATTCATCGGCGACGGTCTGGGCGATTTCCTCGCGCAAGGCGCGGCGATAGCGCTGGCGCAGGCGGTGCACGGCGACGCGGAGGGCTTCTTCGCTGAGGCTAAGCCGCGCGGCCAGATCGGTGTAGGGGACGGCATTTTTGTCGCCGGTGATGGCGAAGCGCATTTCCATAAATAACGGGCCCTGGCCGGAAGCCTCGTATTCGCCGCGCAGACGCTGCACGACGTTTTCGAGCAGCGTCATGGCCCAGCGCCGCTCGAAGAGATATTCCGGCGTGAGCTTGTCGGCCGGCTCGCTGCGGTAGCGATTCTCGGCCATTTCGGCATCGAGGGAAATTGTGCGCTGGGCGCCGCGCTTTTGGGCGGAGGCGCGGTCCCATTCGTCGGAAATAAAGTGGTTCATCGAGGCGAGCAGAAAGGCGCGGAACTTGCCCTGCTCCTTTCCCACGTCGGCCAGCGAATTGAGTTTCAGAATGCGCGCGAAAAATCCCTGGGTGAGGTCCTCGGCGTCATGCGGACTGTAACCGCGCCGCCGGGCGTAGGCGTAGAGGGGATACCAGTAGGCCTGGCACAAATCCTCGAGCGCGGCGCGGGCGCGGGTGGTATCCGAGCGGGCGGCGCGAAGCACCATGGTCCAGCGCGTGGTGACAAAAATATCGCGCTTGAGTTGAGTCATCGGCGTTCCCCTTCACACCCTATAGAGGAAATTGGGGGAGAAGGTTACACTTCTTTCCGAGACTTTTCTGCTGGCACCGGGTTTGAACCTCGACAAGCTTCCTTATGGTCTCCCCAAACACCGCCCGGTCGGTTTTCATGGCCGCCCTTCTCTGCACCGGATTCGCCGCGCGCGCCGCGGATGAACCGCCGACCGAATGGATCGACCCCGATACGGGGCATCGCGTGGTGCGGCTTTCCCGCGAACCGGGCAGCGCCTCGCTTTATTTCAACCAGAACGCCTACACGGCGCAGGGCGACAAACTCATCATCACCACGCCGGAGGGCATTTCGACCATCGACCTGAAAACGCGGAAGATCGATCCGGTGGTGACGGGCGACGTGAAGGTCATCGTCGCGGGAAGAAAAAGCCGCCAGGTCTATTATCTCAAGCAGGGTGCCGTTTACGCCGCGAATCTGGATACGCATGTCTCGCGCTTCATCGCCAAGCTTCCGCCAAACGGTTCCGTCTCGACGATCAACGCCGACGAAACGCTGCTGGGCGGGAGCACGACGGAGGGTCCAAGGCCCGCGTGGGAAACGAGCGGCGTCACCGCCAACGGCCCGGGCACGTCGATGAACCAAACGCAATATGACGCGCAGCAAACCACGAAAGGCCCGAACGGCGAGCCGCTGACCTTCGCCGAAAAGAAGGAGATCACGCTCGATGCGCGGCTGGAGAAGCATCTGCCGATGACGCTGTTCACGCTCAACACCAAAACCGGCGAGGTGAAGACGTTTTACCACAGCACCGACTGGCTCAACCACCTTCAGTTCTCGCCGAGCGATCCGACGCTGCTCATGTTTTGCCACGAAGGCCCGTGGCATAAAGTCGACCGCATCTGGACCATCCGCACCGACGGCACCGAGTTGACCAAAATCCACACGCGGACGATGAACATGGAAATCGCGGGTCACGAATTCTGGAGCGCCGACGGCAAGACGATCTGGTACGACCTGCAGACGCCGCGCGGCGAGGACTTCTGGGTCGCCGGATACGATGTCGCCAGCGGCGCGCGCACCCGCTACCACCTGCAGCGCAACGAATGGTCGGTGCACTACAACGTTTCGCCCGACGGCACGCTCTTCGCCGGCGACGGCGGCGACAACGAAATGGTCGCCCACGCGCCGGACGGCAAGTGGATTTATCTCTTCCGGCCCCAGGCCATCCCCGATGTGGCGGGCATCTCGGCGGCCGACTCGAAGAACCTGATTAAGCCCGGCTACTTCGAGTCGGAGCGGCTGGTGAACATGTCGAAGCACCAGTACCATCTCGAACCCAACGTCAGCTTCACCCCGGACATGAAATGGATCGTCTTTCGCTCGAACATGTTCGGCCCCATCCAGGTCTTCGCGGTGGAGATTGCGAAGGCGAAGTAGTGTCGCCTACTCCAGCTTTTTGCCGCGGGCGGCGCGGAGGATGCGGTACCAGTTGTCGCGGTCGAGCTCGATCCCGTCGGCCAGGGTCGCTTCCTTGATCGCCTCGGGGCGGGTCGAGCCGAGAATCGGGATGATCCGGCTCGGATGCCGCATGAGCCAGGCGATGGAAATCACCAGCGGCGACACGCCGTAAGCCCGCGCGACCTCGGCCAGCACCGGACGCAGTCGCGCGACGGCGGCGAGGTCGTGCTCGGCGGGCGGCAGCGCGGCCTTGTCATCGAAAGCAGCGGCGAGCCGTCCCTGCGCGAGCGGACTCCACGCCAGCGGCGTCATCTTTCTTTCGAGGCATTGGTCGAGCGTGCCATCGCCAAAAGTCTCCAGTTGCAGCAGGCTGATCTGGACCTGGTTGGAGACGAGTGGGAAGGGAAGCGCGCGCTGCACCGCCGCGACGAGCGAGGGCCGGAAGTTGCTGACGCCGAAGTAGCGCACCTTGCCCGCCTTATGGATGTCGATGAGCGCCGACGCGATGTCCTCCGGATCAGCGAGCCAGTCGGGGCGATGGAGTTGGTAGAGATCGACGCGCTCGAGCTTGAGCCGCTTGAGCGATTGGTCGATGGACCAGCGGATATGCGCGCCGCTGAAATCGTAGCGATGGGGCGTGCCGGGCGGCTCGTCCTCGAAGCGGATGCCGCACTTGGTCGCGACGACGAGCTTGTCGCGCCAGTCGGGATGGCGGTCGAGCGCGAGGCCATGGATCGTCTCGCTCATGGTGTCGCCGTAGATGTCGGCGTGGTCGATGAAGTTGTAGCCCACCTCGACCGCGCTTTCGAGCGAGCGAATGCCGCGCTCGATGGCCGCCGCGTCGACCTTGTCCCTGTCCCAGCCGCCCGCGATGCGCATCGCGCCGTAGCATAGCCGGGTGACGTGGATGTCGGTGGTGCCGAGAGATTGTGTTTTCATGTGTAGAATACAGCGTGTAGATTACAAATCGAGTGACCCGTTTGACAGGTCGTGCGTCTTGGATAGTTTGCCCTGAAAAGATTAACGATTTAACCAGAGGTTCAAGGATGGATGTCGTTTTGAAAAGTGAAAATATCGCGGTGGAGCGCAAGAATTTCATTTTCGATTTGCGCGAGAATCCGCGCGGCCGTTTTCTCCGCATCACCGAGGACGCCAACGGCCGCCGCGACTCCATCGTCATTCCCGCGCCCGGCCTGGAGGAATTCCGCCGGGTGCTCGACGAGATCATCACGGCGCATCGGGACGCGGGCGAGCCGGCCGCTTGATGGTCCGGGCTAGAGCGTTTTCAAAAAAACTGTCGCCGATTTTGCCGTCGATTCTGCGACCCCTCAAGGGTCGGAACCGATTGTTACCAGAAACCGGTGGTGGCGACCTCTACGCGGTCTTACCACCGGCTAATATACTGGCAAGCCTCCGGCTTGCCTCTGCAATTATGGTGCGCTCGGCGCGGGCGTTTGCCCGGTGATGTTATCGACCGCCGCCGCCGCCGCCGCGCGGATGGTTTCGGGTTGCGTGTCGTCGGAGGCCAGGGCCTGGAGATCGGCGACCGAACCCTGGTCTTTGAGTTTGCCCAGGCCGATGATGCTCCATCCGCGCATGTTCACGTCGGTATCCTTGAGCGTCTGGCGCAGGGTCGGAATGACCGACGGATCGCCCGATTCGCCCAGGCCTTTGACGGCATCGAGGCGCGTGGTCTGGTCGGGTGAGTCGATCAGCTTGGTCAGGACCGGGACCGCGCGGGAATCCTTGAGCATGGAAAGACAGACGGCCGAGACCAGGACCACTTTCGGATTCGGGTCGTTCAACCGGCCCGCAAAATCGTCGGGCGAAGCGGTCGCGCCCGGCTCCTTGCACAGAAACAGCAGGGATGTTTCGGCCGAACCCGACACGGTGCTGTCGGAATCGGTCACCGTGTCGAGCAGCGGCTTGACGGCGCGGGCGTCGTGCTCCAAGCCGAGGGCATTTGCCGCCTCGGAGCGGGCGAACCAGTAGGTATCCTTCAGGGCGTCGATCAAAGGCGGGACGGTCTTCGGGTCTTTGATTGAGCCGAGCGCGGCGATGGCGGCGCGGCGCACGTCCTGGTCCGAGTCCTTCGTCGCCCCGACCAGCGCGTCGATGGCGTCCGGTTTTGCGGCCAGGCCGAGGACGCGCACCGCTCCCGTGCGGATCAGCGGGTCGCTGTCGCGCAGGGTATCGTAAACGATGGTATCGCCCGGATGGCCCGCGAGGATGTCGGAGTAAACGGCGGAGGCCATGTCGGCGCGCTCCATGTGGAGATAAAGGGGGATTTGCGCGCGCTCGAGCTTGAGGATTTCCGGATCGGACTGCACTTTTTTGGTCAACGCATCGAGGTCGGTTGGATCGGTGGGCGGCGGCCCGGCGTCGGCGCGGATTTTTTCCTCGCGCGCCTGCAAGGCTTCCACGAGGACCTCGTTGGCGTCGGGATACTCCTTCTGGCTTTCCAGCGCGGTGGCTTTATCCAGAGCCTGCCTCGTTTCCTTGTTGCCGCAACCGGTCAGGACCACCGCCAAGCCAACCATGGGTGCGACACGCCAAAAACACTTATTCATGAACAGGGTCATTAAGGAGCACGTTGCCATCCGGCGCAAGGAAAAGCGCTTCAGGAGGCGGGCGCAGTGACGTTTGACGACAAGCGCGGCGAATAAAGTAGGCGATCATCCCGTTGACAAAGTAGTTGACACCCGGAAGGGGGTGCGCCATGCTTGACGGTAACCCCCATTCCAAGCCCATGATTTCTTCGCTTCACGTCAAAAGATACAGATGTTTTAAGGACTTAAAATTGAGCGACTTAGGACTTATAAACATCATATCCGGCGATAACGGAGCAGGGAAAACAGCTCTACTTGAATCGATTGTTCTGCCTGCTGGAAATCCCCAGGTTGTATTTCAGATGCGAAATTGGAGGGGGGTAAATATGGCTCCCTTTGGCCCTACCAAAGCCGCGTATGAAGCTTTATGGAGAGATTTGTTTTTTCAATTCGAGAGCGAAAATGGAATTGAAATTATGCTAGATGGAACTCCCGAAAATACCAGAAGCTTGAGGGTTTATTATGGAGCGCAAGAACTAACATTGCTTCCTTCGGGTGAAAAAAAAGACATTGAAAGCAGGGATTCCACCCTGATTACCCCGTTGACTTTTGAGACGGTCGATAGCAGGGGTACTGTAAATAAAATGCAGACAGTTGTGCAACCAAACGGGGGCATCACCTTTTCGGGAGGTGCATCGAATCCGTTGGTGTATTTTTACCCTGCGTCTGCTTCCGTGCATTCAATGACGGTTGCGTCTCAGTTTTCCGAACTCAGCAAGCGTAATCAAGGATCAGAAATAAGTGCGCTTCTCCATAAAATATTTCCTCAAATAGGAACACTGGCCGTTGAGGTGGCAGGGAATATGCCAGAGTTATATTCGGACGTTTCTGGCGTAAACGAGCGGATTCCGTTAGGCCTAATTTCAAATGGAATCAATAAAATAACTGCGATCATTTTGGCGATTACTAGTCATGCAAACGGAATTGTATTGGTGGATGAAATCGAGAATGGTATTTATTACCAGAAACTGCCGAATCTGTGGCAGGCCATATTTGAGTTTTGCTACAAATACAAGGTCCAATTATTCGCCTCTACTCACAGTCTTGAATGTCTTCGAGGTCTCCTACCTATAATAAAAGGTCGGGAAGAGTATTTTCGCCTATTGCGCGTCGAAAACGGCACACAGGACGGTCATACGGTTCGCATATTCGCGGGAAAGAATTTTGAGGCTGCTTTGGAAACAGGTGTGGAAATTCGGTGATCGCGTATGCCTGATCCGGCATTAATTTTGTACGAAGGTCAGGAAGACAAATCTTGCTTAAAAGCTTTATTGGAAGCTCGCGGAATAATGCAAGCCTTTACTTTTCATCATGAGTGCGGCGGCAATACAGGTTTTAAGAAGCAGCTTGATGGCCTTATTGCTGGAACTGGACTTGAGAAGAGAAAGGCCATCATTGTTATTGGCGACAATGACGGCAACTATACTACCTCTTTTAACGCCATAAAGAGTCAGATCAGAGATGCGGGATTCAATACCCCTTCAAACCCTCGTGAATTGGTTTCCACGAATGGATTGCCACCTATATCCGTACTAATGATTCCTTGGGACAATGATCCTGGCTGTTTGGAAACACTTTTCTTGTCCGCCATCAATAATCAGTATGCACGCCAATTAGCTTGCGCTGATGGGCTCATTGATTGCGTACACGCCGACTCGTGGGATATTGCCAAAAGGTCTAAATTACGAATGCGTGGTTTTTTGTCAGCCGTTTGTACGGCTGATCCTAATACGGGCCTCAGATATGCGTTCTCGCCTCATCGTGGAACTCCTTTAGATATTTTCGATCTTAATCACTCATCTTTTAACAACATAGTAACCTATCTACAGACTTTTTTATAAGTTTTAGAAGCACGTTTCTAATACCCGATCCATCATGTTCTCCTCATCCCGATTATTAAACCGAAATTCAAACTCATTGAGATAGAGCGGAAGATACTTGGCTGAGACCTTATGAAAAACGCCCATAACGCCACGCTTGAAAAGAGACCAGACGTTCTCGACGCCATTGGTATGGGTATTCCCATCAACGTAAGTTCTCTGATGGTTGACGGCTCAGTGAGCAAATTCCGAGCTATCAAGCCATCCGTAGGCGCTAAACTCATCGGTATGAATCTCCGCGCCCTTCTCCGCATGTTTGCGGATGAAGGTAGCCAAGGTTGTAGCTTTGGCGTTAGTCACGGCCTGCAACCGAATCTTTCCTGATGTCCTCTCCTTTATCCCTACTACAGGAACTTTATTGGCGGCTCCGCGCCCGCGCAGACCTTTGCCTTTGCCACCTACATAAGTCTCGTCAACTTCGCAGATGCCGGAAAACTTCTGGCAGAATTGACCATCCTCCTGCATCCCCAGCCTGATCCTATGAGCCATATACCAGGCGCTTTTGTAGCTGCCCAACTCAAGATCACGCCACAACTGATTGGCGGAAATGCCTTTTTTGGAAGAGCAAATCATGTAGATGGCGAGAAACCATTTCCGCAGGGGAATATGGGAATTGTGAAAGATGGTGCCAGTGGTAACCGAATACTGGTAGTGGCACTCTACGCACTCATAAAGAAAGCGGTCTTTGTCTGTCTTGCCTTTGCCGACAAATTTAAAAACTTTCTTACTGGCGCATTTGGGACATTCAAGCCCATTGGGCCAGCGGATGTTCTCGAAATGGGCGATGCAGGCTTCCTCTGTGGCAAACTTAGTTACCTCTTTAAAAATGGAGTTTTCGTTCTTCATGGATAAAACATACCAAAACCCCGCACTTTGTCAAGGGGATAATCGCCATAAAGTAAATAACCATGAAGGTTGCATCCGGGCGGGTTCCGTCCCATACTCGTTAGAGGAAAATGCCTGGAATGCCCGCTCGTCATCGTATCGTAGAGCAGAAACGCCTGCGGGACGTTCGTGTGGTTTATTAGGCCAGGTTCTCATATGTGCGGTATTTGCGGTATCGCGTTTCAGGGACAGCCCTTCGATAAGAAGCGGGCGATAGCCCGCGTCAAGAGCATGCTCGATGCGCTCGCCCACCGGGGGCCGAACGCCTCGGGCATGGCGATGAGTCCGCCAGCCGCAGTTGGGGCGTCCCGGCTGGCGATACGCGGGTTGGATTCCGGCCGGCAGCCGTTTCACGATGAAAAGAGCGGCGTCATGGTGGTTTGCAACGGTGAAATTGACAATCACCGCGAACTTCGGCGCTGGCTCGAAAGCCGGGGGCGAACGGTGGCCCAGCAAACCGATATTGCGGTCATTCCCGAACTGTATCTGGAGTTGGGGGAGAATTTTGTCGAGAGGCTGGTAGGCGTTTTCGCTATAGCGATCTGGGATCCTGGGAAAGAAGAGCTCCTTTTAACGCGGGATCGCGCCGGGGAGCGTCCCATTTTTTTTACCATCCAGGAAGGCGTGGTGCAATTCGCCACGGAGGTGGCCGCCCTGGTCGGAGAAAGCGGCGCGACTTTCACGCGGTCGAGAGAAGCGATACATGAATACCTGGCGACCGGTTGCCTGGCCGCGCCGGCATCGCCTTATCGGGAAGTTCAGAAGGTGCGTCCGGGAGAGGTCGTGACGATCCGCTCCGCCGGCATCCGACGACGCCGTTACTGGAGGTGGGCCATCGGGCAGGTCAAGAAAGCGGTCCCATCGGCGGGCGCTTTTGACTCCATTTTCCGGGAGGCGGTGCGTAGTCAAACCGACATCGATGTGCCATTCGGCGTCTTTCTCAGCGGCGGACTCGACTCGTCGCTGATTGCGGCGGTCGCGCGGGATCTTCGCCCCGACGCCGGCTTGCCCGCCTACTGTCTTCGTTTCAAGGAGAAGTCGTATGATGAAGGCGGTTTCGCGCTTCAGGTTGCCCACCGTCTTGGTCTTGAACCCATACCGGTTTGGGTCAATCCGATGGACCTGCCGAAAACGCTGACCGATCTCGTGGGCCGGGTGGGCGAACCGCTGGCCGATCCCGCGTGGATTCCGACCGCATTGCTCGCGGGGCGCGCGGCGCAGGATGTGAAACTGGTCCTGGCCGGAGAGGGGGGCGACGAACTATTCGGCGGATACCCCACCCATCTGGCGGCGAAATGGGGGGAGATTTACGCCTGTCTGCCTCAAGGCGTCCAAAACGTTTTTAGGCACTTCGTCGATCAATTGCCGATGAGCGATAAAAAAGTCACGCTGTCCTACCTCTTGAAACGCTTTGTCGGTGGCATGCACCACGACGGCATTGCTCGACATATCCTCTGGAAAGCCAACATCTCCCCTGCGGTGATGTCGCGACTTGGGCTGTCTGATCCGTTCCCGCGGAAACTGGAAACCCCGACGGGGGAATTGCTCGATTGCGTCCAACGGCTCGACCTGGAAATCACCCTGGCCGAGGGCCTGCTCACCAAATCCGATCGGGCGGGGATGCGCTCGGCGTTGGAGGTGCGGGCGCCGTTTCTGGACCAGCGGGTGATGGAATTTGCCGCCACGCTGCCGGTGAACGAGCGGGTTCGCGGTCTTACCACCAAGGTGTTTCTCAAGAAATATGCCGAGCGGTATTTGCCCCGCTCGATTATTTACCGCCGCAAACGGGGTCTGTCGGTTCCTCTTTCGCTTTGGCTGCGAGGCCCTCTTTACGACTGGGCGCTGTCCCGGGTCGGCAGTGGGCGTCTGGCTGACGTTGGCATCAACGTCGAGGCGGCGGTAAAACTGCTGGAGGAACATCGGCGGCGCGAAGCCGACCATGCGCGCGCGCTGTGGAGTCTCATTGTCCTCTGCGAATGGCTGGCGTGGGATGAAGCGAGGATTCGCCGCGCCTTTTAAGAGTCGGTGAAATCAGCTTCTACGGAAGCGGAAAGCGGGCAATCATATCGGTAATACCGCATGGCGAAACGATCCAAGAGAAGGAAGGCGGCGGTCAGTGGGGGGGCCACGCCAGCGGTTGGGAAGGTTCGCAACACGGATGCCGTTGCGCAACGAGCGCCCTCCTGGTTCAACCGTGATGGGCGATGGTGGGTGCCGGCCTTGGCGATCCTTGCGGCCACGGTGCTGGTTTACACTCCGGCGTTGCAGGGAGGTTTCCTCTGGGATGACGATATCTGCATCTCGGACAACGTCTGTCTTCGGACGTGGCCGGGCCTTTGGCAAATCTGGTTCGAGCCGGGGGCAACCGAACAATATTATCCGCTGACGTTCACGGTTTGGTGGCTGGAATATCACCTCTGGGGGTTGAACCCGCTGGGGTATCATCTGGTCAACGTGGTTTTGCACGGCCTCGCTTCGATATTGTTGTGGCAGGTGCTCGCGCGTTTGCGCGTGCGGGGCGCGTTGCTGGCCGGAGCGATCTTTGCGCTGCATCCGGTCAATGTAATGAGCGTGGCATGGATGACGGAGCTAAAGAACACGCTTTCGGGGTTCCTGGCGCTGGGGGCCGGTTGGGCCTATGTGCGGTTTGCCGGCTTGGGCGTTTATGATAAGCCGGCGGGGAAAGCCGGGTGGTCCTGGTACGTTTTAGCACTGGCGCTCTTTCAACTGGCAATGCTGGCCAAGACGGCGGTGAGTTTTCTTCCGGTAACTCTTTTGCTGGTGCTGTGGTGGCAAAAGAAACGGGTGACGGTGGGTGACATCCCCGGGTTGGTGCCGCTGGCGGGCATCAGCGTCGGCATGGGACTGGTGACGATTTATGTCGAGCAGCATTCCGGCGGAGCTTCCGGCGCGGAATTTCAACTTGGGCTCATCGAACGGGTGCTGATATCGGGGCGTTCCTTCTGGTTTTATTTGGAAAAACTTCTCTTTCCGTACCATCTGACCTTCATCTACGAACGGTGGTCAATCGATACAGGCGCATGGTGGCAGTATCTCTATCCCCTGGCGACGCTGGGGCTTTTGGCGGGGTTGTGGATGGCTCGTAAACGAATTGGCAAGGGCGTCTGGGTCGCATTCATGCACTTTTACCTGACCACCTCGATGCTGGTTTTGATCGTGGTGCTCTACATGATGCGCTATTCGTTCGTTTCGGATCACTGGCAATACTTCGGTTCCACGGGCATGCTCGGGCTGTTGGCGGCGGGGATAACGGCGGGGTTGGCTCGGCTCGGGCTGGAGGGCAAGCCGTGGGGCACGGCCTTGCAACTGGGCTTGCTGCTGGTTCTTGGGCTATTGAGCTGGCAGCGGGCCCGGGTTTACGAAAGCCGGGAATCGCTTTGGACCGATACGCTGGCCAAAAATCCAAATAGCTGGATGGCTTATAATAATCTCGGCGATCTTCTGATTGATTCGGGTAGGCTTGCCGAGGGACTCAACGATACTGAGATAGCTGCCCGCCTCAAGCCTGAGGATGCGGTTGTACAGGCAAATTTGGGTAATGCTCTGCTTCAGACGGGCCAGGTGGAAAAAGCAATAAAACAACTTCAAGTCGCTTTGCAGATGAATCCCGAACAAGCCAACGCTCATAACTGTCTGGGCAACGCCCTGCTCAAGCAGGGACGAGTTTCGGAGGCGATGAACCAGTATCAAATTGCCCTTCAAATCAAGCCGTCCTTTACCGAGGCTCGCAACAACCTGGGCGTTGTTCTGCTTCAGACGGGCCAGGTCGCGGAAGCAATTCAACAATTTGAAACTGCTCTGCAGATCCGTCCCGACTATGCCGATGGTCATAACAATTTGGGCGATGCACTGCTCCACGCAGGTCGCATTTCAGAGGCGATTGAGCAGTGCACCCTTTCACTCAAACTTAAGCCCGGTGTGGCCGAGGCGCACTACAACCTTGGCAATGGCTTTTTACTGGCCAATCGCCTTCCCGAAGCCATGGAGCAATATGAAGCTGCCATCAAGATCAAGCCGGATTATGTCTGGGCGCACCTCAACCTGGGGAGTGCGCTGCAACAAGCAGGCCAGTTAAAGGAGGCAATCGAGCAATACCAGCAGGCCCTGCAACTCAAGCCTGATTTTGCGGAAGCCCACAACAACTGGGGAGACGCCCTGTTTCGCACAGGACAAATCTCCGAAGCCGCTGAACAATTTCAACAGGCCTTGCGAATCAGGCCCGATTACGCCGATGCGCAAAAAAATCTGGCCAAAGCGCAGGCGATCGCGCGGCAAAGAGCGGGCCAGGGTAATTGAGGCTTCAGACTTGATACGTGAATAAAATTTAAATGTTGAGGCAGAAAGCGTGGGCGGGATTGCATCCGTGCCCGGTTTAGTTGAGATTAACGCCTATGTCCACCCGCCGCACCGTCCGCGTGGCCGAGGTCCTGCGCAAGGAACTCGCCGCCTGCATGAGCCAATCGCTCGATCTGGAAGGGCTGCTCATCACCATCTCCTCGGTCGAGCTACCGCCCGACATGCGCCAGGCGTACATCTACGTCAGCACGCTGCATCCCGAGCTGGAAGAGGAGCAGGCCCTGCATGTCCTCAACCGCAACCGCAAGGCCTGGCAAAGTTTCATTGGCCGCCGCCTCGGGCTCAAGTTCACGCCGCAGCTTCTCTTCCGCTTTGATCGCGCGGTCGAGCGGGGCGACCGCGTGATGGAAATTCTGACCAAGCTCGAACTGGAAAAAGAAAAGCCGGCGAAGGGCCGGCCCCCGGCGTGAGCTGCTGGAAGACGGCTTTTTCAGTTCCATTTTTGAGTTCTTTGTGTTCTTTTGCGGATAGCTTCTCAACATGCCTTCTTCCCCATCCTCCCGCCGGCACGACGGACGCCAGCCCGGCCAACTTCGCCCCATCACGTTTCAAGCCGGCATCGCGCCTCACGCCGCCGGGTCGGTGCTCGCGAGTTGCGGGCGCACGCAGGTCATCTGCGCCGTCACCGT
>Ga0181537_10002005_pt1 | contig 18269 bp, 14 predicted proteins | sample PEATcosm2014_Bin_39_FD_119765 | JGI IMG/M metagenome (GOLD analysis project Ga0181537, IMG submission 119765) | Peatland microbial communities from MTU Mesocosm Facility, Houghton, MI, USA - PEATcosm2014_Bin23_10_metaG | ecosystem: Environmental > Terrestrial > Soil > Wetlands > Peat | place... | reverse complement strand
GTACGGTGATTCGTGCCCATCGAGACCGATGCCGTGTCCGGTGCGGTGCGAGAGCCCCGGCAGCCCGTAGTCGCGGCTCCAGCCCTGCTGCTCGTAGAACGAGCGCACCGCACGGTCGATCGCGCCCACCGCAACACCCGGTTTCGCACTCTCCAGCGCAATCTCCTGGCCGCGCTTGACGGTGTTCCACACCTCGCGCTGCCGAGCGGTGGGAGGGCCGAATACCCAGCTTCGGGAGATGTCCGACTGGTAGCCATGCACCGTGCAGCCGGTGTCGATGAGGATCACCGAACCCTCCCGCACCTGTTGTGGCTTGATGGAACCGTGCGGGAAGGCACTCGCCTCATTGAGCAGCACGAGGGAGAACTCGTGCACCCCGCCGAGCGCTTCGGTCGCAGCGATCATCAGGCTCTGCACATCCGCCGCACGCATCCCTGAGCGGATCGCGCCGTGCACGTGGCGTAGCGCGCTGATCGTCACGTCGTTGGCGCTCTGCATGAGTGCGAGCTCGGCCGGCGACTTGATGGTGCGGCAGGCCCCCACCAGCTCATCCCCGGCAGTCACGTCATGGTTTGCGCCGGCCGCCCGCGTCACGCGGTCGACAATGAAGAAGCGCGTCGTGGGCTCGATGGCGAGACTTCCCACAGCGCTCTGGGCCCGCAACGCTGCGCCCAGGAGCTCGAAGGGGTTCTCGTCCTCCTTCCAGGGGCGCACGTCCCCTTCGACCTTGAGGGTCTCGCGGATCGAGGGCTCCTCGAAGAACGGCGTCACGATCACGGGCTGGCCGCTGGCCGGTATCAGCGCCGCGGTGGTGCGTTCGGAGCGCGGCCAGCGCACGCCGGTGAAATACTGAAGTGTCGAGCCGGCCTCCACCAGCAGCGCTGCCGTGCGTCGCTCCCGCATCAGGGCCTGCAGCTTCTGCAGCCGCGCCTCGTGCTCCTGGGCGCTGATCGGCTGTGCGGTGGTGGTGAGGGACTTGAGTGCGGCGGTCTTGGTACCGGCGAGCGAGGTCGCCGAGGCTGCAAGTACCGCTCCCGCTGCCGAGCCCGCGACGAAAGTGCGGCGTGAGACGAGCGTCATGGATTACCTCGGGCCCCGCGGCCAGGGCAGTGGAGCGCGTGGCTGGCCGCCGACGCTGTGGATCGATACCTAGGGGAAAGCGGCCGCTAGTTGCCGCACTTGCAGAGGGCTTCCTTGAAGCTGCCAAGCTGCGCGAGGTTCAGACTCGCGGTGTCCAGGGCATTGTTGAGCGCCTGCTGATAGTTCTCCACGCTCCCGGAGTAGCCATAGGCGCCGTCGCGCCCCTGGATGGTCTCCGTCCAGCAGACGTTACCCGAGGGGCTCAGCAGCTGTCCCCGGAACACCACCTGGGCGTCGTAGCTGGAACGGTGCCACACGCTCTCCTTGGTGTGCACGGTTTCGACGGTGAGGCTGAGTTTCGGACCACCGCCGAGCTTGAAGCCGTTCTGCGTCAGCATCGTCTGCACGCCGTCCTGCACCCATGTGGCGACGTCGCTGCTGGTGGTCACCTCCGCCTTCAGCGGCTTGCTCTCGTGGACACGTTCACCCAGGGTCTTGTCGGTACGCCCGTCGGTGACCTGGACCTGCGAGATGGCCGCGCAGCTGAGGTTGCCCACCAGCGTCGCGTCCCTGGAATTGGGCGTGTACTTCAGCGGCACGTTCATCGGGTCTACGCGGCCTACCGCGCAGGCCGAGATCAGGAGAGGGGCGGTCAACACCATCAGTATTTTGATTTTCATCACGGTGTCCGGTGAGGCGACCGAGGCAATGATAACCAAAGGCCGACAGCGCCGGAACTGCGCGACCGTCCTTGCCGGCTCGATCAAGGCCGCCGCGGCGCCGCTCCCCGGGTACCGGCTGTCTGTGCCGGCTCGGCGGCTGCCGCCTGTCGCTTGTAGGGCCGTGCTCAGGGGCTGCCTCGCCCCGGGGACTCAGGGAGGGGCATTTGTGTGACGCCTGTCACTCACCGGACTGCGCCGGCACGCCGCGAAAGCCGATTTTGAGATGCCGTAACACATTGAATAAGGAGAAAGGATTTAGCTTATTCAGGTGAATATCCGCTCCCAAGTCACCGTCCTGATCGCCGGGATCTTCCTGATCCTCGGGCTGGCCGCGATCCTCGTCGGCAAGCTCGTGATCATGCCGAGCTTCGCGCAGCTGGAGCGCGCGGACGCAGCCACGGCGATGCGCCGCATCGAGCACTCCCTCGACCAGACACTGGAGCAGGTCGCGCTCGCAAGCGTCGACTGGGGCAACTGGGCCGACACGTATCGCTTCGTCGTGGACCGCAACCCGGAGTTCATCCGCGCCAACATCACCGCAGTTGCCCTCAAGCAGCTCAACGTCAACGCGCTCCTGATCGTCAACCGCGAGGGCGAGGTCGTGCTGGCGAGGGACAACGACCTCAAGAGCGATCGGCCGCTCGGGCTTGACCTGGTGGCTCGCGCCGCGCTGCCCCTGGATTTTCCGTGGCGTGCCAACCTGCGCGACGGCAGCCCGGCCCGCGGCCTCCTCAATACCAATCGCGGCGTGCTGCTGCTCGCGGCGTCTCCGATCCTGGACGGCAATGGCGGTGGTCCGGCGCGCGGCATGGTGCTGATGGGGCGCCTGCTCGGCGATGCCGTGGTCGCCGACATCGCGGCGCGCGCGCAGGCGCAGCTGACAATGCTTCCCCCCAATGCCGCGCCGGCGGGCGAGGAGCTCGATGAGACCGAGGCGGTAACCCGTGTCTTCAAGCCGTTTCGCGATATCTACCAGCGACCCGCGATGGCGTTGCGCGTTGAAGTGCCGCGCGAGGTGACCCTGCGCGGTAAGGCGGCGGTGAAGGTCGCAGCCTGGTGCCTGCTGGCCGCCGTGGTCGTTGTGTTGATTCTCCTGGTGGTCGTTCTCAATCGCGTCATCCTCGACCCGCTGGGGGTGATCACGCGCCACGCCGTGGCCGTCGGGGAGGGTGGGGACGCGCTGCCCCTCAACCTTACGCGCGACGACGAAATGGGCGTGCTCGCGCACGAGTTCGACCGCATGGTGCAGCGCGTCGCCGAGTCGCGCATGCAGCTGGTGGACCAGTCCTTCCAGGCCGGCTTCGCCGAGCTCGCCAAGGGCGTGCTGCACAACCTCGGCAATGCCATGACGCCGATCGGCGTGCGGCTGGCGAATCTCGGCGAGCGGTTGCGGCAGGCACCCGCCGAGGACGCCGAGCAGGCCGCAGGCGAGCTGCACGGCGGGCAGTGTGATGCTGAGCGCAAGGCGGACCTCGAGGAGTTCCTGCGGCTGGCCTGCAGGGAGCTCGCCGTCACAGTGCGCGCTGCCCAGGAGGATGTCGCGGTCATGACGCGGCAGACCACCGTGGTGCAGACCACGCTCGCCGAGCAGATGCGCTCGGCCCGCAACGAGCACGTGATCGAACCGGTACGCCTCACCGAGCTCGTGGCCCAGTCCCTCGAGATCGTCCCGGACGTGTGTCGCCAGCGCCTCACCATCGACACCGACGAGACCTTGCGCCGGCTCGGCGTCGTGCGGGTGGCGCGCACCGTACTGCGGCTCATCCTGCAGAACCTGATCATCAACGCGGCCGACGCGGTGCGCGATGCCGGCAGGGACCGAGGGGTGCTGCGGGTGAGTGCGGAGATCGTACGCGAGCGCGACGAGCAGCAGCTGCACCTGCAGTGCCGCGACGACGGCGTCGGCATCGCACCCCAGAATCTCGAGCGCGTGTTCGAGAAGGGATTTTCCACCAAGTCACCCGAAACCAACCACGGTATCGGTCTGCACTGGTGCGCCAACGCGATCAGCGCCCTTGGCGGTCGCATCTGGGCCGCCAGCGACGGGCCCGGCCGGGGCGCCTCGATGCACCTGCTGGTGCCCCTGGCTACGCGTGAACCAGTCTCCGCAACAGGAGCCTCCTGAGGTCTGCCATGTCTGATTCAAGCTCAACACCCATCCGGGTCCTGGTCGTCGATGACGAGGCCGAAGTCCGTGACGCCTACCGGCAGATCCTGCTCGAGAACGAAGTCACCCAGGAAATGGTGGGCTTTCGCGAGCTGCGCAGCCGCCTCTTCAACCGCAAGAACCCCTCCGACACCGCCCGCGAGCGCTCACCGGTGCGCGCCGCAGGCTTCGAGCCGGTGTTCTGCGATGGCGCCAACGCCGCCGTCACCATCGTCAAGGAGAGCCTGGCGCGCAACCAGCCCTTCGCGGTGGTGTTCCTCGACATGCGCATGCCGCCCGGGCCTGATGGCGTGTGGGCGGCCACGCAGATCCGCGAGCTCGATCCGGCGGTCGAGATCGTGGTCTGCACGGCGTACTCGGACGTCGATCCGTGCGAGATCGGGGGCCTCGCGCCTCCGGAGGACAAGCTCTCCTACCTGCAGAAACCCTTCCACCCGCACGAGATCCGGCAGCTGACGATCGCGCTCAGCAGCAAGTGGCGCGCCGAGCGGCGCATCGTGAAGCTCGCCTACTTCGACACGCTCACCGGCCTGCCGAACCGCGAGCAGTCGCAGCGGCGCCTGGTGAGCGCCCTGCAGGCCGCCAAGGACAACCAGCGCACGCTCGCGGTGCTGTACCTGGACCTGGATAACTTCAAGCGCGTCAACGACACCCTGGGGCACGCCGTCGGCGATGAGCTGCTGTGCGTCGTGGCCGAGCGCCTGCGCAGCTCGCTTCGCTACGGGGGCGAGGGCGCCCCGGCGGGCACCGCCGACAGCGCACGTCCGGGGGACCTGGCACGCCTCGGCGGCGATGAGTTCCTGGTGCTGCTGCCCAACCTGCGCAGCCCCAACGACGCGGGCGCGGTGGCCGAGCGCCTGATTGCGGCGCTGCGCGAGCCGGTACAGCTCGCGATGAACTCCCTCGTGGTGACCCCGAGCGTCGGCATCGCCGTGTACCCGCGCGACGGCGCGGATGCGGAGACGCTGCTGCGCAACGCGGACCTGGCGATGTACTTCGCCAAGCGCCGCACTCCCGGCACCCATGCGTTCTTCGACGTTGCCATGAACGCCACCGCCCTGCACCGCTTCACGATCGAGGAGCAGCTGCGCGGCGCGCTCGAGCGCGAGGAGTTTTCCCTCCAGTACCAGCCGCAGTTCGACGTGCGCACCGGCACGGTCTCGGGGATCGAGGCGCTGCTGCGCTGGAACAGCGCCGAGCTTGGCGCGGTGAGCCCGCTTGAGTTCATCCCGGTCGCAGAAGAGACCGGACTCATCCACTCGATCGGCAAGTGGGTGCTGCGCAATGCCTGCCGCCAGGCGCGCGCCTGGCGCGACGAGGGCCTGCCGTTCCAGCGGATGGCGGTCAACGTCTCGGGGCGACAGTTCGCGCTGGCGGAATATCCGGCCGAGGTCGCGGCCATTCTGGAGGAGACCGGGCTTGCGCCCTCGGCACTGGAGCTCGAGATCACCGAGTCTGTGGTTATGGCGGACGAGGTGTGGGCGCAGAAGGCGATCAACGAGCTCAAGCAGCTCGGGATCTCCCTCGCCATCGACGACTTCGGAACCGGCTACTCGAGCTTCGGGCGCCTGCGCCACTTCTCGGTGGACCGCCTCAAGATCGACCGCTCCTTCGTCAGCAGCGTTACCGAGTGCAACGACGACCGCGCCATCGCGGCGGCCATCATCGCCATGTCGCGTTCGCTGCGCATCAACGTGACGGCCGAGGGGGTTGAGAACTTCCCGCAGCTGGCGTTCCTGCAGGAGCAGGATTGCCAGGACGCGCAGGGGTTCCTCCTCAGCCGGCCGCTGGCACCGGAGGCGGCACGCGAGCTGCTGCGCCGGGTCAACGACGCGAGCGACGAGTCGCGCACCCAGCGCCTGAAGGTCATCATCGGCTAAGCTGAGCGGCCGCGGCTGTTGTGCCGCGGCCCGTGTCATTGCAGTCTTGCCGCGCGCCGTTTGCGCGTAGAATTGCCCGGGTTTTCCTCTTCGGCCACCTGGGTTAATGAAGACCGCACTCGCCGATTTCATCAAGGACACCCCGGCGGGGCAGGAGGCCGATGCCATCCTGCGCAGCTGCGTGCACTGCGGCTTTTGTCTGGCGAGCTGCCCCACCTATCAGCTGCTCGGCAACGAGCTCGACAGTCCCCGCGGCCGCATCTACCTGATGAAGCAGCTGCTGGAGGGGGAGTCGGTCAGCGACAGCACCCAGCTGCATCTGGATCGCTGCCTGGGGTGCCGCGCCTGTGAAAGCGCCTGCCCCTCGGGGGTGCAGTACGGGCGGCTGCTCGACATCGGTCGTGCGGTGACCGAGACGCGCGTGCGGCGAGCGCCGCTGGTGGCGGCCAAGCGTTTCCTCCTCAACAAGGTCGTGCCCTACCCGCGACGTGCAGCACTGCTGCTGAAGGCCGCAGGCTTTGCGCGTGCGCTCTTGCCGCGCAGGCTGCGCGGCCAGCTTCCCGGGCTCCCGGCACCCCTGCCGGCCGCCGCGCGCCTCTGGCCCGCGCCCCGGCATGCGCGCCGCGTGCTGCTGCTGCAGGGTTGCGTGCAGCCGGCACTGGGGGCCGGCATCAACCCGGCAGCCGCCCGCGTCCTCGATCGGGTCGGGATCTCCGCGGTTCCCGTGCCGGGGGCGGGGTGCTGCGGTGCCTTGAGCCAGCACCTGGGTGCTGAGGCCGATGCGCACGAGCAGCTGAGGCGCAACATCGACGCCCTGTGGCCCGGTATCGAGGCCGGCGCCGAGGCGGTGCTCATGACCTCCAGTGCCTGCAGTGCCATGTTCAAAGACTATGGGCGGCTGCTGGCCGGTGATCCGCAGTACGCGCCGCGTGCGGCGCGCGTCAGCGAGCTTGCGCGCGACCTGAGCCAGCTGCTGGCATCTGAGAGTTCCGGCCTGAAGAACGCGCTGCTGCGGGCGCGCGCTGCGCACGGCGCGTGGCCGGCGACCCGGGTGGCGTTCCAGGCTCCCTGCAGTCTGCAACACGCGTTGCGGGCCGCAGGAGTGGTGGAGCCTCTGCTGCTGGCCGCAGGATTCACCCTCACGGGAGTTGATGACGGCCAGCGCTGCTGCGGCTCGGCGGGCACCTATTCCATACTGCAGCCCGAGCTCTCGCAGCGGCTGCTCGCGGCGAAGCTCGAGGCGCTCGGGCGCGGTGCGCCAGAGGTGATTGCGACCGCCAACATCGGCTGCCTGCACCACCTGCGAGGCGCCACGCCGACGCCGGTGCGCCACTGGATAGAACTGGTGGACGAGAGGCTGGGCGGTGGCTGACGCCTGGGGCGAGCGCATGCCGCGCTCCGTCGGCCTGCTGCAGACGGTTGCGATTTCCGTCGGGGTGACGATCGGCAGCGGCATCTTCCGCGTGCCTGCGACCGTGGCCGGGCAGCTGCAGTCTCCGGGCCCGATCCTCGTGTGCTGGGTCCTCGGCGGGCTGGTCGCCCTGTGTGGTGCGCTCTCGATCGCGGAACTCGCCGGTGCGCTGCCGCGCTCGGGCGGGGTCTTTGCGTACCTGCTCGAGGCGTACGGGCCGCTGCCGGCATTCCTGTTCGGCTGGACCGAGCTTGTCGTGATCCGCGCCGCCGCCCTCGGTGCGACCTCCACGATCTTCGCCGAGTACCTTGGCTACTTCAGGCCGCTCAGTGCAGCGCAGGTGCGCTACGTGGCAGCCGGGGCGATCGCGGCCATCGGGGCAATCAACTACCTGGGCGTGCGGCGGGCCGCCGGCCTGCAGAGCGCAGCCACGGCGCTCAAGTACCTGGTGCTGATGGCGCTCGGAGTGCTGGCATTCACGGCGCGCGGCGGCAGTCTCACGCACTTCACCAGCGCGCCCGGGGGCAGCGGCCTGTCGGTGTCGCTCCTGGCGACCGCCTTGATTCCCGTGCTGTGGACTTACGACGGCTGGGCCGATCCTGCGAGCGTGGCCGGGGAGATCCGCGATCCGCAGCGCAACCTGCCGCGCGCACTGATTGCGGGTGCCTTGTGCGTGATGCTCGTCTATCTGCTCGTCAACGTGGGCTTCCTGTACGCGCTCGCGCCCTCGCAGATGGCCGGTTCGCCCCTGATTGCCGCCACGGTCGCGGAGCGGGTGCCGCTCCTGGGCGCCGCGGGCGCCGGCGTGATCGCTGCGGCAGTGGTGCTCGCAGCCTTCAGCGGCCTGAACGGCTCGATGCTGACGGGGTCGCGCATCTTCTTCGCGATGGCAGATCGTGGCCTGTTCTTCCGGGCCGCGGCACGCGTCTCACCGCGCTTTCACAGTCCCTCGATCGCGATCGCCCTCGCCACGGTCCTCGGCATCGCCTACGTGCTCGAGAACGATTTTGCGCAGCTGGCGGACAAGTTCGTGCTCGCCATCTGGCCCTTCTATGCCCTGGGTGTCGCCGCGGTATTCGTCCTGCGCCGCACCCGCCCACAAATGACGCGTCCCTATCGGGTGTGGGGCTATCCGTTCGTGCCGCTGGTGTTCCTCGTGGCATCGGTGCTGATGGTGGGCAACGCCCTCATAACCGACCCACGCAACACCGGCATCACCTTTCTCATCATCGTGGCGGGGATCCCTGTCTACTGGGTGCGCGCACGGCTGCAGCGCCCGCGCACACCATAGGCCGCAATACCGTGCCGGCTTCGTATTAAGATAGCCGCTCCCCCGGGCAAGACGGCACAAGCTTGTCGAAATCAGGCCAAGGCGCGCTCGCGTTCATTTTTATCACGGTGCTGGTCGACTCGATCGGCTTCGGCATCATCCTGCCGGTGCTGCCGCGCCTCATCATGCAGCTGACCGGCCTTGGCATCGACGGCGCCGCCGAATACGGCGGCTGGCTTGCCTTCTGCTACGCGGCGATGCAGTTCTTCTGTGCGCCGATCCTCGGCAACCTCAGTGACGCCTTCGGCAGGCGCCCGGTGCTGTTGTTCGCGCTGGGCGCGCTCGGCTGTGATTACCTCATCATGGGGTTTGCACCGACGATCCTGTGGCTGTTCGCGGGGCGCCTGGTCGCCGGCATGGCCGGTGCCTCCTTCACCCCCGCCTACGCCTATGTGGCTGACATCACCGAGCCTGCCAAGCGTGCTCAGAGTTTTGGCCTGATGGGCGCCGCCTTCGGCGTCGGCTTCATCCTGGGGCCGGCGATCGGCGGCTTGCTCGGTAACCTGGGTCCGCGGGCGCCGTTTTTCGCGGCCGCCGGCATCGCGCTCGCCAACACGGTGTTCGGTTACTTCGCGCTGCCGGAGTCCCTGCCGCCCGAGAGGCGGCGTGCGTTTCACTGGCTACGTGCCAATCCGCTGGGGACCCTGCTGCAGATGCGCAAGTACCCAGTGCTGCCGTGGCTTTTGGCCGCGGTCTTCCTCTGGCAGCTCGGGCACCAGGTGCTGCCGAGCACCTGGGCTTTCTTCACGATATCCAAGTTTGGCTGGACCAGCGCCGAGGTGGGTTATTCGCTCGCCTGGGTGGGCCTGCTGATGGCGGTGGCCCAGGGAGCCTTTACGCGCATCCTGATCCCGTTTTTTGGCGGCGAGCGTCGCGCTGCGCTTATCGGCATGGGGGCGGCGCTGCTGGCCTATCTCGGCTACGCGTTTGCCACCGAGAGCTGGATGATGTACGTGGTGTCGCTCACCACCTTCGTGTTCGCGCTCACTTATCCTTCCATGAACGCCATCGCCTCGCAGCAGGCACCCCCCGACGCCCAGGGCGAGCTGCAGGGCGCAGTCGCCTGCCTTTACAGTCTCAGTGCCATCGTGGGACCGATCCTCATGACGCAGATCTTCAGTTACTTCTCCGCACCCGGCGCGGCCATCCACTTTCCGGGCGCGGCATTCATGGCGGCGGCTGTCCTCACCCTCGGCAGTGCCGCATTGCTTGCGCGGGCGCTGCGGCTGGCGCCGCCCCCGGCGGCACTGGCCACGGCCACCGGTGAGGGCTGAGCGTGGCTAGCAGAGCCTCACGGCCCTGGCTGACCGCGCTGCTGCTGCTCACCTGTTGCGCCCAGAGCGCGCTGGCGCAGGATGGCCCGCCGATCCGCCACGTGTTTGTGCTGGTGCTCGAGAACCAGTCATACGAATACACCTTCGGGCCGCAGTCGCAGGCACCCTACCTCGCCAGGGAACTCCCGGCGCGCGGCGCGCTGCTGCGCCAGTACCACGGTATCGGGCACTACAGTCTCGACAACTACCTCGCCCTGATCAGCGCACAGGCGCCGAATGACGAGACGCAGATGGACTGCCAGGTGTTCAGCGAGTTCAGGCCCAGCGCCCCGGGCCTTGATGCGCACGGCCAGCTGCACGGTGCCGGCTGCGTCTATCCGCGCATCGTCAAAACGCTGCCGGACCAGCTGGAGGCAGCCGGGCTCACGTGGCGGGCCTACATGGAGGACATGGGGAAGAACCCCGCGCGCGAGCGCGCCACCTGCGCGCACGTCGCCGTGGGCGCGCGCGAGAACACCGACGGCGCGCAGATCGGGGACCAGTACGCCAACAAGCACAATCCGTTCGTGTACTTCCACTCCATCATCGACGACCAGGAGCGCTGCGACCGCCACGTCGTCAACCTCGAGCTGCTGCCGGCGGACCTGAAGGATGCGGCGCGCACGCCGAATTACGTGTTCATCACGCCCAACCTGTGCCACGACGGCCACGACGACCCGTGCGTGGACGGGCAGCGCGGCGGATTGCATGCGGTGGACCAGTTCTTGAGGCAGTGGGTGCCGCGCATCCTGGAGTCGCCGGCGTTCCGCGAGTCGGGGATGCTGGTGATTACCTTCGATGAGTCCGGCAGCATCAGTGCGTCCGGGTCGACCGCCTGCTGCGGTGAGCGGGGCCTGCCCGGGGCCAAGTACCCGCCCGGGCTCTCGGGCCCCGGCGGCGGCCGCATCGGCGCGGTCGTGCTCTCACCCTTCATCAAGGGCGGCACCGTCAGCGACGAGCCGTACAACCATTACGCGCTGCTGCGCACCGTGGCGGGGATCTTCGGCTTGACGCCCCTCGGTTATGCGGGGGCCGCGGACCTCAGGAGCTTCGGCGGCGACGTGTTCAGCGGCGGCGCGCCGCGTCCACCCGCTCGATGAGGTCGCTCACGATCGGGTTCGAGGTGCGCAGCAGCGGACCTAGGACCTTCTGCACCGGGCTGAAGGTGACCTCCTTGCCGAACATGCCGGGCTGGCGCAGGGTCAGCGTGGCACGCGCCGGGTTGGTCAGGCCCGAATAGCTGATGTTCATGATGTTGGCGAGCGGGATGCGCTCCTCGTCGCCGCGGAAACGCACCCGCAGTGCGTCGCCCTCGTCATACACCTCATCCGCAAGGTCGAACACCAGGCGCCGCATCAGCCAGTAGCCGAAGCCGAACATCAGCAGCGGCGCGATGAACACTGCGAAGGGCGGCTTGGAGCGCGCGTGCACACCTAAGGTCAGGCCCGTGCCGATGAACAGCGCCAGGCCCCCGAACCACAGCACCGGGAACACCCGCTTCACGAAGAAGGTGTTGCGCGAGGAGATGCGCTTGCCGCTCTCGACATCCACGACAGGTCGCTCCGCAGGGGAGGGACACGAGGGCGTCCCGCCCCCAGATGGCACTTAAGTTACTGAAAATACGCGCATTTACTGTGCGTTGCAGCACGGTCGGAGCAACTGCGGCGCAGTGACGCCGCTCGGGCAGTTGCCGCGCGGCGGCTCGACAAATACTTGCCGAGGCAGTATTATCGTCGGCAGTAATAGTTCAGGCAGCGATAGTCCGCGAGCGCGCATGATCCGCAGAAGCACCATCAAGGCCGAGCCCGTGACGGCGCTGCAGCCCCCGGGCGAGGGGTTGAGCGTCGGCTACCTCATGGGGCGGGCGCGTGCCTCGCTCCTCTCGGGCCTGGATGCCGAACTCGCCCCCTTCGGTCTCACCGGCATGCAGTTCGCGGCTCTCAAGCATCTTGGCGAGGGAGCGGCGCGCACCGCCGCTGACCTGTGCCGCTTCATGCAGTACGACACCGGCGCGATGACGCGCATCCTGGATCGCCTCGAGGCCAAGTCCCTGGTGCGTCGCGAGCGCTCGCGCGAGGACCGGCGCACGGTGGTGCTGCGCCTCACGCCAGGCGGACGTGCGCAGATCGTGCGGCTTGCGGCAGTCGCCGGGCGTGTGCTCGAGGCGCACCTCGCGGGCTTCAACAACGAAGAAATCGAGGCGCTCAAGAGCTACCTCGGACGGATGATCGATAACGGACACACTCTGGGGGACACTCGACAGACAGGTACAGGCGGCAAGTCATGAATTCGCGCATCCCGCTCCTCATTCCCCTGCTGGCACTGGCGCTGATCGGCTGCGTGGACCGCGGTGACTGGAAGCCCGCGCCGCAGCTGAAGCCCGACGCACTGACCAGCAGCCAGACGCTGCATGAGGCGAAGCTCGACACGGCCGCATGGCCGGCCGATGAGTGGTGGCGCAGCTACGGCGACCCGCAGCTCGATGCCCTGGTGAGGGAGGCGCTCGCCGGAAGCCCGACGCTGGAGATCGCCCAGGCGCGCCTGCGCGCCGCGCAGGCACAGACGGTTGCGGCCCGTGCGGCGCGCGACCCGCAGGCCGCGGTCAATGCCAGCCTCACCCGCGAGCGCTTCCCGCAGAACGAGCTGTACCCGGCCCCCATCGGCGGCTCCTGGGCCACCGCGGGCAACGCCACGCTCGACTTCAGCTGGGACCTTGACCTGTGGGGGCGCAACCGCCAGCTGCTGGCGGCGGCCCGGGCAGGGGAGGCGGCCGCCGAAGCGGACCGCCAGGCGGCGCGTCTTGCGATCTCGGTCGCGGTGGTGCAGGCCTACATCCAGTTCGACCTCAACTACTCGCTCCTCGATGTCACCAACGACAACCTGAAGCAGCAGCAGTCGATCCTCGACCTCACCCAGCAGCGCGTGGGCGCGGGACTTGAGAACACCGCCCGGGTGAAGCAGTCGGAAGGGACGCTGGCGCTGACGCGTGCCGGGCTTGCCTTCGTCGAGGCCAACATCGAGCTGTCGCGCAACCAGCTCGCTGATCTGGTGGGCGCCGGCCCGGATCGCGGCCAGTCGCTCACGCGCCCGCAGCTGCATGCCCCGGCCGACATCGCGCTGCCCTCGCAGCTGCCCGCGGACCTGCTCGGCAGGCGCCCGGACGTGGCCGCCGCGCGCGCCATGGTCGAGGCGGCAAACCGCGGGGTCAAGGCGGCGGAGGCCGATTTCTATCCCAACATCAACCTGGCCGCCTTCGCCGGCCTGCAGCCGGTCGGGCTGTCGCAGGTGTTCGACTCGCGCACCTTCGGTGCCGGGCCGGCCTTGAGCCTGCCGGTTTTCAACCGCGGCGCACTGCGCGGGCAGCTCTACGGGCGCCAGGCGCAGTTCGACTCCACCGTCGGCCAGTACAACCAGACCCTGCTCGATGCGGTGAAGGACGTCGCCGACGTGGTCGCCAACTGGCGCGGCCTCGAGCGCGAGACCGTGCAGGAGGAGACCGCGCTCGATGCCGCGCAGCGCTCCTATGACCTCACCAGCCAGCGCTATCGTGCCGGTCTGGACAATTACCTGAGCGTGCTCTCGAGCCAGAACCAGGTGCTGCTCGCCCAGACGCTGCGCGCCGAACTGCAGGCGCGCCGGCTGACTTTCAGCGTCAACCTGGTGCAGGCGCTCGGCGGCGGCTACGTCGCGCCGGCCGGCTGAAGTTCAGGCCGCGGCCCCACCCACCTTCCCAGGACTGAGTAAGCCCACATGGACGCCCAGGTAACGACCGAACCCGTAACGACGCAGAGCCTGCGGCAGCGGCGGCAGAAGTGGCTCGTCATCCTTACCGTGGCACTCATCGTGGCGGCGCTGCTGGTGGGTGCCTGGTGGTTCTTCTACGCCAGCCACTACCAGAACACCGACGACGCCTACGTCGCCGGCGACCTGGTGAACGTCATGCCGCAGGTGAGCGGCACGGTGGTGAGCATCGGGGCGGACGAGACTGACCTGGTGAAGGCCGGCCAGGAGCTCATCAAGCTCGACCCGACCGACATGCGCATCGCGCTGCAGGACGCCGAGCAGCAGCTGGCGCGCACCGTGCGCCAGACCCGCACCGTGTTCGCCAACCGCGACCAGCTCAGTGCGATCGTCAGCCAGCGCCGCGCAGACCTGGCCCGCGCCCAGGCTGACTTCGACCGCCGCAAGAACCTCGCCGCCTCCGGCGCGGTCTCGGGCGAGGAGCTCGGGCATGCGCGCGATGAACTCAAGGCCGCGCAGGACGGCCTGGTCGCGGCCCAGAAGAACCTCGCCGCGAGCGTCGCCCTGGTCGGGCAGACCGGGGTCGCCGACAACCCTGACGTGCAGGCAGCAGCCACCCAGGTCGAGAAGGCGTGGCTCAACCTGCAGCGCACCAGCGTGCGCGCGCCGGTGACGGGCTACGTCGCCAAGCGTGGCGCGCAGCTCGGGGACCACATCGCCCCGGGTGCCCCGCTCATGGCGATCGTGCCGCTCGAGCGCATGCGCGTCGAGGCGAACTTCAAGGAAGTGCAGCTGCGGCGCATGCGCCTCGGGCAGCCCGCCAAGGTGGTGGCGGACCTCTACGGCGGCAAGGTCGAGTACCACGGCACCGTGCAGGGCATCGGCCTTGGCACCGGGGCGGCCTTCGCCCTGCTGCCGGCGCAGAATGCCACCGGCAACTGGATCAAGGTCGTGCAGCGCGTGCCGGTGCGCATCGCGCTCAGGCCCGAGGAGCTGCGCGAGCACCCGCTGCGCATCGGACTGTCCACCCGCGTCAGCGTCGAGACCGTGAACGAGGACGGCCAGCAGTTGGCACAGAGCGTCCCGGAGAAGCCGGTGCTCAGCACCGCCGCCTACGAACTCGACAACTCGGAGATCAAGGCGCGCATCGCCGAGATCATCCGCGACAACACGCGTGAGGGCGCACCGCCGCGCGGATGAGCGAACCGAAGCAGCCGCTCGCGCCCCTGCACGGCGCGCAGCTCGCGATCGCGACCTTCGGGGTCTCGCTCGCGACCTTCATGCAGGTGCTCGACACCACCATCGCCAACGTGTCGGTGCCCACCATTGCCGGCAGCATGGGCATCAGCGCCACGCAGGGCACCTGGGTCATCACGTCCTTCACCGTCGCCACTGCCATCTCCATGCCACTCACCGGGCGCGTGGCGGAGCGGGTGGGGCAGGTGCGGCTGTTCCTCTCGGCCACGGTGCTGTTCACGATCGCCTCGATCCTATGCGGGCTTGCGCCCAACATGCCGATGCTGATCGCCGCGCGCGTCGTGCAGGGCGCGGTGGCAGGACCCCTGATGCCGCTGTCCCAGGCGCTGATGCTGTCGATCTATCCGCGCGAGAAGCGCGGCCAGGCGCTGGCGCTGTGGGCGACCATCGCCGTCGTCGCACCGATCGTGGGCCCGATCCTGGGCGGCTACATTTCCGACAACGCCTCCTGGCCCTGGATCTTCTTCATCAACGGCCCGGTCGGGGTGCTGGCGGTGCTGCTCACCACCGAGTCGATGCGGCGCATGGAGAGTGCCTACCACAAGCCACCGATCGACTGGACCGGGCTCGTGCTGCTGGCTGTGTGGGTGGGTGTGCTGCAGGTGATGCTCGACCTCGGGTCGGACGAGAACTGGTTCGACTCACCCCTGATCATCTCCCTCACGCTCATCACGGCGGTCGTGTTCTGTTACTGGCTGGTGTGGGAGCTGAATCACCCGTACCCGATCGTGGACCTGTCCTTGTTCAAGGACCGCAACTTCGCCGTCGGTGCGGGCGGGGGCAGCCTCATCTACGCGGCCTTCTTCGGCAGCAGCGTGCTCTTGCCGCTGGTGCTGCAGACCCAGTTCGGCTACACCGCGACCTGGGCGGGTCTCGTCATCGCCCCGATCGGCATTGCACCGATCCTGGGCTCGCGCTTCGTCGGGCGTAACTACCAGCGCGTCGACCCGCGCCTGTTGATCACCGCCTCGTTCTTCGTCACCGCGCTCGTCATGTGGCTGCGCTCGCACTCGAGCACCGACTGGGGGCTGTGGAACCTGCTCGAGCCGCAGGCCCTGCTCGGGGTGGGCGTCATGATCATGTTCACCCCGCTCACCGCCGTCACGCTCTCGACCCTCGACCCGCACCGCTCGGCGAGCGCTCTGGGCGTATCGAGCTTCATGCGCCTCACCGCCTCAGGCTTCGGCGCCTCGCTGTTCACCAGCATCTGGCAGAACCGCGCCGCCGTGCACCACACACGCCTCGCCGAGGCGATCACCGCCTTTGACCCGGTGCGCGGCGGCACCTTCGGCACGCTGACACAGCGGGGCCTGGGCCCGCAGCAGGCCTATGGACTCGTGGATGCCACCCTCACCAACCAGGCCTTCGTGATGGCGGCGAATGACGTGTTCTGGGCGGCGGCGATCGCGATCGTGGGCATCACCTCGATCGTGTGGCTGGCGCGGCCGCCGTTTCATTTCATGTCAGCGCCGGTGGCGAGCGAATAGGGCGGTTACTCGAGCTTCAGGTAGCACAGGGGCAGCGCGGTGGTCGACTTGATGGTCTCGAGCGCGAAGCTGGCGCTCACGTCCTGGAACTCGACCGCCGAGATCAGCCGCTTGTAGACCACGTCGTAGGCGTCGATGTCGGGCACCACGATGCGGATCAGGTAATCCACGTCCCCGCTCATGCGGTGGATCTCGGTGACCTCGGGGATGTCGCGCACCGCGCGCACGAACCTCTGGAACCAGGCATCGCTGTGATTGCCGGTCTTGAGCGTCACGAACACCGTGGTGCCGACGTTGAGCGCATGCGCATCCAGGAGCGCCACGCGCGCCTTGATGACCTTGTCCGCCTGCAGCTTCTGGATGCGCCGCCAGCAGGGGGCCTTGGAGAGGCCGACCCGGTCGGCGATCTCGGCCGCGGTCAGCTCGCCGTCGGACTGCAGGAGGTCCAGGATTTTGGCGTCGATCTTATCCATGGAACCCTGTTTCTCCCATGCTCGTATATAAGCAACATTGTTGCGCAAATTCGGCTCACTGGCCAGACCTTCGCAACCCCGTAGCGCCCGGCCGCGGCTAGCATCGTTGCCATGGATGCACTGCGCCCCTTCACCGAGCACCCCTCATCCGTCGGGGAGAGTTACGCCGAGCACTGCGGCACCGCGGTGTACTTCGGCACCCGCATGGTCCTCGCAGGCCTCGCCTGCCTCGTGCATGGCCTGCTGCCCTTCGCCTTCGTGCGCACCGGCAGCCGGGCGATCGCCGAGCTCAACGAGCGCATGATCACCAAGCGGTGCGCAGCGCCGCCGGCCCCGCTCTCCAGCGACAGCCGCCTGCCGCTGTAGCCGTGCGCACGCTCGACCGGGCGTTCGCTCCGGGCTTCGCCTGGGTCCGCCAGGCGCTGCCGGGGATACTCATCGCGATCCTGCTGGCGCTCCTGGCGCGTGCCATGGCGCAGCAGCTGGCGCAGGGCGCCATCGGGCTGCCGAAATTCCCGCTCAGTCCCGTCATGTGCGCAGTGCTGCTCGGCATGCTCTGGCGCAACAGCATCGGCGTGCCGGCCTGGGCGACTTCCGGGCTCAACTGGACCATGCACCGCCTGCTGCGTGTCGGCATTGCGCTGGTGGGCCTGAGGCTCACCCTGAGTGGTGCCACGGCGATCGCGGCCACCGCGCTGCCGGTGGCACTCGTGTGCCTCACGGTCGCACTGGCCGGCGGCATCCTCATCTCGCGCGCGCTCGGCGTGCCGCGGCGCCTGGGCTACCTGCTCGCCATTGGCACGGCGGTGTGCGGCTGCACGGCGGTGGTCGCCATGTCGCCGGTCATCCGCGCCAGGAGCGCCGAGACCGCCTTCGCCGTCACCTGCGTGGTGCTCTTTGGCTGCACGGCGATGCTGCTCTACCCCTGGGTCGCCGGGCACTTCTTCAGTGGCTCACCGGTGCATGCCGGGGTGTTTCTCGGCACCGCCATCCACGACACCTCGCAGGTGATCGGCGCGGCGCTGATTTATTCGCAGCAGGCGGCCGCACCCGCGGCGCTCGCCGCGGCGAGCGTTGCGAAGCTGATGCGCAACCTCTCGATCGCGGTGCTGGTGCCGGTGGCGGCCTGGGTGACGCAGCGCCACGAGCAGCGCGAGGGCACGGACACCGATGCGCCGGGGTCCACTGGCACGGCGCGTACCCCGCTGGTGCCGTTCTTCGTGCTCGCCTTTATCGGCTTCATCGTGCTGCGCACCGCGGGCGATGCGCTGTTCCACGACGGTGCCGGCTGGCTGAGCATGGTCAATGGCGGCTACACCGCCTCGGACCTGTTCCTCACCTGCGGCATGACGGCCGTGGGTCTCTCGGTGTCCTTCACCGACATGTGGCGCATCGGCTGGCGCCCGCT
>Ga0181537_10002004_pt1 | contig 18292 bp, 18 predicted proteins | sample PEATcosm2014_Bin_39_FD_119765 | JGI IMG/M metagenome (GOLD analysis project Ga0181537, IMG submission 119765) | Peatland microbial communities from MTU Mesocosm Facility, Houghton, MI, USA - PEATcosm2014_Bin23_10_metaG | ecosystem: Environmental > Terrestrial > Soil > Wetlands > Peat | place... | reverse complement strand
GTGTTCGTTGCCAGCGACGGTGAGCGCGGTGCGGGTGTAGAGGACATTGACCTGAGTGGTGGCGGCGTCGAGGATTGTGAAGCGCACGTCGATCGTGGTGACCATCAGGTCAGGCAAGAAATAGACATATTGAAAGTGGCGGGCGTCCACATCGAAGAGGGTGTTGACCCAAACGGCGTTGAGTGAGCCGTGAGCGATGGTGAAGACCGCGCCCTGCATGTCGCGCGCAGGCTGAGGATAGAGGACGCGCGGATCCCAGTGCTTGCCGGCCCAGACGCGTTCACCCTCGGGACCAAAGAGCGGAGCAGTCTGGACGTAGGGCAAGTGCACGACGAGCGAGAATGCGGTCTCAGTATGTGTGAGAGAGGATGACGGGGCTGGCTGGGCAACGATATTCATTGCGGGGACGATCAGGGCGAAGAAGAAAATCGCAGGCCTCATCGTTTTTTCTCCTTGAGGTGATGGCTGTCAGAGGCCTTGAGGGTCATGCCGTAAAGAGATTTGAACTGATCGATCTCTTTCTGGGTTTGCGGGCTGAAGGGCACCTTGCCTTCGAAGGCGTGGAGGACGATGCCTTCGATGAGATCACCGAGGCTCATGTCTTTTTGCTCGGCGATAGCCTTGAGCACCTTGAGCATGCGTTTCTCGAGGCGCACGCCGGTCTGAACGCGCTCGACTTCGACAGGCTGACGGTCGTGCTTATCGCTGGTCATGTGTACCAATGTACCAAAGCACCAAAGTAAACGCAAATGATTTGGAGAGGCTGGAGGGAATGGGCCGCGGGCGTTCGCAACGATCGGGTGTGCCCTGTTATGGTCTCTAAGACACGAAAAATGAACCCACCTTAAATTGATCGGAAGCCTCGAGCATGTGGAAGCGCTGGCGAATTCGGATACTTCTGTTTTTGGCCGTTCTCGGCCCCGGATTTATCACCGCCAACGTTGATAACGACTCGGGCGGCATCTTCACTTATTCGCAGGCAGGCGCGCAGTACGGCTATGCGCTGCTGTGGACCATGATTCCCATCACCATCGCCCTGATCGTGGTTCAGGAGATGTGCGCGCGCATGGGCGTGGTAACGGGGAAGGGCCTGAGCGACCTGATCCGGGAAGAGTTTGGGCTGCGCATCACGTTTGTGTTGATGGTGATGCTGGTGGTGGTGAACTACACCAACGTGGTGACAGAGTTTATCGGCATCGCGGGGTCGCTGCATCTTTTTCACGTATCCAAATTCATCTCGGTGCCGATCTGCGCGGCGCTGGTGTGGGTTCTGGTGTTCCGGGGCGACTACAAGAGCACGGAGAAGATTTTTCTGGTAGCGTCGCTGGTGTATATCGCCTACATCTTTGCGGGCGTGTTGTCGCAGCCGAGCTGGCACGATGCGCTGCTGGCCACGGTGAAGATGCCGCAGGAAAAGGTGTGGCGCGACAAGGCCTACATCTACATGGCGATCGGGATTGTGGGCACGACGATTGCGCCATGGATGCAGTTTTATCTGCAGTCGTCGATTGTGGAGAAGGGAATCCGCGTCAAGGATTACGCAGCGTCGCGGCTGGACGTGATCGTGGGCAGCTTGTTTACGGATATCGTCGCGTGGTTCATCGTGGTGGCGTGCGCGGCCACGCTCTATGTGCACGGAATGGGAGCTATCCAAGTGGCGAGCGACGCAGCTGAAGCAATGCGACCGCTTGCGGGGGACTATGCATTTCTGCTTTTCGCGTTTGGACTGTTTAACGCGTCGCTGTTTGCGGCGTCGATTTTGCCGCTGTCGACGGCGTATACGGTGTGCGAGGGGCTGGGGCTGGAGTCGGGCGTCGACAAGAGCTTCAAGGAAGCGCCGTTTTTCTACTGGCTCTACACGCTGCTTATTGCGGGAGGGGCGATCACAGTGTTGCTGCTACCGGACGCGCAGCTCATCAACGTTGCGATTTTGTCGCAGGTGTTGAACGGGGTTCTGCTGCCGGTGGTGATCATTCTCATGCTGCTGTTGATCAATCGCAAGGATCTGATGGGCGAGCACAAGAATTCGCGGCTGTGGAATGTCATTGCTTGGAGCACGAGCATCATTGTGATCGGATTGACGGGCGTGATGCTATGGGGAATGATGCCGGGGCATTGATCAAACGAGGCCAAACTTGGAGTTTTGGTTGCTTGTTTGTCTGCGGCGTCAAGATCAGTCAGCGAATTGAACCAGTCGTAGAAGGCGTCGTCGAGGTTGTAGCCGTTCTTGGAGAAATCGATTGCGGCCAGGCGGTCGTCGTTGGGTTCAAGTCGCAGATAACGAGTGCTGCCACTCTCCGCGTTGCCTCTCACCACATATTCTCTGCGACCGCAAATCGCGTTCAAAGGCAGGACTGTCCTTGCGACGATGGAGCGCAGTTCAATTGTGTCCTGTGTGAAGCGGATTGTGGCGGTGAACGCGTGGACGGTGAGTCCGATGCCGACAGCAAAGAAGACAATTCCGACGACTGCGTTCATCGGCTTGACGTCGACCTGTGTGGACGGTAGTTCTCTGACTGATGCAATCACAAACAAGAAGCCAAAAGCAACGAAGAAGAGGGCGAATACCCGGAACCACAACGCCATTCGATAAACACGGAAGACGGGCGCAGGATTCATAATCGATTCGAGCTTCTCCGAAGAATGTTTGTATCACAGCATGGGGCGGTGCGAATTGGAACCGGGGACTGGATGACAGCCGAGCGGGCGCGCCGGATGTACCTGGGAGTGGCGGATGGGCATAAGGGTGGATGTCGCGTCGATGCTGCACAGGGGTATAATGCGCCTCACTTAGGGACACGGTGAGTTGCCATGGCTGTCGACAGTCTTGGAATAGACCGGGCCATCGATAACGGCGAGTTTTTTCCCCACTTTCAACCGCTGGTAAACCTGCGCACGGGCGAGCTGGAAGGGTTTGAGCTGCTGGCGCGATGGAAACATCCAGAGCGGGGATGGATTCCGCCGGACGAGTTCATTCCGCTGGCGGAGAAGGACGGATGGATCGACCGCCTGATGAGCCGGCTCATGCGCGAAGGATTTTGCGCGATGGGCGAGACGCCCGGCTCGGCTCGGCTGTCGATCAATATCTCGGCAATCCAGTTGCACGATCTGGGCCTGCCCGACCGCGTCAGAAGCATCAGCGAAGAATGCAAATTTTCGATCGACCGATTGACGGTTGAGGTGACGGAGAGCGCGCTGACGCACAACATGAAACGCGCGCGAGAGATTGTGGGCGCACTGAAGGAAATGGGATGCAAGCTGGCCCTGGACGATTTCGGTACTGGCTACTCGAGCCTGAAACACCTGCAGTCGCTTCCGTTTGACACGCTCAAGGTGGACCGAAGCTTTGTGAGCTCGATGGTGGAGCGGCGCGACAGTCGAAAGATTGTGTCGGCTGTAGTGGGGCTGGGGCAAAGCCTGGGCCTGACGACCGCGGCTGAGGGAGTGGAGACGGCGGAGCAGGACGAGATGCTGCGCTGGCTGGGCTGCGAGCTTGGGCAGGGATGGTTTTTTGGAAAGCCAATGGCGTCGGAGAAGCTGGCGGAAGCCATTGAAGCGATCAAGCATCGGCCACGCCCAAATATTCCGCGCGAGGAATCGGGTCATATTCAAGGCAGCAGCCTCGACCGGCCTCCGTCGCAGCGGCTGGCGCAGCTGCAGGCGATTTATGAAGGCGCACCTGTGGGGTTGGCCTTTCTCGATCGCAACATGCGGTATTTGAGCGTGAACCGAAGATTGGCGCAGATGAATGGAAGCCCTGTCGCAGATCATCTGGGAAGAACCGTGGCGGAGGTTATCCCAGGGATGTTTCCGTTTGTCGAGCAATACATCAGGAGAGCGCTGAACGGTGAGGCAATCTCAGGGGTCGAAGTGACGAAGCCCGCGGATGGCCCCAACGCGGGCAGGACGATCCTGCTCTCGTATGAGCCGGCGCGCGATGAAGCGGGAGAAGTGGTGGGGGTATCGGTGGCGGTCGTCGACGTGACCGCGATGCGGCGTGCCCAGGAGTTGCAGAGGGAGAGCGACGAGCACTTCAAACACATGCTGGAATTCATGCCGCAGATTCCCTGGATCATCGACGCAGAAGGACGTGCGCTGGTGGTGAGCCGGCGGTGGCTCGACATCACGGGGTCGACCGACGATGAGTGGAGGGGATTTGCCTGGCTTGATTCACTGCATCCTGAGGACCGTCAGTCAGTGCAGGAAGCGATGCAGAGGTCCTTTAAGAGCGGGAACCCGATCGATGTGTATTATCGGGTGCGGCGATCGAAAGACGCGCCCTGGAAACGGTTGCGCGCGAGAGGCTCTCCGCGGAGTGGGGCGGATGGGAAGATTCTTTGCTGGTATGGGTGCCTGGAGATTCTCGATTAGAGCAGTTTGCCGGCTGCAAGGTCTTTGATGAGATCGCGATCGGCAGCGAGGAAGTCGTAGGCGGGCAGATCTGGAAGCTTGACCCATTTGAGCTGGTGGAAGATGCGGTTCTCAAGCTCACCGGTGAAGTGGTGGACCGCGAAGAATTGCAGATCGACGGCGCCGCCATGACGATAGTTGTGGCGGACGTGGGTGACGTGCGCACCGATGGTGGCGGTGATGCCGAGTTCCTCGTTGAGTTCGCGGGCGAGAGCCTGCTCGGGGCTTTCACCGGGCTCAATTTTTCCGCCGGGAAACTCCCACTGAAGGGCCATTGGCTGATCGGGACGTCGTTGGCAGATGAGGACTTCACCTGCGCGAACAATCAGCGCCGCGGCCACAAAGCGCAGGGCGGGCGCAGCAGGACGCGAACTCGATGGAATCTGTGCGTCTTCCACGCTTCCAGTGTACTTGTCTGGAGGGGAATGGACGCGCTCGATTCGCGTTTCGGCTTCTGTTGAGTCAACACTTGTCGCTGCGAAGAGAGTGGGCTGGATCGCGATGCGAAAAGCTATTCGCCCCCGACGGCGGTAATTGTGCCCTCTGCTTCACGCGGAAGAAAATATCCCCATCCATTTTTTGATGCAGCTTCAAGCAGGGCAGGTGAGGGGTTGACCGGAAATGCATTTTTTGCGATCTCGAGCATCGCGAGGTCATGGATTGAGTTGCCGAAGACCACATCTGGTTGAGAAAGGCCCACGCGTTTTAATGCAGTCGCCTTGGCCTCGTCGGTGGGGACGTCGACGAGGGTGCTGGTGATGACGCCATCGACGACGGCGGCCTCGGCGGCGAGGACACGCTCGTCGGGAATGCCGAAGGGGCGCACGCCCTCAGCGACGACCCACTTGTTGGTGGAACTGACAGCCCAAAGAACGACGCCGGCCTTTGCGAGCGTGGCGAGCAGAGAAGCAATCTCGGCGAAGACGCGCGGCACAACAAATTCTGCGACGTAAGCGGCGGCGGCGCTGCGCAGTTCCTGTTCGCGCAGGCCGGCATAGATCTGCACCATCGCACCGCAAATTTCGAGTTCGCTGACGGTGCCGGCGACGTAGGCACGATAGCGGGTGTCGATCCAATCGTTGGTGGAACGGGAGACGAGACCCTGCTCGAGGGACCAGTCCATAAAGCCTTTGCCGGAGTCGCCACTCCAGATGGTTCCGTCGCAATCGAAGACCGCGACGCGCGGTTTGGTTTTTAGAACCAGCCTTTGGAACTCGTCGGCTGTCCATCGGGGAATTTGAATCTGTGCCGGGCTCAATCTTTCCTCAATTCCTGTAAAAAACGTCGTCCAACTCTATTCTCGTTCAGCAGGGCCTGTGTTTGCACGCCGGGGGCCGGGGCGCGAATCCAGTTGTTCAACCGATTTACAAGTATGGTTCGAGGGAGATGAAGATTGAGTTAAGCGAGGTTGAAGTCTCATGCCGCCGGCCTGAGCGACTCATTTGGGCGGCATCGGGGCGCGATGTGTCGCGGAAGTGCGTCACCGGTCGTGATGGCAAACTTGATTCCTTGATGAACGTGGTTCGATTGGGGTGGCCTCGGGAGTTGAGCACCTGCGGCGCGCCGATAATCGAGAGGTGAGCGCAAAAGGCAATCTTTCTCTTGTTCATTCCTCATCGGGCAATCTGCGTTTGTTGAAGGACTACCAGGATTATCTGCGGGTAGAAAAGGGGTTGAGGCCGTTGACCTGCGAGGCCTACGACAGCGATTTGAAGATGTTTGCGGAGTTTGCTGAGGGGCGGAATGCGGTGCTCATGAATGCGTCGCAGCAGGATGTGGCGGGATTTCTCGAGCACTTGCGAGGGCACTCGGTAGATTCGCGATCGGCGGCGCGCAAGCTGAGCTGCCTGCGCGGGTTTTACAAGTGGCTGCTGCTGGACAAGCGCATCAATCGCGACCCGACGGTCAACATCGAGTCGCCCAAAGCGTGGAAGGTGCTGCCGAAGTCGCTTGCCGAGCCCGAGGTGATCGAGATGCTGGAGCGTGCGGCTATGGCAGCGTCGCATCCCCAGGCGCGGGCGACGGCGCTGCGGGATCGCGCGATTATCGAGTTACTCTATGCGGGCGGGCTGCGCGTGTCAGAGGTGACGGCGCTGTCGACGGGAGATCTCGGGCTGGAAGCGGGGCGGGTGCAGGTACGCGGCAAGGGCGACAAGGAACGAATTGTTCCACTGGGAAGAACGGCGATCGAGGCGCTGGAGGAGTATCTGCGCGAAGGGCGGCCGCACCTGGCGAGGATCAGCACGGCACGCGGGGCTGCAGCGGCGCGACAGGACGTATCGCGGCTGTTTTTGTCGCTGCGCGGGACGCCACTGACGCGGCAATGGGTGTGGCACCTGGTGAAAGCGGCCGACAAAACGGCGAGTCCGCACCGGCTGCGCCACAGTTGCGCGACCCACATGGTGGAGCATGGGGCCGATCTGCGCAGCGTGCAAATGATGCTGGGGCATGCGGATATTTCAACGACGCAGGTTTATACGCATCTCGCGCTGGGAAGGCTGAAGGCAGTGCATCGCGCGCATCATCCGCGGGGCAAGGCGAGGCCTGAGGCGGGCGGGAATGAAGCCGAATCAGAATCAGTGAAACAGGCGGGCGATGGCGAGGAGACGGCATGAGCGCAGTGAAGCGCGCGGTTTCTTCGCTGGATGAGCTGGCGGATGAGTATTTGCGCGTGCTGAGGAACGAACGGGGCGCATCGGCACACACGCTGCGCGCGTATCAGCGAGAGCTGCATGGATTCGCCGCCTACATGAAGAAGCATTATGCAGGCACGCGCTCGCCGGCGAAGATCGAGCACACGCAGATACGGGCTTTTCTCGGGACACTTTACGATCGCGGGTTGTCGAAGGCGTCAGCGGCGCGCGCACTGGCGGCGGTTCGGAGCTGGTTCAAGTGGCTGGCACGGACGGGGCATGTGGAGCAGAACGTCGCATCTCTGGTATCGACGCCGCGACTGCCGAAGCATCTGCCGCGGGTTCCGTCGATAGAGCAGTTGAATCGAGTAGTGGACGCAGCGGGCGACGATGAGGCGAGCTGGCCCGCGCGCGACAAGGCGATTGTCGAGCTGCTTTATGGTTGCGGAATGCGAAACGCGGAGCTGACCGGGTTGAACCTCGCCGACATTCACTGGGCCAACGAAGCGATCCTGGTGCGGGGCAAGGGGCAGAAGCAACGCTATGTTCCGTTGGGCGACACGGCGGCTGGCGCTGTGCGAGTGTATCTCGGGGAACGAGCTGCGCGGCTCGAAGCCGCTCGCGCGCCGGCTACTCCGGCGCTGTTTCTCAATCTGCGACTACGGGGGTTGACCAAGCCGGGCGGACAGGCGCGGCTGACGACGCGAAGCGTGGGGCGCATCGTGAAGCGCATCGCGATTTTGCGCGGGCTCTCTTCGGATGTGCATCCGCACACGCTGCGGCATGCGTTTGGGACACATTTGCTGGAGGAAGGCGCAGACCTGCGGGCGATCCAGGAGTTGCTTGGACACGAGCGCCTGTCGACGACACAGCGCTATACGCAGCTCACGAATGCGCAACTGACGCAGGTCTACGATCGCACGCATCCGAGAGCAAGGTAATCGGGAGCGCGATCGGCGAAGCGCGTTTATGGCGCGGTCCACTCGAGGGTGATCACTCACACAGTTGAGGATTCAAGAGGCGGCTTCGAGGTTGGGCGATTCAGATTGAGCTTAGCCGCGACAAATGCGCGCACCCAGTCAGTGCGACGCTCAGTGAAAAGCGAGACGGCGTTGGCATAGAGCAGTACAGCGATGAGGATGCCGGCAGCGAGGGCGAAATGGAGCGCGTCGGGAGTCCAGCGCTCTGCTCTCACCAGCAGCGAGGCAATGAGGACAAGGACAGGCATGTGGAGGAGATAGAGAGAGTAGGTCCAACCGGCGTAGCTTTTTGCGCCTCTCGTGAGGAAATTGGAGCTGACAGTTTCGCTTGAGCGCGCTGCCGACCCGATGAAGAGAGCGCAGGCGAGGCCGAGAAGGAAGTCTCCAAGGAAATAGGAATGGATGGATTTAAAGCGGACCATGGCAAGCGTGAGCAGCAAAAGCAAGACGCTCGCGACAATTAGTGCTCGATTGGCGCTCTTTGACAGGCGCAGTGGAATGTGGACCGCGAAGACGACCGAGGCACCCAGCAGCCAGATCAATGCGTACTTGGAAATGTCAGGGCCAGCGAAATACATTGCAGCGATCAGGAACGCTGCGCTGAGAACGATTGTGCGCGGACGGCGAGAGATCGAAGCCGCAAAGACAGGCACGAGAAAGATGTAATACCAGAACTCGTAGGACAGGCTCCAGAGAGGCCCGTCGCTGCCATATATCGGCACCTTCACATCCTGGAGAAACAGGAGATTTTGCAAGAGAAGAGCGGGCGAGTGCCGGAGCGCCACCGGGGAGTTGACGGTTTCGGTCCATAGCGAATTGTAAAAGAAGCTCTGCGGATGAAGACGCAGGCCGATCGCGTCGACGAGCCAACACAGCAGAAGCGCAGGCAAGAGCGGCACGATGAGCCGGGTGACACGCTGGTTGAGGTAGGAGGCAATCGTCCATGTGCCTGCGCGCCGGGCGCGCAATGCGCTGCCAAAGACCAGGTAGCCGCTGAGCACAAAGAAAATCATGACCGCCGGCGGTCCCAAGCCGGTCACGAAGTAAAAGACTTTGAGCGGGAGCGACGGAGCGGTGAGGGTCGGGTAATCGCGGAACAGGCATTCGCGCCAGTGATAGAGCAGCACGAGAGTAGCTGCGATGCAGCGCAGCAGGTCGAGAAGAACCTCTGATTGTTTTCGTTGGAGGGCCGGGCGAGCTTCAGAAATTGGCTTCTCCACGGTATTGCCCTCTCTTTGGCGGAGAAGCCGCACGGGCGGAACCGGCTAGAAACTGACTTTGCGCTGAGGGAACCATGTGAACTGAATCGTGGTAGTGGTCACGGTCTGCTGGGGCGCGGGATAGAGCGGCACGCCCGTTAAATAGGCCGGAGCCTTCCAGTGCTCGAGGGCGAATTTGCCGTTGATCTCGAAGTCCTGGCCGATGCGCTTGACTGCCTTAAAGCTGATGTCGTTGAGGGTGGTGCCGCCGGGCACAAAGTCCTTTGCGACTTTTTGATTGCGTGCGCCCACCTCGATCCATTCATTGCCGCTCAGGTGGTAGGTGATCCACGCCTGGCCGCCTTTGCCTTCACGGCCGATCCAGTCGCCGAAGAGCTGACCGTTGTTGGTGTAGCCCTGCTTCTGAATGTATTCGCGATACATGAACTGGCCGCCGGTGCTGGTGGAGACGGGTGGGTCGGTAGTGGCAGCCTCAACGCGAAGATCGAGCTTGGGAACGCCGGGGACATGGGACAAATAGATTCCGGGACGCCATGCGGCGCGCCGGGGCGCATCGATGGGCGAAATGTCATCGTGCACTTCGCCGTCAGAGTAGAGAGTGAGCCATTTGCGGAAGAAGGGAAGGCGATATGAAAAGTCGAATGCGCCGAAACGGGCTCCCGGATCGTTGGGCCCGTCTTTGACGGACGGCGCGGGAGACGAAAGGCTGAAGAAGCTTTTGAGGAAGGTGTGGAGCGTGATGGGACCGTGACCCTTGCCACCCCAAATGACAGTGCGCTCGAAACCGAACTCAAGATTCTCAGTCGGGCGGAAGCTTATTTTCTCTTCGTGCACCCAGGGGGCGCCGGGGTTGATGACATTGGGCTGCGCTGGGCCCGGATACAAGGGGTTAGGCACATAGGTGTGTCCATGAAGCGCGCCGATGAGGAATTCATAACGGAACGGACCGGTGATGTAGGACAGCCCGGGGACATGAAGAGGCTCGACGCGATTGATGCGGAACGAGTAGATATTCTCGGCGTTGTTGGACCAGGCCATGCCTCCGCCGACAGCGGGCCCGAGCCAGTCGTCCTGTTTGCCGAAAGATATTTCATGATCGAGCAGGTGCGCGGAGGCGTAAGCCTCCATCCAGCGACCCTGGGTGATGGAAGAGATAGGGCCGAGTGGGATGGTGGTCTGGCCATAGGGCAAGCCGGTGGCGGGATTGATGAACGGCATCTGATCGATGGCCGAGAGCGTCGATGCGAGGCCAGTTGAGTAGCCCGTGGCTGACGGCGCAGCTTGAAACTCTCCGCGGGCATAGAGAACGAAACGGCCGGCGGAGATGTAGCCGCTGGCGCCGGAGTAGTTGTTGAAGCCGTTCTCGAAAGGCCGGCCGTAGTCGTTGACGATGGTCTGGCCGAGGTGAAAGCTGTCATCGAGCGGAGTGCCAGTGATGGCACGGGCAACAGAGTAAACGGACTCGACGCGGGACTTGCCCTGGAACGTGCGACAGGGGCCGTTGGACTCGGGATTTAATTCGCGGTCGAGCGCGTCGTAAATGCTTTGAGCCTCATCGGTGTCGGGGCCGGGATCGGCGTCGTCGATGCGCGCGCCGGCCTGCTCGAGCATGCGGCCGACACTGGCTCGCGTGTAGGGACGCATATTGAGGTAGACGGTGTCGATGAAACCGAGGCCATAGAGCCGAAATATGGCGGGATAAACCCAGCTATCGAGAGGAATATAAGGAGAGCCGAGCGAGCCCGGTTCGCAGACCGGCATCGGACGGCCTGGATCATGGTCAGTCTGCCCGACTCCCTGAGGAGACGGCGGCGTCGCGGCCACGAGCAAAGTTGCGGTCATCGGGGGAATCGCAGCCAGCAGAATTGCACGTCGCAGGGCTGGGAATATGGCCACACGTTGGCTCGACTTCATACCCTCACTCTACCACCCGGTAACTGCTCTGCGATGAACCGGAGGCACCTGGTTTTCCGGCTCGTGCCGGAGTCGTATCTTGGACTAATTGGATTGAGATACGGTAGCTCTTTGGAGTTGCCTGCGCAGCCCAGCAGCAATCTTTTGAGAGGTGCCGGCTGGGAAAAGTCCTTTGTTGCCGAGGTAGACTTCCATGGCCGAAATCGCATCGCGATGTTGGTCACGATTTGCGGTTGGAACTAACGGGGTGCTGGTGACACTCTCGATAAAACTGGGACCGCGGCGTTGACGGGCGCGCGCGATGGACTCGCTGGCGACGCGGTAGACGGCGACAACGTCGTGGGCATCGACGGTGATGACGGGGACGCCGAAGACAAGCGCCTGCGGATTTTTGCCTTTGGTCGCGCGAATCGGAGGCGGAGCCGATTGAGGCCCGTGGATGCAGACAACAATGAGGGGCAGGTTGCGGCGACTGGCGAGGCTAAGACTTTGCTCCCACGATTCTTGCGGAGAATCGGCAGCGGAGCAGATCGCAACGGCGATGGCAGAATTTTTGGCGGTGAAATGGGCCTTTGCGGCATCGCAAGCGATAGTGACTGGATCGGAAAGCGAGCCGCCATTCTGACTGGATGCGGAGTTGGGGCGGCCATTGCCGTTTGTGGCGGGCTTTTGGGGCGGGCGGTTCTCGCCGAATCCGTTGAGCATGCCGGAGAGCAGAACATCGGGCGCGGCGGCCAAGGTGTCGTCGGGGAGCAGGTCGGCGGTGATTCCGGCGAGAGTCGCCACCAGTCCGTTATCTGGGTGTGCGCCGTTGCTGGACGGGATTGAAAGCGAGCGCTCGCCGATCATGCGGCACCGCACCATTGCGGAATACAGTTCGAGCAGTTTTTCGTGCGAAATCAAGTTGCAAGGTCCTCTAAGTGGAATAGTCCGCGTTGATATGAACGTACTCGTGGGTGAGATCTGTGGTCCAGAAGACGCACGAACCTGAACCCTGATTAAGTTGGATGCGAATTGAGTATTCAGGCTGCTTGAGGTAGGTGTGCGCGGCAATCTCGTCGAATTCACTGGCGCGGCCGCCGTCGCGGCAGATGCGCAAGTCGCCGAACCAGATGTCGATGCGCTCGGGGTCGATGGCCGCGCCGGAGTAGCCGATGGCGGCAACGAGGCGGCCCCAGTTGGGATCGCAGCCGGCCCATGCGGTTTTGACGAGCGGCGAATGGGCGATGGCTTTGGCGACTCGGAGGGCATCGGCGTCGGAGGCAGCGCCGTCGATGTGGAGTTCCACGACGTGGGTGACGCCTTCGCCGTCGGCGACGACCTGGCGCGCGAGCGAGGTGCAGACCTGTTTCAAGGCCTCGGCGAAGGGAGGGTAGTACTGGTTGTGAAAGTCTTCTCCGCTGGCGCCGGAGGCGAGCAGCAGTACGGTGTCGTTAGTGGAGGTGTCGCCGTCGACGGAGATGCGATTGAAGCTGACCTCGATGGATTCAGTGAGATAACGGTTGAGCATGGGGGGCTCAATGGCCGCGTCGGTGAGGATGTAGACGAGCATGGTGGCGTGGGGCACGAGCTGAGGGTGAATCATGCCGGAGCCCTTGCAGAACGCGGCGATGCGGACTTCGCGGTTTTCGATCTCGAGTTGCGCGAATGCGGTCTTTTCCACTTTGTCAGTGGTGAGGATGGCTTGCGCGGCCTGATGAAAATGGTCGGCGTCGGAATCGATCTGCGAGGCGAGGCCTGGAAGGGCGTCGATGAGCTTTTGAGCGGGGAGAGGCACGCCGATAATGCCGGTCGAGGAAGGGAAGACCTCTTCAATCTCGCAGCCGAAGATTTCAGCGGCCGCAGCGCAGGTTTCACGGGCCGCATCGAGGCCGGGCTGGCCCACGGCGCAGTTGGCGTTGCCGGCATTGATGGCGACGACGCGCACACGGCTGCCAGTAACGTGGAGATGCACCTTGTCGAGGATCAACGGAGCTGCGGTGACGCGATTTGCGGTAAATGCTGCCGCGGCCGGGACAGGCTCGTCCGCGACGATGAGCGCAAAGTCAGTGCGCCCGCTTTGTTTCAAACCGGCCTTTGCGGCGCCAAAACGGAAGCCCTTGGGGATAAGAGATGAAGGATATTCGATCATGAAGTCAGGAAACTGAACGGTCGATGGGTGCCGCTGAGATTGAGGGTTCTTTCCCATTTAATCTAACAGGTGGAGGAAGGATGACTGCCAGCCCGACCGACAGTGCCGCGAATGTCGAAGAACATCAGTTTCTCGATCTGGAGAATGTCAACGTCGCGCGCGGCGATCGCGTCGTCCTTCACGACATTAACCTGAAGTTGAGTGCCGGCGAACATGTGGCCATTCTGGGGCCGAATGGGTGCGGGAAGTCTACGCTGATTTTGACGATCACTTGCCAGATTTATCCCATGGTTCAGGCGGGCATGCGGGTGCGGATATTTGGCCGCGAACGCTGGGACCTGACGGAGCTGCGCAAACACTTTGGCGTGGTGGGCGCAGACCTGCCGGGAGAACGAACGGCAGTAACGACGGGACTGGATGCGGTGATTGCCGGGTTCTTCTCAGCCTCGACATTGTGGCCCAATCTGCATGTGACGACGGAGATGCGCACGCGGGCCGCCGAGGCGCTGGAGCGGATTGAGGCGACGCATCTGGCGGCGCGACTCGTTGGCGAGATGTCGGCGGGAGAAAGGCGGCGCATCCTGATTGCGCGGGCACTGGTGCACCGGCCGCGGCAGTTGCTGCTGGACGAACCATCGAATGCGTTGGACCTGGCGGCGCAGCGGGACCTGCGCGAAACGTTGCGGCGACTGGCGGGGGAAGGCACAGGGCTGGTGCTGGTGACGCACCATCTCGGAGACATATTGCCGGAGGTTGAGCGAATCATTCTGATGCGGGAGGGGCGGATTGTGGGGGATGGGCCGCGGGCTGAACTGTTGACGGCGTCGCGGCTGAGCGAGCTATTTAATACGTCGGTGCGGATTGGCCGTGACGAAGAGTGGCTGCACAGCTGGTAGGAAGACAGACGACAGAAGACAGTGGGCGGAAGACAGAGGGCAGTGGACTGTGGCAGGAATCAGTCGCTGTTGATGGGATTAAGAACGCACCCGTGTTACCATTCCGCCAATGGGCCGCAGTTACGGCCACCCCGCGGAGGTCCTCATGAGCCCCTACACAAGACGAGATTTCATCAAGACGACAATTGCTGCCGGAACGATCGCCGGCGTCGGAACCTTGCCACTGCAAGCCGATAGCTCAAAGGCCACGAGCCTGGTGAAGCTGGGCAAATCAAATCTGCAAGTGACGCGGCTGGCCTTTGGCACCGGGACGAATAACGGCGAAGTGCAGGCGGCGCTGGGTCAGCAGGAGTTCAGCAAACTGGTTGCATATGCTTACGAGCGCGGCATCCGTTTCTTTGAGACGGCCGAGTCGTATGCGACGCCGGCCATGCTGGGCGTGGCGCTGAAGCCGTTTCCTCGCGAGAGCTATCAGCTCATGAACAAAGTGACGACCGATACCGGCGTCGATCCGCGCAAGCGATTCGATGAGATGCGGCGTATCTCGCAGGCAGAGTACTTTGACATCATGCTGCTGCACTGGCAGCACGACGACAAATGGGTGAGCGAGACAGCGCGCTGGCAGGACGGGATCAACGAAGAGCAGCATCGCAAGACGATCCGCACACGCGGGGCGTCAGTGCACGGGTTGCCTGCGCTGCGCCAGATGCCGGGCAACGACTGGCTTGAGGTTGCGATGATTCGCATGAACCATAACGGCACGCGCATGGATGGACCGAGCTACACGGACGATGACAATCCCGATCATGTGGATGAGGTCGTCGAGCACGTGAAGCAGGTGCACAGCCAGGGCATGGGCGTGGTCAGCATGAAGCTGTGCGGCAACGGGCGGTTCACGCAGCATAGCGACCGTGTGAAGGCGATGCGGTTTGCCTTTAAGAATGCGGGCGTGGATGCGGTGACCGTAGGATTCAAGAACAAGCAGGAGATCGACGAAGCGATCGACAACCTGAACCTGGCGCTTGCGTAAGAAGCAGAAGACCGTCGGAAAGATTGGGGCCGGCAGGCGCTATTGCGCTGCCGGCCTTGCTGCGTAGATGGCTCCGCCGAGGCAGGCAGCGATGAGAATCTCTGCAACGACCGGGCCCATGAAGAAGTAGGCCCATGAATTGACTGCCATCGCGAGCCATGAAACCAGCAGAACCCAGAGCAATGGCCGCAGGCGTCTGCCCACGAGCGGCACCAATCCCGCAAGTTGCCATAGCAGGATTGCCTCAGCGGTCATGAAGATCGTCGCGCCGAGGCCCAGGCCGACGTAGAAAGCAGCGTAGGTGCGATTTACGCCCATAACGACGAAGTGGTGTGACTGCATGACGGTGAAGGCTTCTCTGGCGACGCCTGGCATCGGCTTGCCGAAGACGCCGCCGATGGTGTGCAGAACCGCGTGAATGAAGGTGAGGACGGAAGCGATCCGCAGATAGGTCGCCGCCTTCATGCGCTTTCCCCAGGCTGAAGAGCTTTTGCATAGAGCTCGAGGATGGTGACCCATGCACCGGGACCGTCGAAGAGTTCGCGGAGTTGTTCAGCGCCTTCGCCATGGCGTTCGATCTTGCTGTGAGTGAGTTCGACGAGGGTGGCGCCGGGTCCCTCGGGAATAAATCGAATTTCGAGTTCGCTGGCTTTGGCCATATCCATATCGGCGACCCAATCGGGGCTGTCGTGGCCAGGACCGACATGCCAGGAGAGGGACACGCGGTGCGGCGGCTCCCACTCGAGGACTTTGCCCCAGTCGCAGAGCTCGCCCTTGGCGTTGCGCTCGTACCAGCGCCCGCCGATGCGGGGCTCAATAAAGATGGCCTCAAATGGAGTGTTGCCGACGTGGTGGGTGGCCGGCCACCAAGTTTCCATTTGTTCGACGAAGACGCTCCACGCCCGCTCAATAGGGGCCTTGACGTGGACGCTCTTAAACACTCTTAGGTCGAGTTCTGCTGGGTTTGCCATGTTTTGCTCCTATCGGCGGTTTTTCCGCGGCGATTTGAAAGTTGCTGAGGGCCTTGGTCCACATGTGATCGAAGTGGGTGCGGAGACGGGCTACGCCCTCAGGATTGAGCTGGTAGAGTCGGCGCGTTCCGGCGTGGATGTCGAGGACGAGACCGGCGTGCTTGAGCACCTTGAGGTGCTGGGAAACGGCAGGCCGGCTGACGGGGAGGGTACGCGCGAGCTCGTTGACGGCGAGGGGGCCGGAGGAGAGCCGTTGGAAGATGGCCATGCGGGTGGCGTCGCCCAGGGCATCGAGACCGGCTTGGAGGTAAGTATCCGTCATTGGTAAGTGGATGCGAACGGTAAGCATTAACTAACGGTAAGTTAGCACGAACCAATGTGGGAATGTCAAGAGGAAAATGCGGGGAAGGGGCAAGGGAACATGGGGCGAGCACGCATCCCGGACGAGATGTCGGGTGTCGATGAACTGCTGTGATGCGAAGCTCGAGATTCTGCGGCTACTTTAGCCGTTGTCTGGCTTGGCGCCGGGCAGCCGCTTGCGCAAGAGAGCGATCTGGCCGGTGTGGTGGGCTTCGTGTTCGCACACGTGGAACCACTTGGCGAGATTGTTGCAGGGACCCCAGTCGGGATCCTTGATTTCATCGAGGAGCCATTTGTCGTCGCGCTTGCGGAATTCAGCCAGAGTCTTCTCGCGAACGTCGTGAAGGATGCCAACGTAGTAATCGCGGTCCTGGCCCTTGATGTTTTTGCGGCCAGCGTCGCCCAGGTCCATGGCAGCATCCCACTGTTTCTTGATGTCGTCGGACCAGCTGCCCCACTTCATACCGCCGAAGGTGTTCATCCCGTAATAGGTTTCAGTGGCAGCGAGATGAAGCATGAGGGCGCCGATTGAATTCGCTTTGGCGTCGAAGAGGACATCGAGATCGGCCTGCGTCAGTCCCTTGGTGGCGTTGAGCACGCCGTTTTCCTCGCGCATCCAGGTGAGTTGGGAGACGAAGGTGCCGACCTGTGGAGCGTAGCCGGGGCGCGGTCCCAGGGTGTTGGCGCCAGGCGCATCGGCAGCAGCGGCGGGCAGAGGCAGCGCGGAGCAGAGGCTTGCAGTGAGTGCGGCAGTGGCGCCGCCAAGAAAACGTCTGCGAGTGGCTACGGCGAGGAGATTTTGGGCGTTCATGAGAGAGACCTCCAGAAAAGTGGGGATGGATGCGAGCGCCTGGAGCGCATGCGGGATAGCGGGGGCCAGTATATCGCAGCGGAGGCCGCGATGAGCGGGTTCCGCGAGGGCTTGGCGTGACAGGCGAGAACGGATCTATATGCTGATCGAGAGGAAGATTTACGCATGATGACTATCGAGCTTTCAAAGCAGGCGCGTGCGGAGGCGATCACGTCGATCCAGCGCTATTTCAGAGAAGAGATGCCGGAGCCCATTGGCGATTTGCCCGCGGGACTGCTGTTGAATTTCTTTTTAGAAGAGGTTGGCCCCGCGATCTACAACAAGGCGATCGGGGATGCGCAGGCGAGGATGGCGACGCGCATTTCTGATTTGAACGGAGAGATGTACGAAGACGAGTTTCAATATTGGCCGCGGCTGGAGAACAAGCGGAAAAGCCGAAGGTGACATTTGCACAGTGAGGGCGCCGTGCGGCTTGACGCGATGCGCGCTTCGGGTTAGGTTAGGGCTACACGGGAAAGGAGGATGATCCAGCCTATGAAGATTGAATTACCAAGTAGTACGGTACGTGAGGTGACTGAGGCCTAGGGCATCGCGCCCCAGACCCCAGAATTGCCCCAGCGGTCTTCACCGCCGGGTCACACTGGCACTCGCGGCAGCGCGATGGCCTTAGTCCAATCCCAACAGATCACCGGCAACGGCCTGGGACGAATCCCGGGCCGTTGTTGCGTTTGGGGGACTTCCGAGCGCGCTGACCCAGCCAACCAACGACATTCTGCTTATCGGCATCGAAGTTCGTGTCTCACCAGCGACAGGAATCTGATTCTCACCAAGCGCGTAGACCGATTAACGAAAGGGAAATCTGACATGCCCGAAACGAAAGCGAATGCAGCGAATGCCAAGACGGTAAAGGAACTGATCGAGGCGCTCAATGAGGAC
>Ga0181537_10002003_pt1 | contig 18294 bp, 14 predicted proteins | sample PEATcosm2014_Bin_39_FD_119765 | JGI IMG/M metagenome (GOLD analysis project Ga0181537, IMG submission 119765) | Peatland microbial communities from MTU Mesocosm Facility, Houghton, MI, USA - PEATcosm2014_Bin23_10_metaG | ecosystem: Environmental > Terrestrial > Soil > Wetlands > Peat | place... | reverse complement strand
GAACATGTCGACCATGCCGGTAACGACCAGGAACATGTGCGACGCGGCCTGCCCTTGGCGCATCAAGATCGACTCGGGGTTGTAGACCTCGAGCGGGCTGTTGAGCAGCATGCCGATATCGTGATGCGGCGCGTGCGGGAAGCAGGTCCGCAATCCTTCGTAGGCGTTGCGCCAGGCGAAATGGTTGTCGCCGCCGATGATGATGTCGATCGAGCCGAAGGGTGCGCCGCTGCCGATCTCCTTTTCCGCCACGGTCAATTCGCGCGACGTGTGCGCCAGCACGATTTTGCCTGAGGTGTCACCCCTAAAGTCCTCGACTACGCCGTGGATCATGCCGCCGCCGATATCGATCTTCTTGATGTCCGCGTAGGTGCCGTAGTCGGCCTTCACCTTCTCGAAGAACTCCTCGGAGATGCCGGGCTGTTCGGCGGTCGCCCGCATCCCGCTCAGCGTCTTGAGCGATACTAGGTCGGCCAGGTGCGCGTAGCTGCGGAAGCCGCCCTCCCAGGCCGCGCGGAACAGAAGGCAATTGGTCTCGACCGGATGGGGCGACAGGAAGGGCCGCACCTCGAGCCCCTCAATATTGTTCCAGACGTCGAATGTGAGATCGTGCGCCTCGAAGCAATGGTCGAAAACGTCGTCCGTGGTGTTCAACAAGGCCGCGAACTTCTTGGTCACGGCGGCGCGTACCAGCGGGGTCGCATAGTATTTGACGCGGCGGTCGGCATGCAGCAGCGCCGTCATACCGGCGAAATGGTCGTCGTGGCAGTGGGTCTGGAAGATGCCGTCGAGCTCATTGACGCTGATGCCCAGCGCGGTGAGGTTGTGGTGCAGGCTCGGGCCTGCGTCGATCAGATACACGCGGCCCTGAAACATCACCATGCTGCTCATGCAGGGCCGGTTGGGGTCCCAGCCGTCACCGTCGCCGGTGTGGACCACGGCGAAATACTCGCGGTCGATGCTGTATTTGCCGAGCGTGTAGGGCGCCGGATAATGCTGGTCGGGCAGCAGGTTGAGATCGACGGAAACCACTTCGTCGCCCATGCTGAACTCGAACACGTTGAGCGCGACCCGGCGGACTTCGAGACCACCGCGCAGCATCACCGGCTCGCCGGCCAAGGGCGCGGTGTCGAGCAATTCGTCCGGTGCCTGGATGCGGCCGAACGAGAATCGCAGCTTCATCGCCATCAGTTCGTCGGCCCAGGCGGGCGTGGCGCCGGCGGCGAGCAGCTCCTCGACACTGTTCAGGCCGTAATTGCCGCGATGGATGTAGCGCAACTGGGTCTCGACCTGCTCGGGCAGGCCGATCAGCAGCGGTTTTTGGCCGCGGTTGTTGGGATGGCCCGGAACCATCATGCCCTGCATGTAGAGCATTTGAAGGACGGGGAACTCGCCGAGATTGCAGAACATGCCGTTCTGCAGCATGACGTCGGAGAGCAGAATGGCGTTGGGCCCGGTTTCGTAGCGGACGCCCTTGGCCTCGGCCTCGACGATCAGGCCGCGTCGCATCATGTGCTTCACGACGTCGCCCGGACAGCCACACAGGATTGATAGGCCCGCTTCGGGCGCTTCCACTAAGAATGCGCCGGTGGTGACCTGGAATTTCCGCAAACGGTTCATCGACAGGAGTTGCAATCGCCCGGTGACATTGGCAATCGAAGCGGTTGGACCAATGCCAAAAAGTAACACGATTGCAGCGGGTCACGCGAACGGAAACTCGGCCTGCACCGCGATTGGAGCTCGGCCGGAGTCAGTTTACGACCTACCAGGGATCAGAAAACGCCCTTGGCATTGAGTACGGCTGCGGCGCGTCGGTCGTCGGCCAGGGCATGGCCCACAACCCAGTCGCGCAAGGCGGTTGCCAGTTCGACCGCGCCCTCGCTGCTGCCGTTTTCGTAGCGGCTGCGGATCTCGGAGAGCTGTTCGAGCAGGCGCATGTGCTTGGCGTGGTGCGCCTCGAGACCGGGCGCTTCGAACCGCTCCAGCAACTCTTCCTCTTCGCGGAAATGCAGCCGCGCCACGTCGACGAGCTGACTGAAGGCGTCCTGAACGGCGCCGTTCTTTTCGCCCAAATTGACCGCATCGAACACCGCATTGGCATGCACGATCAGATTGCGATGATGAAGATCGAGACTCTGGACATTGACCGCATATTCGTCGCGCCAGTGCAGCCGCACCGATTCGGCCCTGCCGGCCTCGTTCATCGAGGCGTTCATCCGGCGATTGTAGCTTTCCAACAGCTTCCAGCGCATCACCGGCACCGACCGAACCATCTCCGGCTCGATCATGTAAACCTTGATCGTGTCTTGCGCGCGCACCGTGAACAGGGGCGCGGTGTCGAACAGCGCGGTCTCCTCGCCCCAGAAGGTGCCCCGGCCGAGGGTTTCGATGACGTCTTCGCCCATGCTGAGGCGCGCCGTACCGTTGCGCAGGAAGGCGAGCGCGCGACGCCCCGGCACCGTGTCGCCGCCCTTGAAGGTGTGCGACGTCAGGCCTTTGGCGAGGCGATGCAACGTCGTCTCGGTCAGCGCCTCGGCGCAGAGCCAAGTCGAACGCAGGAAATTGCGCCGTTCGGCCTGGGCCATGACCTCCGACAGAAGTCCGTTGCGGCGGATGAACTCGCGATACAGATCGGAGGGAATCACCAGCGCCTGGACAAAACTGTTGGCGCGATAGGTCTTGCCCGAGGGCACGCCTTCGAGCGCGGCCATCTCACCCAACAGCACGCCGGCCGAAAGGATGCCGCCCACATTAGCGCCGGGATCGATCATCTCCACCGTGCCGGCCACCAACAGATAGATCTGGTCGACCGGCTGGTTGGGCTGGATGAGGATGGTTTCGGGATTGCACGACAGGATCGGGCAATTGATCAGCAGCCGCAATTCGTGGCGCGGCGTATCCGGGAAATAGGCAGCGAGAATCTGAAAGGCGGCGCGCCAGATGAAGTCCTGGCTGCCCGCGATCAGGATTTCGGCGGTGCCGAACGGCGCGCCCGACCCGATCTCCTTCTCGGCCACTGTGAGCGAACGCGCGGTGTGCGCCAGCACGATCTTGCGCGAGCGGTCGTTGCGGAAATCCTGGGCCTGGCCATGGATCAGCCCGCCGCCGATGTCGATCTTCTTGACGTCGGCCGCGATCGAATAGTCGGCCAGCACGCGTTCGAGGAAGTCCGGCGAAATGCCGGGCTGGCCGTCGGTGGCGATCATGCGCGACAGCGTCTCGCGCGAGGCGATGTCGGCCCAATGCGCATAGGTGCGATAGCCATTCTGCCAGAGCGCGCGAAACAGCAGGACCGTGGTCTCGACCGGATGCGGCGACGGGATCGGCTTCACCTCGAGACCGTCGACGTCGTTCCACTGGTCCTGGGCCAGGTCGTGGACCTCGAAATAGTCGGTGAAGCTCTCTTCCTCGATGGTAAGCAGCGCGGCGAGCTTCTTCATCACCGACGCCCGCACCAGGGGCGAAGCGTAATATTTCAGCCGCCGGTCGGCGCGCATCAACGTCGTCAGCCCGGCGAAGTGATCGTCGTGCGCATGGGTATGGAAGATGCCTTCCACCTCGTTGATGCCGATGCCGAGCGCGGTCAGGCTGTATTGCAGGTTGGGGCCGGCATCGATCAGGTAGATGCGGCCCTGGAACACGATCACGCTGCTCATGCACGGGCGGTTGGAGTCCCACCCGTCGCCTTCGCCGGCATGGATCACCGTGAAATACGACCGCTCGATGCGGTGCACGCCCAGCATATAGGGCGGTTCGTAGGTTTCGCCCGGCGGCAGGTTGAGATCGACGGTCGCGATCTCGTCGTCGATCGCGAACTCGAAGCGGTTGTGACCGATGCGCCGCAGCGTCACGCCGCCCTTGAGCACCACCGGATTGGAGTCCAGCGCCAAGGTCTCGATCAATTCCTGGGGCGGGTGGATTTCGCCGAAAGCGAAGGCGAGCTTGAGCGAGAACAGCTCATCCACCGATTCGGGCGCGGCGCCGGCGGCCAGCATCTCGTCCTTGCTGATCAACCCATAATTGCCGCGATGGATATACCGCATCTGCGCGTCGACCACGTCGCGCGAGCCGATCAGCAACGGCTTGCCGCCTTGGTTCTTGGGATGACCGGGCAGGATCATGCCCTGCCGGTAGAGCATTTGCAGGACCGGGAATTCCGCGAGATTGCAGAACACGCCGTTCTGCACCATCACGTCGGACAGCAGGATGGCGGTCGGGCCGGTTTCGTGGGTCACGCCTGCCGTCTCGGTCTCGACGATCAGGCCCCGGCGCATGAGATGCTTGACCGCGTCGGCCGGGCAGCCGCACAGCACGTAAAGGTCGACGTCGGGAACTTCGACCCACGACACGCCGGCGGTCACATGGACCTTGCGCAGCCTAGACATTGGTCTCGGGCGCCGTTGCCGGCATCAATTTGACCCGACCCAACCGGCACGGCACGGGTCCCGTTCCGCAAGGGAACGGTGGCGGCAACCAGTCCCATCGCATCGCGGCCCAGCCGTCCATGTTCGAATCACTGCTCCCGCCCCTGCCGCCTGCGTCGGCGCCCCCGCTTTCGCGCAGTTTTTTATTCGTTTTCCATGCATACCGTAGGACTCGCACCCACGCAAGCATGGGTGGGCAGAAATGGGACAAGCAGAAACGAAAAAGGCGGAGCCGAAGCTCCGCCTTTTTTTGCCCATTCGGAATAATCTTTCGACTACTCGATCTGAAAAAGCATGACGCAATAGGGCGCCGTCTGGCTGCCGCCAATGTTGTTTGCGCCGCCAGCGGTAATGCCATAACTCACCGCATTGGCGTTGCAACCTGCCGCTCCGCAGCAGTTGCTTGCGTCGCTGGCGGTCCCCGCCAGGATGTTGCCGGTACCCGGAACGCCGTCATCGTACTTGCTGTCCATGGCTGACGCATCGGCCTCGCGCATGGCCGGCGCGTTAGTCGCGGTGAGAGCCGTATTGGGTGCCTTCGGGCGTTGCAGGCGAACCATTTTGTTCACCGGCCCGCTGTTGGCCTGGTCATAAGCGAAGTCGGCCAACCACAGATAAGCGTTGGGGACCTTTGCCTGGAAGTCGTTCGGATTGGCAACGCCACCCTATTCGTCGTACCCGCCAGAAGATTGGCCGCTGACAGCTGAACCCATGCTTTGTTCGGCTCGTCGGCAAGCCCGATCGAGGCGGCGTCGGTATAGGGCGTTTCACTGCCCGTTACGCCGATGATGCCGTTTTCGTCGCCATCGAATGTTACGTTCGCAGCCGGGAACAGCGTGCCCGACGCTTTGAAGTCACCAGGATAATAATTGTACTGGTCGACGAAGGTGTTGACCGCGGCCTTGATCGAATCGATCTGCGAGACCTGAATTTTGAGACGGCCGTTGTTGACGATCTCTTGGCCCTTCAGAATCCCGCCCACGATCAGGCCAATGATCACCAGCACGATCGCCATTTCCACTAGGGTGAAACCCTGCTGCGCCACTCTGCGCGCGCGACCCCTGGCGTGCCGTTCGACAGTCACTGAAACCACCTCACCCTCCACTCGAACACCGCTTGTGAACCCCCCAAGTGCAGGACGCAACTGCCCATGGTCGGACGCCCAAGGCCATCGTCACACGACAGGCTTTAACCCGCCGTTAACACAGCCGAACCATATGAAACCCCTCTAACATGATTTTATCCCAGCGCGACCTAATTAGAAACAGCTATTTGTCGGCGGCGGAAGGAGGCTGTGAGTTGGGTTTCTGTTCGAGTCGATTGATCGCGTTCACCAGCTTCTCCCGGTCGCGAACGAGCTCGGCCCAGTCATCCGGGGTCACCCTGTCGATTGCAGCTTTCGCCGCCGCTTCGTCTCCCGCCTTCCGGTAGAGTCTGATCGGCAAAACGCGGACCCAGGCCGGAACGGTAGAATCGCGCAGCTCGGGCGATTCAAGGTCATGCGCGACGCTTTTCATCAGTGCGGGATCGGCGATCGGATTGATCGCCTGATTGGCCGACCAGACAAGCCAGCGCCACTCGCGTTTCGGGTCCTTCAAGGCGACGGCTCGCAGATAGGCGACGATCGCGAGCAGCCGATGGTGATCCTTATCCACCGCGTTGGTAATTTCCCCGAAATAGCGGGCCGCCAGCTCATGGGCGAGTTCGGAGCGCCCCTGATCGAGATCGTCGAGCGCCTCCAACCATCTGACGACCTCGCTGTAGTCATATTCCCGCAAGGGTTTGACCCGTCCGCCCCCATCGCCGACATACTCCAACCAGCGGGACAGATAGCGGAACAGGAACTCGTCGTCGCCCAACGCCATGGCCTTCAGCGCGCGGTCGGTCGGCGCTGGCGGCATGGTTTCGATGCCCGGGCGGAGATTGAGGGTGGCGGACGAGAAACCGACCTGAACCGCCAGGAACAGGAAAAACGCCAACCACAATTTCCGTCGGTTCGGCGATCGGACCAGCATCGGGATTCAGAATCGCCGCACTTCGAGATCGCGCGCCGTCGCTGCCAGCAGCAGCGGCACGTAGATCGCGGTCTGCAACAGAAGAATTCCGACGCCCCAGCCCCCGCCCGGACCGTAGATCAGCCAACGGCTCTGACCGAACAGGTCGAGGCGCGGCATGATCGCGGCGATGATCGCCATCACCCCGTGCGCGCCCTGATTGATGCCCTCCTGGTCGCTGGCCCCGGTGCCGCTGACCGCGATCGCCAGGAAGAAACGCGCGGTTCGTCCGAGCAGATAGAAGCCGAGCGTGACCATCACCGCGGCGGTCGCACTCGAAAGCGCCATCGCGCAGAACAGCGCCAGGCTCAGCGTGATCCACATCTCCAGCACCAGGCTTGCCACCCACATCGCCAGGCCGATCCCATTGGCGCCCAGCGCCGCCATCATCAACGGCGCGGTCAGCAGGGAGAGCACCGCCGCCAGAACCGCGAATGCGCTGTAATAGGCGACAACGAAAGCGATGCGCGAGATCGGCCGCGACAGGATCGCCTCGATTTCGCGCGTTTCGTGCAGGCCGCGCACGTGGAAGCACACGAAGGTGACCAGCCCGAGGACCAGGGCCGCACGATCGAACTCGCCGATGAAGGCCAGCCCGGTTTGTGCGCCCTCGGCCAAGGTCGAGGCGGCGATCAGGACGCCCAATGCGGTGATCGCCACCAGGGCCACCAGGATGGCGACCGGAAACCTGTCGCGGATTGCGGTCAGCAGCACATAGCGGAACGTCGCGCGCACCCGGATCCTCAGAACGCCAGGGGCCGCGGATCCTGGATGTAGCGTTTGTAGAGGTCCTTGTCAGCCCAATCCACCGAGTCGTTGCCGTGGACGATCGAGGCCTTGAGGAAAATCACCAGCTCGGTCACGTCGGTCTCGTCCGACTGCGCCTTGAACAAATTGCCCAACAACGGGACATCGGCGGCGCCCGGAATGCCGGTTTCCTGCTTCTGAACGTTGGATTGCATCAACCCGCCCATGATGACGATGTCGCCGGATGGCAGTGTCACCACCGAATCCATCTCGCGCACCTCGACCACCGGCACATTCGAGTTGGTGACCGCGGTCGAAATGCTCGCGGAGGAACAGGGGCCTGAACTGCTGCCGTTGCAGGCGCTGGCCAAGCTGAGCGCGACCGCCGGATCGGATACGTCGCCGTTATGCACCGAAACGGTTGGGCGCAGACTCATCGTCACCTGATCTTTGTCGATATCGATCGCCGGCTGTACGGTCATCACAACGCCGATCGGCACGGTATGCAGAGTGCTACTGTAAGTCGCCGTGTTGGCGACCCCGGCCACCGTGGAGGGCGTGATGGTTGCGGTCAGCGAGAAATAAACCTGATTCTGGGCGACCTTCAATACCGCGGTCTGATTGTTGAGAACGGTTATGCGTGGGCTGGAAAGCGTTCGGGTCGTGCCGAAGCCCTCGACGAATTGCAGCAGGCTTGTAAAGTCATGCCCCGTAAAGCCGATCGAAAAGGGATTCTGGGTCGCCGCGCTCAAGGTCTGCTTGGCGAAATTGGATTGATCGTTGATGAAACCCACGCCGCCGGGCGCCGTTCCGATGGATATACTGTTGCTGCCGTGGTTGAGGTTCAGCGCTTTCTGCCAGTCGATGCCGGTCTTGAACTGATCGTTGAGATCGACTTCGATGACCTTGGCCTCGATCAGCACCTGGGCGGTTGCTTCGGCGACGATCTTGCTCAAATAATCTTGCACCAGCTTCTGCTGCTTCATCGTTCCGAATACGGAAACGATACCGGCGCTCTTGTTGATGCTGAAGCGCGCGATGTTGGAATTCGCAGCAGCGGCTCCGGCACCGGCGGCGCCGTTTCCGTTCCCCCCGCCGCCGCCCCCGCCCCCGCCGCCAGTCGTGTCCGTGCCGCCCAGCGCCTGGTTGAGGATCGCCTGCTGTGCTGCCGCCAGCGGATTCGAGCTTGGGGCCCCGCCAGCCGCGCCGGTCGTCCCTCCAGTCCCGGTTCCGCCCGCGCCTGAGGTACTGGCGCCGGGATTGCCTACGGTAGCCTGATTTGAGGTGCCTTCGGCGCCAATCACCGATGGGGCCCCACCATTGGCGCCGACCGGAGGCGGGGGCGCGGTCGGGTTGGGCACCGGAATCCCGCCATTGGCCGCGGTCGGTTTCGGCACTGGCGCGGGCGAGGCGGACACGGGGGCCCCTTCCGGATTCGAACCGACGACATTGCTCTGGACCGGCTGGGTCGCAGGATTGGAGTTGGTCAGGATCTGGGTCAGGTTGTCGTTGATGTCCTTCCACGGATCGTTGGTCGAATCGCTCGTCACGCTGCTCGAAGAATTGTTGCCCGCTCCGCTGCCGCCGCCCTGAACCGCAGAGAACACGTCGGTGCTGGTCGCCACGGCCATCGTGGCCTTACGCACGGAATTCAAAATTTCGAGGCGGTAGTCGCGGTGGATCATGGTGTCCACCTCGATGCGCAGCACATTGTCTTTGAACGAGTAGCGCAGATTGGCCATGTCGCAGATGCGGTCGATGACCTCGGCGAACGGGCGATCCTTGGCATAAAGAATGATGCCGCCCGAGATCTTGGGGTCGAGGTCGAGATCGACGCCGACCTTGCGCGCCAGTTCGATCAGCACGTCGCGTACAGGGACGTCAGGGTCAGGAACATTCACCGTCACTAAGCGCTGTTCGAGCGCGGGCGGAGGCGGCGCGGCCAAGATCGGCTGCATTTCAGGAATGGGCGGTTCGGCGGCGGGGCCGCCTGCAGGTCCCCCGGTCGCGCCGGGCGGAGGCTGTCGCGCGGTCAGATCGCGGTAGTCGGCCTTGGTCAGGCCGTTGTCGAGATGGCTGCAACCGTAAAGCAGAGACGCCGCCAGCACCACCGGCCCCGCGCCCCGGGCCAGCGGCCCGAGACCTAACCTTCGCACCTTTGTCACTTCCCCACCCAGTCCGTTTCCGGCAATGCAACAATATCGGGAGCGGCGCGGTTTTTCAACGCGCTGGTCCTAGCGATGGGCGGTAATCGGAAGCGCGTCGAACCATTCGGGCGCAATGAGCATGATCGCCAACGCTGCGCAGAGTGCCGGTCCGAAGGGAAAAACCGCGCCTCGACCGACCAACCGCCACAGCAGGCCGAATACGATGCCGATGATCCCACCCAGCAGCAGAAACGGCGCCAATCCGGTGGCGCCGACATACAATCCGGCTAAGCCCACGAACTTGATGTCACCCAGGCCGAGCGCATCCAAGCCCCGAATTGCTTTGTATGCCGCGCGCAATCCGTAGAGCAGGCCGCCGCCGAGCAGAACGCCGGCGATGCCATCGATCCAGTCGCCGCCTTGGTGCCAGCGCCAGGCGACAGCGACCGGGAGCAACGCTATCAGGGCAACGTCCGGAATGATGCGCGTTTCGAGGTCCGCGACGGTAATGATCACCAGGCCCAAGGCCGTAAGCGCTAAAAATACGGCGCCGAGCTGGTCGTTCGAGTCGAGCCACCAGGCGCCGACAAACAGCGCGGCCATCGCCAATTCGATTGCGGGATAGCGGATCGAGACGCGCGCCCCGCAATATCGGCATTTGCCGCCCGCGGCGAACCACGAGAGCAGAGGCACCAGATCGCGTGCCCCGAGCGGGTGGTTACAATGCGGGCACCGCGATCGATCGACGGTGAGCGGCATGTTCAGGGGCAGGCGGTGGCTGGCGGCCGACGCGAAGCTGCCGCCGACCAGGCCCGCCAGCGCATACAGAATGCCGATTTCTGCGTTCGGCAAACTGGTCAATGGACGGGTGGGTCGGCCGGAACCGGTTGGACGGGCGACGAGGCGGCCGCTCCCGCGTCTACAGGCCCGGTAGCCTCCGGCGCGATCGTCCCGGTCTCGGATTTGGCGGTCGTCTGGCTGCCGGTGGGCGGCGGCTTCTTGTTCGCGGGCGGCGTTTTGGTATGCGCCCTGTGCCTGACCTTGGTCGCCGTCTTGACCTTTTTCGTTCCAGCCGACGCGACCGACGGGCTGGTGGTCGAGGACGAGGCGGCCGACGCCCTCGTCGTCGGAGGCGTCGAAGATTGCAATTCGGGTTTCGGCGCCGACGCGGTGTCGGAAGGATTGGGCGAGACGAGGTTGGACGGCGCGGCATTGGACGAAGCGCTGGCCGCATCCGCGGAATGATCGGCTGGCATTGGCGTCGCTTTGGCCTCAGGGGCCGGCGATGCAACCGTGGGAGTCACGGTCACGAGAGGCGCTGGAGTGGTGGCCTCCTGAGCCGGAGCAGGCGCAACCACCGGTGCCGCAACGACCGTCGGATTGGGGGCCGGAGCGGTCAATAGCGTGGCTGCGGTCGGCGTGGTGGCGGCAGGATCGGATGTTGGCGCAATCGCGGGCGAAGCGGCGGCAGTTGCCGGAGCGATCGCGGCCGTCGTGGCCGCCGGGGCCGGAGACGGAGACGGAGGCGGAGGCGGAGGCTGCGCTACACTGGACTTGTCGGTTGCGACCGCGGCCGGCGCAGCGGTCGCTGCCGCCGGGGTGTCGGTCGATCGAGCGACCGGCGCCGGGGAAGCAGCCGGAAGCGCACCGGTTGTGTGCCACAAGGAGCGTACGCGTTGTCCGAATTCGCCCGACGGGACGACAGCGGCGGCGATGACCGCCAGCAAGACGAGCGCGACGGCCGCCGCGGCATAGGTTGCCGTCCGGCGCACGATCCGACCGATCGATCGGCGATTCTGGTTCACCGGCCGGACCAGAGCGCCCGACTCCTTCAGCGCTTCGGCAACATGCTTGGGCTGAACCACCGCCGCGCCGTCGGCAAAAGCGGCTAGCAGGCTCTTGTCGGCAACGATATTGAGGACGCGGGGAATGCCACCGCACGACCGTGCCAGCAGGTCAAGCGCCCGCGAACTGAAGACTTCGTACACCACGCCCGCCCGGCGGGAAACCCTGAGGCGGTGCGCGACATAGGCCTGGCTTTCGTCCACGCTGAGCGGTTTCGTCCCGAGCGAAAACGCGATTCTTTGATTGAGCTGGCGCATCGACGGATCGCTCAATAACTCGTCGAGTTCCGTCTGGCCGAACAGCACGATCTGCAAAAGCTTGCGCTTCTCGGTCTCGAGATTTGAGATCAACCGGATCAATTCGAGGCCTTCGCGGCCGAGGTGCTGGGCCTCGTCGACCACCACCACAGCCATGCGGCCCTTGGCATGTTCCTCGACTAGGAACTTGTTGAGCGCGGTGTATGCGGTATCGGGATTGTCCGCGCCCTCGACGCCGAACTCGTGACACACGCCCAGCAGGATCGAATTGGCGCTGGCGCGCGGCGCGTTGATATAGGCGACGGCTTCGTTGTCGATCAGCTTCTTGATCAGCATCCGGCACAGCAAGGTTTTGCCGGTGCCAACTTCGCCCACCACCTTGATGATGCCGGTATCGCGCTTGAGCGCGAATTCCACCGACGCGATGATGTTGGCGTGCTCTTCGGTGGGGAAGAAGTACTCGACGTCCGGCGTCAGGGTGAAGGGATGCTCTTCCAGGCCGAAATGCGCCAGATAGGGCATGCGGTCACCTCGATTGCAGGTAGCGCAATCGCGCGCGGATCGTCTCGATCGGGATCGGCAGCTGAACGCCGGAACCCAACCGATCGAGGGCGGCCTGGTAGGAAACGGCCGCGTCGTGAGCCAAACCGGCGCGATCCTGCACGATGGCAAGGTTGAGGCGATAGAGCGCGTTGTCGGGCGAGAGTTGTATGGCCCGGTTGAACGAAGCGATCGCGTCCGCGAAATTGCCGGTCTGAGCTTCGATCTGGGCGATCTGGGCCGGAATGGGACTGAAGGCGGGGTTGGTCTTTTGCATGTCGCGTAGTTCGGAAAGGGCCGCCGCGGGCGCTTGCGCCGCGACGATGGAGAGCACGTTGGTCAAAGCCTCGCGGTTGCTCGGGTCGATCGCCAGAACCCGCTGATAGAATCCCCGGGCTTCGACCGTGCGCCGCAGCTTGTGAAGAGCGATCGCCTTGCCGAGCAGCGCGGCAACGCTGTCGGGCACCGTCTTCAGGACACTATCGTAAAGTTCCAGCGCGCCCTCGTACTGGCCGTGTACCAGCATGTCATAGGCGCGTTCGACGTCGTCGCGCTGCTGGTCCGGCGTGGATTCGACGGAAACCATGCCTTTGACGCCCTTCGAGTCGGCGTCGGCTGTGCCCGCGGAAGACTGCGCCACCTGCCGCGAGCGATCGACGACCGCGCTCGGTTGCAGCGTGGCCTTGGCCCGCTGCTGCCGGATATTGTCCAGAATCGCCGGCAAATCCTGTTCCGACGTAACCGCGGCGACCCTGGTCTGTTGGGGTGCGGCCGCTGCCGTAGACACTCGAGGGTTCATCGTCGGCGACGCGGAATCCGTGGCTGGCGGCGACGGCGAGGTCACAGTCGGGGCCGTCGGCGCAGGAGCCGCCCCAGCAATTACCGTAGGAGCGGCCGGGGCGGGAGGCGGGCTCGGCGACGATGTGGCGACCGTCACGGTCACAGTCGTGGGCGTCGGCGCAGCCGCGGGTGCGGGAGGTTCCGAGGCCGCAGCGGCATTGACGGTGGCGGCCGGAGCGGCAGCGGCGGGCGGTGAGGCTGGAGCGGAGGGAGCCGCGTCAGCGGTCGGCGCCGGCGCCTGGTTCTGTGCGAAACCTGGTTGCATCTTCGCCGGCTGGGGCTTTTTAGGAACCGAAGGTGGCGGTGGGGTGGGCTCCCCGAACACGATGACCGTCACCGTATCGGCAATCTCGTTGCCATAAAATACGTACACCGCGCCGATCGCGACGATCAGCACCAGCAAGATGATCAGAGTCCGTCGAGCCCCCCCGCCGCGTCGCCGGGACTTGTAGGCCTGCGCGCCTTGCGCTGCTTGGCCGCCGTCGGACTCGCGTGCTTTCGCGGCCCGGGCCAGAGCTCTGTATAGGACACTCATTTATTTGGCAAAATCCAGATCGCCCCCTCGCGTACTCGGCAGATTAATTGCGCGTCCGTTGCGGGAAATAAAGCGGTTTCTTGTCGCGAGTGATCAGTCGAAGTGGCCAAGCAAGCTTCCTCATGGCTCTCACTGATGTTGAATATGCACGCGAAACACCTCGGGCGGGTTGGCGATGTTCTTCATTTTGGGAATGCCGACGCTCTGGAATCCGGCTTCGATCTTGCCCTTGATCGCCTCGTAGACGTCCGTCGAGATCGAAATGCCGCCCGGATCGGTGATCGATTCCATGCGTGCGGCGATATTGACGCCTTCGCCGAACACGTCCTTCTGGGTCACGATCACTTCGCCCTGGTGGATGCCGATGCGCACGAGCAGGTGGTCGTTGGCGGCGCGCGGCTTGTTGAAGGCGTAAAGCTCTTTTTGCATCGCCATGCCGCAGCGGACCGCATCGATGGGACTGTTGAACACCACCATGAAGGCGTCGCCGATGGTCTTGATCTCGCGGCCGCGATTGGTGGTGATCGCCCTGCGCATGATGACATTGTGCTCCTTCAGCAAGGCGAAGGTGGCCGCCTCGTCTTTCTCCATCCGCGCGCTATAGCCTTTGATATCGGTCATCATGATGACCATCGTCTGCTTCTTTTCGCCCTCGCGTCGGGTGACGTCGAATGCGCGCTTCTCGCCGTCCGCGCCGACTTGAGCCGTCGCGGCTCCTCCAACGGGCGCATAGCTGGGCTGGTAAGCGAGCCGGCTCCTGCGGCGCGCGCGCCAGATCCCGCCGACAATCGAAACAAACAGCCAAAGGCCCGCCGTCAAGATGACGGCGACGATGTAGAGTGTCAGTTGGTATTGCCCGCTTTGGATTTGGGCGGCCATTTTCTGCGCCGCCGGCACCAGGCCGATCTTGAACTCGTAGGGCGGGGCGGGGGGGAAATGATCGCGGAACCCCGGCCGCGTGATCAACAGCCAGAACAATCCGCCATAGGCGACATAGCGCAGCAACCAGCCAAAGAAGCCGCCAACATAGACCCGCAACAGCAGGAACAGCAAAATCGTCCCCACAGCACTGGCGGCAACGACGGGCTGCACCGGGAGGGCGAAATAGTGGATCGTTTCCCAGGCACGCCCGAGATAGTGCAGCGCCAAAGCCTCCATCGTCGGACGCGCCCCCGCAACCCCTGAAACTCCCAGGAATTGTATATTAGCGCGGAGGTCTTCTACCAGTGGGGAAGGGCCGTGGCCGGATTTGGCTTCAATCCCCCGCGCGCGACGATGAAGTCGACGATCTCGGGCACACCCTTGCCGGAATGGAGGTTGGTGAACAGGAAGGGCCTTTCGCCGCGGGCCTTCTTGGCGTCGCGGTCCATGATTTCCAGGTTGGCGCCGACCAGCGGCGCCAAGTCGATCTTGTTGATGACCAGCAGGTCCGAGCGCGTGATGCCGGGACCGCCCTTGCGCGGAATCTTCTCGCCGCCGGCCACGTCGATCACATAGAGCGTCAGATCGGCGAGCTCCGGCGAGAAGGTGGCCGCCAAATTGTCGCCGCCCGATTCGATAAAGATCGCGTCCAGGCCGGGGAATTTGCCCGACATATCCGCGACAGCGGTGAGGTTGATCGAGGCATCCTCGCGGATCGCGGTATGCGGGCATCCGCCGGTCTCGACGCCCATGATCCGTTCGATTGGCAGGGCGCCCGAGCGCGCCAGGATCTCGGCATCCTCGCGTGTGTAGATGTCGTTGGTGATCGCGACGATGTTATAGGGGCCGTGCATCGTTCGGCACAGGCGCTCGAGCAGCGTGGTCTTGCCAGCGCCGACCGGACCGCCGATGCCGATACGTAATGGAGAAGAGGAAGGATTGCGTGTTGGAGCGTTCATGACCGGAACAGTCTCATATGCTGGGTTTCATGGGCGATCGAAAGCAGGTCGATCATCGGTGCGGCCGAGCCGAGCTGGTCGAGCGAGCGGGTGAGCGATGCAGCCGCCGCCTCAGCGATGGCGGGTTCGAGCCGCGCCAAGGTCGACTGTCCGACGGTTTGGCCGAGCGGCACCAGGCGCACCGCCGCGCTGACCAGGGAAGCGGCGAACGCCTGGAGAAAGGCAGGCAGAACCGATTCGCGCGGAATGCCGTGAAGCGCCGCGGCCAGTCCGACCGAAACGGGATAGGCCGGCGCGCGTGATTCGGAGCGTATCCGGTCGATCCAATGCGGCATGTCCGCATGCGGCCAACTCGCCGCGACGGTGGTCAGGAAGCTTTCGCCCTGCTGGCGGGTTTCGAGCGCCAGCTCGGGCGTGCCGCGCATGACTTCGCCCAACATCAAGGCATGGGCGAACGCGTCCGCGTCGTCGCCCGACACCGCCCGCCAGGTCTCGCGCAGCAAGTCGGCGTCGACCCGCGCCGGGCCGTAGAGGAGCGCGCCCTCGATCCAGTCGCGCAAGGTGTCGCCATCGCGGATAACGCCCTCCTCGATCGCGCGCTCGACGCCGTGCGAGTAGCTGTACCCGCCGACCGGGAAGGCCGGGGACAGCCACGCCATCAGGCGCGCCAATCCCGCCGCGCCGAGTGTGGCGTCAATGGGCGTGGCCATGTCCGTGACCATACGCGCCCGCGGTGCCATAGGCCCCACCCTCGGGATGAAATGGCGCGCGTGCCCGCGTCGCCTTGGCGCCCAACCCTTCCACCATGGCGGCGATGACATGGTCCCAGGTGATGCGCATACGCAGTTCGTCGGGAATGATCTCGACCGGCAGGTGCCGGTTGCCGAGATGCCAGGCGACGCGGGCCAGATGGGCTGCGTCGGTGCATTCGATGTCAGCGACGTCCTCGTTGGCGGCCATCACCTTGATGATGCTTCCGTCGTCGAGCACGAGGCCGTCGCCATGGCCGAGCGACACGGCGTCGGGCAGATCGAGCAGGAAGTCGAGCCCCATATCGTCGGCCAGCACGATGCGCCGGCGATGGCGGTCGATATAGGCCAGCGTCACGGTGCCGACCTGCTTTTCGGCGGGCCAGGTTCCGTCGTGAACGAACTTTCCAGCGCGGCGCATGGCTAGAACAGGAAGTAGCGCTGCGCCATCGGCAGCACCGAGGCCGGCTCGCAGGTCAGCAACTCGCCGTCGGCCCGCACCTGGTAGGTCTCGGAATCGACTTCGACCTTGGGCGTGGCGCCGTTCAGGATCATGTCCTTCTTCCTCAGCTTGCGCGTTCCCGATACCGGCAGGACGATGCGGTCCAGTTTCAACTTCTTGGCGATGCCGGCCTTAGCGGCCGCACCGGACACGAAAGTGACGCAGGAGGCTGCCAGCGATTTGCCGAACGCGCCGAACATCGGGCGGTAGTGAACCGGCTGCGGCGTTGGGATCGAGGCGTTGGGATCGCCCATCAGCGCGCCCATGATCGTGCCGCATTTCAGGATCAGGTCGGGCTTCACGCCGAAGAAGGCGGGCTTCCACACGACTAGGTCGGCGAGCTTGCCGATCTCGACCGAGCCGACATGCTTGGCGATGCCGTGGGTCAGCGCGGGGTTGATCGTGTATTTGGCGATGTAGCGGCGAGCCCGGAAATTGTCGTTGTCGCCTTTTTCCTCCTTGAGGCGACCGCGCTGCGTCCGCATTTTGTGGGCGGTCTGCCAGCAGCGCATGATCACTTCGCCGACGCGTCCCATCGCCTGGCTGTCCGACGAGATCATCGAAAGCGCGCCCAGGTCATGGAGAATGTCCTCGGCGGCGATGGTTTCCTTGCGGATGCGGCTTTCGGCGAAGGCCACGTCCTCGGCGATGCGCGGATCGAGATGGTGGCACACCATCAGCATGTCGAGATGCTCGTCGAGCGTGTTGACGGTGTAGGGCCGGGTCGGATTGGTGGACGAAGGCAGCACGTTGGCCAGCCCGCACACTTTGATGATGTCGGGTGCGTGGCCGCCGCCCGCGCCTTCGGTGTGGAACGAATGGATGGTGCGGTCCTTGAACGCGGCGACGGTCTGTTCGAGGAATCCCGATTCGTTGAGCGTGTCGGTGTGAATCGCCACCTGCACGTCCATCGCGTCGGCGACGGCAAGGCAATTGTCGATGGCCGCGGGCGTGGTGCCCCAATCCTCGTGCAGTTTGAGGCTGCATGCGCCGGCCGTGATCTGTTCGCGCAACGATTCGGGCTTCGAAGCATTGCCCTTGCCCATGAACCCGATATTGATCGGCAACCCCTCGGCGGCCTGGAGCATCCGCGCCATGTGCCAAGGGCCCGGCGTGCAGGTGGTGGCGCTGGTGCCCTCGGCCGGACCGGTGCCGCCGCCCAGGAGCGTGGTGACGCCGGAATAGAGCGCCTCGTCCACTTGCTGCGGACTGATGCAATGAATGTGCGAATCGATGCCCCCCGCGGTGACGATGCGGCCCTCGCCGGCGATGGCCTCGGTGCCCGGGCCGATGATGATGGTCACGCCGGGCTGCACGTCGGGATTGCCGGCCTTGCCGATGGCGGCGATTCTGCCGTTCTTGATGCCGATGTCGGCTTTGACGATGCCCCAATGGTCGATGATCAGCGCGTTGGTGATCACCGTGTCCATCGCGCCTTGCGCGTTGGTGCGCTGCGACTGGCCCATGCCGTCGCGGACCACCTTGCCGCCGCCGAACTTCACCTCGTCGCCGTAGACGGTGAAATCCTTCTCGACTTCGACGATCAGGTCGGTATCGGCCAACCGTACCTTGTCGCCCACGGTGGGGCCGAACATGCCGGCATAGTCCGTGCGCGAGATTTTCGTCGCCATGTCAGCGCCCCTTCTTCTTGGCGGGTTTCTTGGCCGCCGGCTTCTTCGCATCCAGCGCGCCATCGACCTTGCCGTTGAAGCCGAACACCTTGCGGTCGCCGGCATAGGCGACCAGTTTGACTTCGCGGGTCTGGCCGGGCTCG
>Ga0181537_10002002_pt1 | contig 18297 bp, 20 predicted proteins | sample PEATcosm2014_Bin_39_FD_119765 | JGI IMG/M metagenome (GOLD analysis project Ga0181537, IMG submission 119765) | Peatland microbial communities from MTU Mesocosm Facility, Houghton, MI, USA - PEATcosm2014_Bin23_10_metaG | ecosystem: Environmental > Terrestrial > Soil > Wetlands > Peat | place... | reverse complement strand
GCTGGTGGTCGCGTCGCAAACCCAGCGGTCACAACACCAAAATCGTGCCACGGCGATGCGGCTGTTGTTGTCGCGAATTTACGCCCAGCGGCAGGACGCTGCGAAGGCCGAGATGGAACGGTTTTACGGGGAGAAAGGCAGCATCTCCTGGGGCAACCAGATTCGCAGCTATGTTTTCCAACCGTATCGGATGGTGAAGGATTTGCGGACCGGCGTCGAAACCAGCAATGTGCAGGGCGTAATGGACGGCGATCTGGATCCGTTTGTGAACGGCTGGCTCCGCGCCGGCTGTCCTTTGAAACGGATGCAGGGGGTGAAAGATGAAGAGGAGTAGAATAACCGCAGAGGCGCAAAGATCGCCAAGGCCTTGATTTTTAGAAAAGAATTTCTTGGCGACCTTGGCGTCTTGGCGGTTTAAAGAATTGTGAACATTCTCGACAAAATTGTTGAAGAAAAGAAACGTGAAGTCGCGAAGCTGCCCGCGCGGCTGATCGCGGCGGGCGATTTACGCGACGCGATGCTGGAGCACGGCGAGCGGCGCGACTTTCTCGCGGAGCTGCGCCAACCGCGCCACGGCGACATCGCGCTGATTGCCGAGGTCAAGAAGGCTTCGCCGTCGGCGGGTGTGATTTGTGAGAATTTTGATCCGGTCCGTATTGCCAAAGAATACGAAGCCGCTGGCGCGAGTTGCCTGTCGGTGTTGACGGATGAGAAATTTTTCCAGGGTTCGCTCGATCATCTCCGGCAGATTCGCACGGCGGTGAAAATACCGTTGTTGCGGAAAGACTTCATCATTGACGAGCGGCAACTGCTGGAAGCCATTGAATGGGGTGCGGACGCCATTCTGTTGATCGCCGCGATTCTGACTGAAGAACAACTGGCAAAATTTCATTCACTGGCGACGGAGGCCGGGCTGGCCGCCCTGGTGGAGGTTCATGATGAAGCGGAATTGAATCGCGCCATGAAAATGGGCGCGAATTTGATCGGCGTGAACAACCGCGATTTGAAAACCTTCAAGGTGGATCTGGCCACAACCGAACGGCTCGCCACGAAATTGTTTCCGACACCCGCCACTCGTCCCGCGTCACTTCTGGTCGCCGAAAGTGGCATTCACACGCGTGCCGACGTGGAGCGATTGAGAAAATGCAGCGCGGGCGCGATACTCGTCGGCGAATCCCTGATGCGCGGTGGTGATATTGGGGCGAAAGTCCGCGAATTGATCGGGTAGGGACGCCGCGCTGCGGCGTCCGGACAGCGCAGCGCGCTGTCCCTACCTTTTGTTTCCGGCCAGTTGCTTCGCCAGCCGGATTGCGGAAATCATGCTTGAGGGATTGGCAATGCCTTTGCCGGCAATGTTGTAAGCCGTGCCGTGATCGGGCGAAGTGCGGATAAAGGGCAGGCCCAGGGTCCAGTTGATGCCGGTATCAAAGGCAACGGCTTTCAACGGCGCCAGCCCCTGGTCGTGATACATCGCCACCACCGCGTCGAAATCGCCGTGCAGGGCATAATGAAATACCGTGTCGCCGCTCAACGGGCCGACGACGTCCAGTCCGCCCTTTTGCGCCGCCCGCACCGTCGGCGTGATGGTTTTGATTTCCTCGTCGCCAAATTCCCCGCCTTCGCCGGCGTGGGGGTTCAGGCCGCAAACGGCAATTTTCGCGCGCGGCAACCCCAGATCGCGGCAGGCCTGGGCGGCGAGTTCGATGGCGAGCGTGATCCGCTCCGGCGTGATTTTTCGGGGAACCGATTTTATCGAGGTGTGAATCGTCACCAGGGCCACGCGCAGCCAGCGGTCATGCTCATCGTGGCCCAGCAGCATCATGGCATAACGTTTGGTTTTGGAGATTTTCGCAAAAAATTCCGTCTGGCCGATGAATTTATGTCCGGCGCGGATGATGGCCTCCTTGTTGACGGGTGCGGTGACGACGGCGTCCAGTTCGCGGCGCAGGCAGCGTTCCGCGCCGTCGCGCAATGCGGCAACAGCCGCGGTTGCGGCCATGGGTGAGCCGGGAGGCAAATGTTCCGGCAATGGCCGGGTGAACGGTCGGGTGGTGAAAAACTTCCCCGCGCCACCGTAACCGGAAAATTTTTCCAACGGCAGACGGGTTCCCAATTTTTTGTTCAGCCGGTGAAGGCCCCCGGCGTCGCCCATTAACAAATAGCGCGTGTCATCAGCGGATGCCAGGGCGGCGAGGGCTTTGAGGGTGACTTCGGGGCCGATGCCGGTGACATCGCCCAGCGTGATGCCGATCCAGCGAGTCATGCGGTTGGGGGCGGGTTAAAAAAAGTGGCGGATGAAGGTTTTTTTCTTCAAGCCGTCGATCCACTGTTTTTCGAGGCGCGATTGTTCCTGGGCGCGAAGCGTCGCTTCAATGTCATCGCGGACTTCGCTGAGCGGTCTGACATGGGCGGTGCGCTTTTGCTCCACGAGCATGAGATAACAGGCCTGGGGCGTATCAATAATATCGCTCACCTGGCCCGGCGGGAGCGAGAAGGCGACATCGGCCAGTTGCTGGCGGAGCACGGAGCGTTCAACCCAGCCCCAATCGCCACCCTGTTCACGTTGCGAGCCCTGGGAATAGACGGATGCCATCTGGGCGAAGGAGGCGCCTTGCTTGATTTGCGTCAGAATTTCCCCGGCCATGCGGTGCGCGGATTGATCGTCGTCGGAGCTTTTATTAAGCACAATCATCCGGAGTTTGATCTGGTCCCCGACCTTGAAATCATCCTGGTGGGCGAGGTAATAGTTTTCAATCCGGTAGGGTGAGATGACGATTTCCTGGGAAACGTTTTTCAGGCGCATTTGATATTCGATGTACTGGTCCCGCACGTCCTGGCGAAATTGTTCGTACGTCATACCCTGCGCCTGCAGGGTTTTCATGAACGTGATGCGGTCGCCAAACTTGTCGCGGATGCGATCCTGGACCAGTTCATCCACGTAACTGTCAGGCAGTTTGTAACCTTGGACGTCAAAATCATGAAGAATCAACTGGCGATCGATCAACTGTTCCAGGCCGTCGTTGAAGACGTCGGAAGCTTTTTGGTCAAAGGCGTCCGACACATCGTCCTGGCCGGCATATTGCTGGCGCAACGCGTCAATGGCCGGGGCGACAAATTCCACGACCTGTTCGCGGGTGATGACCGAATTGTTGACGATGGCCAGGATGCCATCGGCCAGTTCCGCCCGCAGTGGCAGGGCACAGCCAAAGAGCACCAGCAAGACCGGAATGAAACGAACAAATTTCACCGAATATTCCGGCATACTAACAGGCGCCATGGGCGGGTCAAGCGCCGCCACCAGTCAAGGTTCCAGGCGGTTCAGCCAATACATCAGGGCCGCCAGCATCACCGCCACCCCCAGCCCGATGAGGATGGAACATTGCAGGATCAGTTTCTGTCTGCGGCGGTGGGCCCTCCCTCCCATACCCGGCAGCAGGTAGGATCGCTTACGCTCTTTATCGCCCAAAGCAGGCATGCCATCTTGATTTCTAGCATGCTTGCCGTGGGTATTCAAGTCTCCCGGTCACCTGCTTGACGGAAAAGGCAACGAGCGGCATTTCACAACGCCGATGGGCCCGGCATGGGCATTCTGGTGTGATTGAATTTCGAGCTCCACCAGACCAATCTCAATCAGCGCCAACGGCCTTCGAACCATACGTAACCATGGTAACGCCTGCCCCAATGTCCGGTTACCCATACGGCATTCGGATGCGGACGCGCCGCCCAGCGCCCCCCAACCCAGACCCAATGGTCGCGCCAGACCCAGCAGCCGGGGGTCCAAAACCATAATTCCACCGGCCCGGGGCACGCGGGAACCACTTCAACCTGTGACGGCGGCGGCGCGGTATCCACCACCACTTCGCCGCCCGCCGGGGCAACCACCGCTCGGGGTGGACGTTCATAGACCACGCAACCCGCCAGCAAAGGCAGGCTCACGGCAATCAAAAGTCCTTTGACTAAAATGGTTTTTTTCATAATCACCCTCACAGACGACGATGGGTTGCCGTTTGTTACATGGCACAACGCCCATTCACCGCCGTTCTTTTGATTTGTCCAATTTCTGATTACTGCACTTCCACCTGCCGCACCACCGGGCGTTTGACCCGTTTGAAGAGGAAAATCAACGGAAGGCAGCACAATACCATCAGCCCAAACACCCGGAAGGTGTCCACAAATGCCCACAAATGGGCCTGCTGGTTGAGCAGGTTGTAAAAGAGCGCGTAAGCCTGGTCTGCGGCCGTCACGGGATCACTATGCGGGGCGAGCACGGCCTGGGCGGCATGAAGTTGTCGGACGAACCCCGGGTCAGCCGGTGTCAAATGCCCGACCATGAGTGCCTGATGTGCCTGCGCGCCGCGCGCCACCAGGGTGGTGACGAGGGCGATGCCGACGCTCCCACCCAGATTCAGCATAAGATTGTAAAGGCCGGTGCCGCTTCCGATTTCCTGCTGGCGCAACTGGCTCATGGTGGCCGTCGTCAGCGGCACGAAAATGAAGCTGATGGCCACGCCGTTCAACACGGTTGGCAGGACGACACTGGCCATGCTCACCTGAAGATTGATGCCGCTCAGCATATAGGAGGACAGACTCAACATCGAAAAACCAAAGCACAGCAGCACGCGCAACGGAATGCGTCCGACCAGCCGCCCCACCAGGAAGGTGGTGAAGAAGGCGGCCACGCCGCGCGGACTCATGGTGTACCCGCTTTGCAACGCCGGGTAACCCATGAGCGTTTGCAGGAACAGCGGCAGCTCCGCCGTCGTGCCGTAAAGAATGATGCCGATGACCGTCATCAGCATCAGGCCGGTGGCAAAGTTCCGGCTTTTCAAAATCCGCAGATTCACCAGCGGGTCCTTCACCCGAAATTCCCACACGATAAACGCGATCATCGCCACGACGGAAATGCCGATAAACCAACGGACCCAGACCGCGCCCAGCCAGTCCGCGTCCTGCCCCTTGTCCAAAACAATTTGCAGCGTGGCCAGCCACAACGCGAGCAGGCCGAACCCGGTGAAATCGATCGCGGCTTTCAGGTTGCGTTTGATGTACGGCGGGTCTTCCACGAGCCATTCCGCCAGGAATATCGCCAGCAGGCCGATCGGCACGTTGATGTAGAAAATCCAGCGCCAGGAATAATTGTCCGTAATCCAGCCGCCCAGCGTCGGGCCGATGATGGGCGCCACCACGACGGCTTGGGCGAACGTCGCCATGGCGATGCCTCGTTTCTGCGGCGGAAAACTTTCCAGCAAAATCGCCTGCGCAATGGGCACCATCGCGCCGCCCCCCGCGCCCTGCAAAATGCGCGCGAGGATCAGCATCGGCAGATTCAGCGCCATGCCGCACAGAATCGACGCCAGGGTGAACATCCCGATGCACGAGATGAACACGCGTTTCCGGCCAAAATGATTTCCCAGCCAGCCGGTCATCGGCAGGATGATGGCGTTCGAGACGAGATAACTGGTCAATACCCACGTCGCCTGGTCGGTGGTCGCCGACAGGCTGCCGGCGATGTGCGGCAGCGCAATGTTGGCGATGGACGTGTCCAGCACCTGCATGAACGTTGCCAGCATCACGCCGATGGCGACGAGCCACGGGCTGTGACGCGGATGCCAGTCCTGAGGATGAACGTCGCCGGGCATGAAAGTCCTACTTGCCGTTGCCGCTCATTTTCCGCTTCAAGGCAAATCGAAAAACCAATGCGGCCAGGACGGCCAGGCCCGCCGCCAGCAGCGCAACGGCCCAGGCGGGAATTTCAAAACGGCTGACGCGCACGCTCGGGGTCACCGACAGGCCGGGGCCGAAGGTGTGATCGGCGGGCAGCGGCTCGTCGAAAAGAATTTTCACCGGCACGCGTTGGACCACCTTCACGTAATTGCCGGTCGCATTTTCCGGCGGCAGGAGGCTGAAGGCCGCGCCACTGCCGGCTTGCACGCTGTCCACGCGCGCGCGGAACGTCCGGCCACCCAACGCGTCAATCTCCACGCTCACCGGCTGGCCGGGCTTCATTTTCCTCAACTGCGATTCCTTGAAGTTGGCAATCACCCAGACATCCGTCGGCACCAGGGACATCAATTGTTGCCCGATCTGGACGTAATCGCCCGGTTCCACGGCCTTGCGGGTGACGCGGCCGTCGCAGGGGGCATGGACTTTCGTGTAGGATAGGTCCAGTTGCGCCGCCTGCACGTTGGCCTCCGCCAGACGCAACTGCGCGAGCGCCACGGACACGGCGGCCTCGGTCGCGGCCAGTTCCGCACGGGATTCATCGATTTTCGAGGTGTCCGCGATGGCCTTCTGCCGGGCGGCTGCCAGGTTTGCGTCCGCCTCCCCGACGGCAGCCTGCGCGGCGTCGAATTCCTGGGCCGAAATCGTGTTCTGCTTTCGTAACTCCGTGAAGCGCTGAAAATCCGATTGCGCCCGCGCGTCCGTTGCCTGGGCCGCATCGGCATCGGCCTTGGATTCGTCGGCGGTGGCCTTGGCCGTGGTCACTTTCTCGTTCATCAGTTCCAGGGCAGCCAGAAATGATTGGTAATTGGCCGCCGCAGCGTCGGCGGAGGATTGTTTTTGCGTGACGCTGGTCGAATAATCCGCCGGATCGATCTCGACGAGCAGTTCATTCGAATGGACCATTTCGTTGTCGAGCACGTGGACGGCGGAAACCTGCCCGGCGATGCGCGGGGCGATGGAAACCACGTGCGCGGCGATGAAAGCGTCGTCGGTGGATTCGTGCGTGAGCGCGTTGACCAGATAATCAAGCCCGAAAAACAGGAGCACGGCCAGCGCGCCGGTCGCCGGCCACACGAATCCTGGTGAATTTAATTTTGCCAGACGCGCGCCGCTGACCGTGGGCGGGGCGGCTGATTTCTCCTCGTTCATAACCTTGCTTTCTTCCCTTTTTTTGCACCGGCGCCGGACAGGAACAAATCCACGATGCGCTCCGCTGCGGCGCGGTTCAGGCGGTAATGGGGCATCAGGATGTGGGCCACAATGTAAAGATGCGCCTGTCCATAAAAACCGTAGGCCAGATCGCGGCAGTCAAAGCGCTGGTCCAGTTCACCCGCGGCGCGCGCCCGTTTCATCAGCGAGTGCATGAATTCCAGATTGCGCTGGCAGCGGTCGAGATAGCACCCATGGTGCGGCACTTCGCCGGGTGCGGAAAACGCCGCGGAAAACGCGAGGCGCGTCAGGTCGCGGTTTTTGTGAAAATAATCAAACAACGCGGCGAGGATCTCCACCAGTTGCCCGCGAAAATCCTCCGTGCGCGCCACCGCCTGTTGCACCACCTGCAACCGCTGGTCGAGCGCCTCGCTGACCAGCGCCTGAAACAATCCGGCCTTGTCGTGAAAATGATAATACAACGCCGGTTTGGACACGTTCGCGTCCCCGACGATCTGCTGGACGGACGTGGCGGCGTAGCCGGCGTTGGCGAAGCGCTTGAGCGCCGCCTGCAAAATCTGCCGCCGGGTCTCGGGACCGTGCTTGGCCATAACCTACCGAACGGTAGGTAATGTTGGGCCGTTTGTCAAACTTTTGTTTGAATCAGTGACACCCGGATTTGGTTGCAGGGCACGACGTAAGGAGTGCCGCCCTAAACGACTCGTCGCCTGCGAATTTTGAATGATTGCGGAAAAGGTCCTTATTACCGCGAAGCTTGGGCGGCGCGGCGCTTCTGGACCTCGGAGTGGCGGCAACTGTAAAGAAAGTAAACGGCAATGCCGATGGCCATCCAGACGATGAGCCGTGCCCAGGTGTCGGCAGGGAGATTCGCCATCAAATAACCACAGGACAGCACTCCCAGCGGTGCGACGAGCCAGAACGCCGGTACGCGGAACGGTCGTTGGATTTGCGGGTCGGTGAAGCGCAGGACAAACACGCCGGCGCAGACAATTGCAAACGCCAGCAGCGTGCCGATGGAAACCAGTTCGCCGAGCAGCCCGATGGGGAAAAGCCCGGCGACCAGCATGGCGACCGCGCCGGTGATGATTTGCGCAATCCATGGCGTCCGGAATTTCGGGTGGACGGCGCTGAAAATCGGCGGCAGCAGGCCGTCCTTGGACATCGTGTAAAAAATTCGCGGCTGGCCGAGCAGCATCACGAGAATAACGGACGAAAGCCCGGCGATGGCGCCGATTTTGATGAAGTATTCGAGCCAGGCGAGCGACGGGCCGAGGGTGCTGATGGCCACGGCGATGGGCGCGGGCACGTTGAGCTGCGTGTAATTGACGACGCCGGTGAGGACGAGCGCGACGGCGATGTAAAGGACGGTGCAAATCCCCAGCGAGCCGAGCAGGGCGATGGGCATGTCGCGCTGCGGATTTTTTGCCTCCTGCGCGGCGGTGGACACGGCGTCAAATCCGATGTAGGCGAAGAAAATAACGCCCGCCGCGCGCACCACGCCGCTCCAGCCGAATTGGCCCGGGCCAATTGCCGGTGGCACAAAGGGATGCCAGTTGGCATGGTTGGTGTAAGCCGCGCCGACCGCGATGAACGTCAGAATCACCAGCAGTTTCAGCGCGACGATGACATTGTTGAAATTCGCCGACTCCTTGATGCCGATGACGAGGAGAGCGGTGACCACGGCGACGATCAACATCGCGGGAACATTGAGCACCGCGCCGGTGCTGGTCCAGCCGTGGGCGAACAGTTGCCAGACGTTCCACCAATGCAAATTGGCTGCGGCCACGTGGTCGTATGGCGCGGACGTGAACGCGGCGGGAATCGTAATGTGCAAATCCTTCAAAAAGGAAACGACATAGCCCGACCAGCCGACGGCGACGGTCGAGGCGGCAAAAAGATATTCGAGAATCAAATTCCAGCCGATGATCCACGCGACCAATTCGCCGAGCGTGGCGTAACCGTAGGTATAGGCCGAGCCGGACAGCGGAATCATCGAGGCAAATTCCGCGTAACAAAGCCCGGCGAAAGCGCAGACCAGCCCGGAAAGGATGAAGGAGTAAACGATGCCCGGCCCGGCGTATTGGGCGGCGGCGTGGCCGGTGAGGACGAAAATCCCCGCGCCGATGATCGCGCCGATGCCCAGCGACGTGAGATTGATGGGGCCGAGAGCGCGTTTGAGGCGTTGATCCTTGAGCGCCTCGGACTGCAAATCGGCGACGCGCCGACGGGCGAACAAATTCATGCGCCAAGTTTCATGGGATTGGCCGGCGCCGGCAAGCCACTTTTCCATCGAAAAGCTTGTTGACTTCATCCGTGCGTCTGATAGATTCCCGCTCCCTTTTGTTCGGGTAACAATGAAAACACATTTGCCCAAAGTAAATTTGGACCAGCGGAAATGGCACGTGATTGACGCCGACGGCGCCGTGCTCGGCCGGCTGGCCGCGCAGGTTGCCGACATTTTGCGCGGCAAAAACAAACCCGTGTACACGCCGCATCTGGATGCCGGCGACTTTGTCGTGGTCGTCAATGCCGAAAAGGTCCGGCTCACCGGCAAGAAGGAAACGGCAAAGGAATTCATGACCTATTCCGGCTGGAAGGGCGGCGAGAAATACACCACGGTGGCGCAAATTCGCGCGCGGCACCCGGAAAAACTTGTCCTGCACGCCGTCAAGGGCATGATTCCCAAAAACCGGCTCGGCAGCCAGTTGTTGACCAAGCTGAAGGTGTTCAAAGGTCCGAAACATCCGCACGCCGCACAAAAACCCGAGCCGCTCAAGGCGGCGGCCTGATTTGACTTATGGCAGCAGAAACCAAAAATGAATTTCTGGGCACCGGACGGCGAAAAACCGCCGTCGCGCGCGTTCGCCTCGCATCCGGCAAGGGCAAAATCACCATTAACGGGCGGGCGTTTGACAATTATTTCGTGCTCGAAACCCAGCGGTGGCAGGCTTCCCAGCCCTTGACGGTCACCGGCACGGCCGAAAAATTTGACGTGCGCGTCAATGTCGCCGGGGGCGGGCCCAACGGCCAGGCGGATGCAGTGCGGCACGGCATTGCCCGGGCGTTGATTTCCGCCGACGCGGCGCTCCGGCCGGTGCTCAAGGCCGAAGGGATGCTGACGCGGGATTCGCGCATGCGTGAACGCAAAAAGTACGGCCAGCCGGGCGCGCGCAAACGTTTCCAGTACTCAAAACGTTGATCGCGCTGGAAATTTTCCAGGCCCCGCTGGCAAGACCGGCGGGGCTTTTTTATTTGAAGAATTTTCTCTGCGTCCCGGCGTCTCTGCGGTAAAAAATGAAAGGCAAAATGAAAACGAAGAAAGTGGCGGTTATCGGCGCGTCCGGTTACTCCGGCGAGGAACTCGTCCGGTTGCTGTTGAACCATCCCCACGCCGAACTGGTGGCCGTGACCTCGCGCCAGAACGCCGGACAGACCCTGGCGCAGGTTTTCCCAAAGTTCGCCAGCCATCCAAAATCGAAGACGCTCCGTTTCAGCGAGCCGAAGGCCGGGCTGCTTGCGAAGCAGGCCGACGTGGTGTTCCTCGCGCTGCCGCACGGCGTCGCCGCCGAATATGTCATGCCGCTGCTGGACGCCGGCTGCGGCATCATTGATTTGAGCGCCGACTTCCGGCTCAAAAGCGCGAAAATCTACAAGGAATTTTATGCGCACGACCATCCCGCGCCGGACCTGTTGCCGAAGGCGGTTTACGGGCTGCCGGAAATTTACCGCGAGCAGATCAAAAAAGCGTCGCTGGTTGCGTCACCGGGCTGTTATCCGACGAGCATTTTGCTGCCGGTCATTCCCTTGTTGAAAGCCGGTCTGGTCAAGTCCACCGGCATCATCGCCGATTCGTTGAGCGGCGTGAGCGGCGCCGGACGGAAGGCTGAGGCGGATTATTTGTTCTGTGAATGCAACGAAAGCGTCCGGCCCTACGGCGTGCCGAAACACCGGCATCTGTCCGAAATCGAGGAACAATTATCACTGGCGGCCGGTTCCAGCATGACCATCCAATTCACACCCCATTTGATCCCGGTGAATCGGGGCATTTTGACGACGCTGTATCTCGCGCCGGAAAAACATTTTTCGACGGCGGCGGAAATGAATGCCTTGAACGAAAAAATTTCGACCGGTTACGCCAGGGCCTACGGCCGCGAGCCGTTCATCCGGCTGCTCGAAGGCAAGGCCCTGCCGGACACCAAAAACGTTGTTGGCACCAATGTCATCGAGATCGCGTGGCGGCTCGATCCGCGCACGGGCCGGCTCATCCTCATGAGCGCCGAGGATAATCTGGTCAAGGGTGCGAGCGGCCAGGCGGTGCAAAGCCTGAATCTTCTCTGCGGTTTCCCGGAGACGGCCGGATTGGTCTGATCATGCCTGCGACCGCTGTTCAACCGGCAAAATGGAACGCGGCGGATTACGCCGCGAATTCCGTCGTGCAGCAAACCTGGGCGCGTGAACTGATTGCCCGGCTCAAATTGCGCGGCCACGAACACCTTCTGGATGTCGGCTGCGGTGACGGCAAGGTGACGGCAGAAATCGCCCGGGCCCTGCCCGGCGGCTCGGCCACCGGGGTGGATGCCTCGGCGGAAATGATTGCCTTTGCGCGGAAAACCTTTCCCGCGAGGAAAAATCCCAATCTCACCTTTCACGTCCGGGATGCGCGCAAAGCCAGATTCGACCACCAATTCGATTTAATCTTTTCCAACGCGGCGCTGCATTGGGTGGACGATCACCAGGCTTTTTTGCGCGGGGCGGCGACGTGCCTGCGGTCCGGCGGCCGGCTCGTCGTTTCGTGCGGCGGCCGCGGCAATGCGCATGACGTTTTTGTTGCGTTGCGGCCGGAAATGCGGCTCAAACGCTGGCGCCCGTTCTTCCGCCGGATGCCCAGGCCGTATTTTTTTTATTCGCCGGAAGATTACGAAAGATGGCTGCCGCGCTTTGGGTTCAAAACGATCCGGGTCCGGCTCGCACCAAAGGATGCGACTTACGGGGGACGCGACGGTTTTGCCGCCTGGTTGCGCACCACCTGGCTGCCTTACGTCCAGCGGGTGCCGGCAGATTTGCGGGAGGAATTCATTGCCGCGGTTGCCGAACGTTACACCACCCGACACCCGCCGGACGCGGACGGGAAAGTCCATGTCCGCATGGTACGGCTGGAGATTGACGCGGTAAAAGTTTGAAAACCATGAGCGCGGCACGCAAATTTCCGCGCGCAGCATCAGGCATGAAAAAATTGTTCAAAGAGATTTCAAATTCCATTGTGGCGCCGCAGGGTTTTCTGGCCAGCGGTGTGTTTTGTGACATCAAACGGCTCGGCACGGGCAAGGGCTCGGACAAGGGTCAAAAGCGTGACCTGGCGTTGATTGTTTCCGAAGTGCCGGCCATTGTCGCCGGCATGTTTACGACGAATCAGGTCTGCGCGGCGCCGGTGAAGGTTTGCGTTGAACGTGTGAGCCAGGGGATCGCCCAGGCCATTGTGGTCAACTCCGGCAACGCCAACGCTTGCACCGGCAAGAAAGGTCTGCAAGACGCTCGCGAGATGACCGCCTGGCTGGCCGGGCATCTGCATATGCCGGCGAAACATGTCCTGGTCGGTTCCACCGGCCGCATTGGCGTGAAGCTGCCGATGGCCAATGTCCGTGCCGGCATCAATGAAGCCGTGGCGCTGCTCGGCCATTCCCCGGCCTGCGCTGACCAGGCCGTTGAAGCCATCATGACCAGCGACACCCGGCCCAAGCAATTCGCGGTCGAGTTCACGCTCGACGGTAAAACCGTCCGCATCGGCGGCATCTGCAAGGGCGCGGGCATGATTCAACCGGGAATGTCTGCGACTGGAGCACGGCCGCCGGCCCTTCCCGAAGGGTTGCATGCCACGATGTTGTGCTTCCTCACCACCGATGCGGCCATTGAGCCCAAAACACTCCGGACCGCGTTGCGGGAAGCCGTCGCCCAAAGTTTCAATCGCATCACGGTGGATGGTGACATGAGCACCAACGACACGGTGCTCGTTCTCGCCAACGGGTTGGCGGGAAACCGGAAGCTGGGAGTTGGGAGTTGGGAGTTGGGAGTTTATCAGGCAGCCCTGAATCAGGTTTGTCTCGAACTTGCCAAAATGATTGTACGCGACGGCGAAGGGGTGCATCGGGTGGTGACCGTGCGGGTGACTGGCGCGAAAACGGTTCAGGATGCCGATGCCGCCGCGCGGGCGGTGGCCAACAGCGCGCTGGTGAAAACCAGTTGGCACGGTGGGGATCCGAATTGGGGCCGGATCATGGACGCCATCGGTTACAGCCCGGCGGCGGTGATGGAGGAGAAAATTGACATTGGTTACAGCGCGCCCGGCAGCCGGAAAATTTTGTGGAGCCTCAAACGCGGCCAGCCGACCAGCGCCACCTTCAAACAACTGTGCGCCGCCGTGGCGCCGAAGGAGTTCGATTTACATATCCACTTGAATCTGGGCAAAGCCGGGGCGGTGATTTACGCGGCGGATTTGACGGAAGCCTACGTGGATTTCAACAAAGGTGACGTGGGCGATCCCGGTTCACTTGGCGGTTAAACCGAAGGATGTCTAGGGTGTACCCGGACCACCGGAGGATGAACCACCCGGGGGTGAATCAGGAACAACTCCAGCGGCGGCGTCCAAGTCGGTCGGGGGAAAAATCTTAGCTATGGGATCGCCCGCCTGTTGGGCCTGCGCGTGTTGAGCCGCAATCATGATCATTTGTTCCTCCGGCGAAAGTTGCGGTCGGGCTGGCCCGCCGGCTGAAGCCGCATTGCCAAAACCCGGCCCTCCCGGATTACCGCCGTTATTCCCCATATTTCCCATATTACCATTGGGGCTGGAACCGCCACCATAGCGTGCAAAATTTCCGCCACCGGGACCACCCGGGCCGCCGAAACCGCCGGGCACAGCTCCCGAGGGGACAAATCCTGAATTCATGACGACCGGCGTTGGGGTGGTAATCGGAGGGGCTTTGACCAGCGGAATGGCCTGCACCACGCCGTGGTTGTTGAAAGTCACGATGCCGGCCTTTTCATCAATGCGCGTTACCTCGATGTCATCCTGCCGCTGGCCTTCGCTGAGAATATAGGATTTATCCGTTGCCGGCTCGGGCGGACGAGGTGGTACGGCCACCTTGAAGAGCACCTGGGCTGTGCCAAAGATGGTCATGATGCCATCCGGGGTGATGGTCGCTGGTGGCGTGTTATCAATCGGAGCGGGAGCTTGCGGCGGGTTCAGTCCAAAAATATTGCGCGTGGCGATCGGTTCGTAGGGATTGTTTGGCGACATCCGATTATCCGCGTACAGGCCGGTATTCAATACCAGCCCGCCCGTCAGACAAACCGCAAGTTTTCCCAAGCGCTTCATGCTCCTAGCGTACTTTCCTTCAATTAACACCAATTTCAAGCCAAAGTTGCCCTGAAAGTTGAAAAGTAGCAACTTACGGGCCGGTAAAACGTAAATGGCATTAATAAGCCGCCTGGGCGCCCTTGATCTGGCGCTTCTTCATCCATGGCATCAAACCCCGCAACCGGCTGCCGACCTTTTCGATGGAATGCTTCTCGCCCTTTTTGAGCAGCGCCCGGTATTTCTTGTAGCCGCCCTTGTATTCGGCAATCCACCCCCGGGCGAACTTGCCGGATCGAATGTCCTTGAGGGCCGCCTTCATCCGCCGTTTCACGCCGGGGTCGATGATTTTGGGCCCGACGGAGACGTCACCCCATTTGGCTGTTTCGGAAATGGAGAAGCGCATGCCGCTGATGCCCGCTTCATTCATCAAATCAGCGATGAGTTTCAGTTCATGCAGGCACTCGAAGTAGGCCATCTCCGGCTGGTAACCGGCCTCGACGAGCGTTTCATATCCCGCCTGCACCAGGGCGCTCAGGCCGCCGCACAACACCGTCTGCTCGCCGAACAAATCCGTCTCGGTTTCCTCCTTGAACGACGTTTGCAACACGCCGGCGCGCGTCGCGCCGATGCCCTTCGTCCACGCCAGCGCCACCTGCTTCGCCTGGCCGCTGGGATTTTGATAAACGCCGATCAACGCCGGGACGCCTTTGCCCTCGGTGTATTGGCGGCGTACAATGTGGCCCGGCCCCTTGGGCGCCACCAGAATCACGTCCACGTTCTTCGGTGGCACGATGGTCTTGAAATGAATCGAGAATCCGTGCGAGAACAACAGGGTCTTGCCCTTCGTCAAATTCGGGGCGATGTCCTGCTCATAAACCTTCGCCTGTTTCGTGTCCGGCAAGGCGACAAAAATCACGTCCGCGCGCCGGACCGCCTCCGCTGTCGGATAAACCTTGAAGCCTTTTTCCCGGGCGACGGGGATGGACTTGCTGCCTTCGTAAAGACCGATGATGACATGGCAGCCGCTGTCCTTGAGGTTGAGCGCGTGGGCATGGCCCTGGGAGCCGAAGCCGAGCACGGCGAGCGTTTTGTTTCGCAACACGCCGAGATTGGCGTCCTTGTCGGTATAAACTTTTGCAGGCATTTTCGTTGGTTGATAGTTGAAGGTTGAAGGTTGAGAGGAAGTTTCCCGCCTTAATCTTGCTCTTAATCGTAATCCTAATCGTTACTTTCTCGGCAGGGCGGCCTTGCCCGTGCGCGTGAGTTCCAACACCCCGAATGAATCCATCAGTTCCAGGAATTTGTCCACCTTGCTCTCGGCGCCGGTGATTTCGATGGTGAGCGACTTTGGTTGCACGTCCACGATTTTGGCGCGGAAAATGTCCGTGATCTGCATCACCTCGGCGCGCGACTTGGAATCCACCGCCACCTTCACCAGCACCAGCTCGCGGTCCACGTATTCGCCCTCGTGAAAATCCTGCACCTTGATGACGTCCGGCAGCTTGTTGAGCTGCTTGACGATCTGCTCCACCGTGGCCTCGTCACCGTGCGTGACAATGGTCATCCGCGACGTCTTTGGGTCCTGCGTCGGACCGACGTTGAGCGTGTCAATGTTGTAGCCGCGTCCACTGAACAGGCCGGCCACGCGCGTGAGCACGCCGAACTTGTTCTCCACCAGAATTGAAATGGTATGTCGCATAAGTCCCGTTGGAACGGAAGGACAGGCTAACAATCCGAATGAATGGGGTCAATTTGCAAATTCATCCATGCCACGTCGGGCGAAAAGTAACCTCGAAAGAGGCTCGGCATATCAACCAGGTTGGCTTCGCGATAACCGGCTCCAATAAGGCATGGGTTAAAAAAACGGATTGTGTTGCTTTTCCTCGGCAACCGTCGTCAACGGCCCGTGGCCCGGACAAATCAGGGTTTCCGGCGGCAACGACAGAATCTGTTCCCTTATTTTCTGCCGGGCCAGATCCCACGCGCCATTGCCATTACCCATCGAGCCGGCGAAAATCGCGTCGCCCACGATCGCCACGTGCTGGGCGTCCTCCTGCCAGTTGCCGACGATGTACGTCACGCCGTCCTCCGCGTGTCCGGGCGTTTCGCGATGCGTGACGCGCAAACCACCCAGGTGAATAATTTCGTTCGGTTTGTTCCGCTGGTCCACCGGTGCGGCCTTGGAACCCAGATGCAGCCGGACCCGGGGAAACGCCTCGCGGATTTGCGGCAGCGCCTCTACGTGATCGTAGTGCGTGTGGGTGATGAAAACATGCCGGAGCTGAAGCTGGTTTTCGGCGAGGCAATCCAGCACGGGTTTCGCGTCAAAGCCGGTGTCAAACAGCGCCGTCTCGCGGTTGACTTCGTCCCAAATCAGGTAGCAATTCACCGTCATGCCCTCTTCGGCGGTCGTGAACACACGCAGTTCGCGCCAGACACTCAAATCCTTCTCTGCCGGGAGCCAGCCTTTGGCGATACCTTCGAGTTTTGAAGGATTCAACCCGATCAGTCTGGCGAGTGCGGCAAAATCCGGCTGCTGGCTGGTTTGGCCGCTTTCCTCCAGCGCGGCCAGTTCGGTTTGGGAGATGCCGGCGGCGGTCGCGGCGGCGGCGGCCGGGACGCGGCTCATGGCCCGCGCCTTGCGGATGATGTCGCCCAAATGGTCCTCGAGATTCACGATGAAACGTTGCCGCGTTTTAACACCGGTCGCAAGCTTCGGATTGCATTGCCCCTGGCAATGGCGCAATTTCCTCCCGTGAAATGCACCAGACACCAGGCCGAAGCGATTAGCATTTGCGCCTATTGCGGCCGGGCGGTGTGCGCCGGGTGCGCCGGGCCTGCCGAAACACTGCGCCTGGTTTGCTCCCCGGAATGCGCCGCGGCGCTTTCCCGAAACGATCAGGCCGTGCAGTCGTTGCTCCAAAAAAGCGTGCAGAACGCCCAGGCCAGCGCGTTTTACTGCTATCTGTGCGGTGGCCTGTCACTGGGCGCCGCGGTGGCGGCGCATTTCGTTTTACCCCTGCCGTTTCTGGTTTATTTTGCGGCCGCCTCCGGCGTCGTTTTTGTCGTTTCCGGAATCTGGTATGGCCGGACGGTGAGAAAACAAATTCCCAACCCCCGATGACCTCAACCTACCACCAACTGCTCGACGCGACGATTCAACATCTGGAAGATTTGAAATCACGCGGCGTGCGTAGCGTTGCCGTGTCGTCCGAAACTCTTCGCGCCCTGGCGCAGCCGCCCGCCGGGAAATCTCAAACCACAAATTTCCCATCGCCCGCGCCCGGAGCGCCGAGCACCGCCTCGGCACGAAGGGAATCCCCGGCACACGCCGAGACGGTGCTCGGCGCTCCACCAAAACAATCAGCAATCGGCAGTCGGCAATCGGCAATTCCATCGGCAGCTGCTGAGCAAGCGTCCTTGCTCGCGTTGCCGGGCGAAGCGGTTCCCAACCAAAATCCGCCCTTGGATCCGCAGGCCAAAACCGCCGCCTTCGCCGCCCTGCGCGAACGGGCGCTGGCCTGTGTGAAATGCCCGCACCTCGCGTCGTCGCGCAAAAACGTCGTGTTCGGCGTCGGCAGCATTGACGCCCAACTCATGTTCGTGGGCGAGGCGCCGGGGGCCGACGAAGACGAACAAGCCGAGCCGTTCGTCGGCAAGGCCGGCCAGTTGCTCACCAAAATCATCCAGGCCACGGGGCTGCAGCGCGCCGACGTTTATATCGGCAACATTTTGAAATGCCGGCCCGACACACCCGGCCAGTCCGCCGGCAACCGCAAACCGACCACCGACGAGATGACCACGTGCATTCCCTATCTGCACGAGCAGATTGATTTGATCCGGCCCGGGGTCATTGTTGCGCTCGGCGCAACGGCGGTTGAAGGATTGCTGGGCAAGACACTCGGCATCACCAAACTGCGCGGCACCTGGAAGACCTACCGCGGTATCCCGCTCATGCCGACGTATCATCCGGCCTACCTGCTGCGCAACCAGGCGATGAGCGAGAAACGCAAGGTCTGGGAAGACATGCTGGCCGTGATGGAAAAACTCGG
>Ga0181537_10002001_pt1 | contig 18312 bp, 22 predicted proteins | sample PEATcosm2014_Bin_39_FD_119765 | JGI IMG/M metagenome (GOLD analysis project Ga0181537, IMG submission 119765) | Peatland microbial communities from MTU Mesocosm Facility, Houghton, MI, USA - PEATcosm2014_Bin23_10_metaG | ecosystem: Environmental > Terrestrial > Soil > Wetlands > Peat | place... | reverse complement strand
GCCCTGCTCCCCGGCGCAACCGACACCGATATCTGGACCACCCTCTGGCCCGATGCTCCCCGCAAAAAGATGATGTCCCCCGCCTCCGTAGCCGCAGCCGTCCTGCAAGCCATCCTGCTCCCCGCCAACACCACCGTCGAATCCCTGGAAATCCGCCCCACCGCCGGCACCTTATAAACTTCGCCTCCGCAAGATCGCGAAGGCATGAACGGGAAGGGCACGACTTCAGTCGTGCCGTATCGCACGATAAACGCGACCGGCTTCAGCCGCTGAGGTTCGCTTATTTCGCTCCCCGCTCACCTTTCCTCGGGTCCCAAGTCCAACTACAATTGCCACCGCCAATTCACCTGTGGAGGAACTCTCAATGACCAAATCTCCCTTTCTCGCCGCCGCCCTGCTGCTCGCGGCGTTCACTGTCCCCGCGTACACCCAGGACGCGATGAAGAAAGACGAAGCCATCAAGCCCGCCGACAGTCCGTCCAAAGTCCTGCTCGATAACTGGAACGACATCGGCCGCAAGCTTATCGCAATGGCCGAAGATTTTCCGGAAGACAAATACGATTTCAAACCCACGCCCGCCCAGCGCAGCTTCGCTGAGCAACTGCTGCACGCCGCTGGGGCCAACTATTTCGTCACCAACGCAGTCCTCGGACAGAAGCCGCCCACCGGCGACCCCAAGCGCGCTGACTATAAGACCAAGGCCGACGTGGTCGCTTTCGTCAAGAAAAGCTTCGCCGACGGAGCCGCCGCCCTCCAGGCCAAAGGGGACAAAGGATTATCCGATCTCGTCGTCGATCCCTTCGCCCACCAATACGACCGCGTCAGCGACCTGGCCTGGGGATTCGTCGAACACGACGGTGAGCACTACGGCCAGCTGGTCGGCTACTACCGCCTCTCCGGCCTGGTCCCACCCGAATCGCGCCCCAAGAAGTAACCGTGAAGAAGTTAAGTACTAAAGAAGTTCACGTGCGCGTCGAAGAGTAATTCGTAAGTAAGAGGAAATTGTCATCCTGAGCGAGGATTGAGCTTCGCCAAAGGCGAAGCTCAACCGCAGTCGAAGGATCCCTACCGCAACGAACCTGACCGCTGGGGATTTTGACTTGCAGTCAGTACAACGACCCGGGTGCCCCATTTCTCGCGCGCCCTTTGCGCGAGAAGTGGGAACGCCACATCAATCCTACCGGTAAGCATAAGGATTCCGCCTCCGCCGCTCCGGAAACAACTTCACCATCACCAACCCCGCCAGAAATCCCCCAATGTGCGCCCAGAACGCCACTCCGCCCGCGTCGCGCCCGCCGCGCGCCACCGACAACGTCTGCGCCCCCGAAAGAAAATTGAGCACAAACCATTCTCCCAGCACAATCCACGCCGGCAGGTACATCACAAAAACAAAAAACCAGGTCAGCACCCGCGCCCGCGGATACAAAATAAAATACGCCCCCAGCACGCCCGCGATCGCCCCGCTCGCCCCCACCGTCGGCACACTCGACTGCGGATTCACCGCCACCTGCGTCGCCATCGCAATCAACCCGCACAACAGATAGAACACCAGATACGTGAAGTGTCCCAGGTAGTCCTCCACGTTGTCCCCAAAGATGTACAGGAACCACATATTCCCCAGCACGTGCATCCAGCTGGCATGCAAAAACATCGACGTGAAGAAAGGAAGCACGACTTGCTCCGGCGTGTACCGGTGCGACCCCGCCAGAAACGCCGCCAGATGCGCCGGCACTTCGCCATAAGTCCGCGCCAGTTGCTCCGCCCCATGCGGGTCGGTCATCATCTGCGACCACTGAAAAAAATAAACCAGAATATTCAGCCCGATCAGAAACCAGTTCACATACGGCGTGCTGTATCGCGGCTGATCGTCTTTGATGGGAAACATGAGAGACTGGGTAAGCCAGGAAATTTAGTAATTGAGAAATTGTGTAATTTGGTAATTGAAAATCAAAACCCAAAAGTCGCGATGCCCTCAGTTTTTCAATTACTCAATTACTAAATTACCAAATTACTCAATTCTTCATGAACGCCGTCCTCATCATCGACAAGCCCGCCGGACTCACCTCGCACGACGTGGTCAACCGCGCCCGCCGGCTGCTCCGCGAACGTTCCATCGGCCATCTCGGTACACTCGATCCCATGGCCACCGGCGTCCTCCCGCTGGTCACCGGCAGTCTCACCCGCCTCGCCCAGTTCTACACCGCTTCGGAGAAAACGTACGAAGGCGTCATCCGCTTCGGCTTCGCCACCGACACCTACGATGCCGAAGGCGAACCCACGACCACTCCGCAGGAAGTCGTGCTTCAGCGCGAACAAATCGAAATTCTCGCCGCCCGCTTCCGCGGCATCATCCAGCAGACTCCGCCCGCGTTCTCAGCGAAAAAAATCAAGGGCGTCCCCGCCTACAAACTCGCTCGAAAACAAAAAGAAGTCGTGCTCCAGCCCGTGCAGGTCGAGATCAAAGAATTCGAAATCCTCGCCGTCAACGATGACCACGTAAGTTTCCGCGCGCGCGTCGCCTCCGGAACCTACATGCGCTCCGTCGCCCACGACATGGGGAGGGAACTGGTCTGCGGCGCCCACCTCGAGTCCCTCCGCCGCACCGCTGTCGCCGAGTTCGCTCTGGCAGACGCCCACACCCTCGATGAACTCGCCAATCTCTGTCACCCCGACAGAAATCTCCCGCTTCCCGACCAAAATCTCCGTCATCCCGACCTTAACAACTTTCATCCCGACCGGAGCTTGTCTTTCCCGAAGGGAAAGACAAGCGCAGTGGAGGAACCTCGGGTTGACGTCGCCTCGGAACTCGACTCCCTCTTCATCCATCCCCGCAAACTGCTGCCGAACTTCCCCTCCGTCACCGCCGACGAACCCACCGCCGCCCGCATCCGCAGCGGACGCACCATCAACCTCCCCGACTTTTCCCGCGCCCCCCAAGTCAAAGTCTTCGCCGGCCAAAGCGAATTGATCGCCATCGCCACCCGCGTCGCCGGCACTCTCTTCCACCCCAAGATCGTCCTCTGCACCTAGTCCCGCTTCCCTGTCATGCTGATCGAGGTAGGGTGCCCCATGTCTCGCGTCCTTTGCGAGACGTGGGATATTTCGGTAGTCGTTGCCCTGGGAAAATCGCCTCAGATTCAAGCCGCGAAGCGGCGCAAAGAATAAAGCCCACGGCGCAAGCCGTGGGTAGGGAGCCGGAAAAAACGGAATGTGATCGCCCGCCCTACTCCCCCATCCCCATCCGTCGCAGCAATTCCCGATACCGCGCATCCCCCCGCACCGCATCAAACGCCGGCATCCGGATGCAGTTGCTCAACTCCGTATCCTGGCTCGTAAATGATTTCTCCAGATACTCCAGCACCTTCTCGCGATCTCCCGCGATCGCAAACCCCAGCGCCACATCCGCCGAGCCTTCACCCTCAGTTTTGTGTTGCATCACCCCAGTCAGAACAATCTTGCTGTAACCCTGCGCGTCCGGGCTGAAGGTACCTGGCACATCAGGCTCGAATTTCTTGAATTCGCTCACCGCGCCAGCGAAGTCCCCGGTCATCGCGTGCAACTGCGAATCGTAAAAATGCACTCCCCGGAACGCCGGATCTCGTTCCTCCACTTTGCGGAACTGATCTGCCGCCTCCGCATAGCGGCGCGCCGTCGTCAGCACCACCGCGTAGTTCATGTTCACCACGGTAGAGAGCGGATCCAGCGACAGCGCCGTGCGGAATTCCTCCAGCGCCTGGTCCAGGCGATTCTCCGGCAGCAGCACCGTGAAGCCATAAAAATAATGTGCCGTCGCGTTATTCGGATTCAGTTCAATCGCACGCCGAAACTCCGCCTCGGAATCGCTCAATTTCCATTCCTGCGACAGCGCCATCGCCCGAGCCGAGTGCGCTTCCGAGAGATTGCCGCCCAGTTCCACCGCTTTCCGCGACGCCTCATCCCCCAGCGCAATCGATTGCCGCGGCGTAATCCCGGTGTCGTAACTGGCCGCCACGTTGTAAGTATCCGCCAACCCGGTATAAGCCAGGGCGTAGTTCGGATCGGCCGCGATCGCCTGCTGAAATAATCCAATGCTTTTCTTCAGCCCTTCGTTGGTCCGCCCGTACCACGCTTGCCGCCCTTCCAGATACAGCCGGTAGGCTTCTGGATTCGCCGTCCCCGCCTGGCCTAGCTGTTGCTGCTGGCCGCCGTTCAGCTGTATGCGCAGTGCATTGGAAATGTCGCGCGTAATGTCGGTCTGCACCTCGGCCACGTCCGCCATCTTGCGGTCGTAGTGCGATCCCCACAGCTCCGTGCCATCCGCCGCGTTCACCAGATCCGTTTCCACCGTCACCCGATCGCCGCGCTGCGTCATCCGCCCCATCAGCAGCGCCTTGACCTGCAGCGTCTGCGCAATCTTCTGCGGATCATCCTCCTTGCCCTTGTAGCGGAACACCGTGCTCCGCGCCATCACCTTCAGGCTCGGCAATTGCGAAAGACTGCCGATCAGGCTCTCCGTCAATCCGTCGCTCAGATATTCATTGTTCGTGTCGCCGGTCGCATTCACAAACGGCAGCACCGCGAGCGAATCAATTCTTCGCGCATCCGATTTTCCCCGCAGAAAATACATGCTCCCCGCGGCCAGTGCGATCACCACAATCGCTGCAATCGCCGCCACCAGCATCTTGCTCGAACTCTTGGTCGTGGCCGCCGCAACCGTGGCCGACGAACCGGCCGCTCCCAGGCCGACAGCGCTCGCCGCCGTTCCACTCGATGCCCGAGCCGAATCCGACCGCCCCGAATCCAAATCCCGCTTCAGCCGCTCCAGGTCGCTGCGCAAATCGGCCGCGCTCTGGTAGCGCAGGTTCCTATCCTTCTCCAGCGCCTTATTGATGATGCGATCTAACTCCGCCGGCAGATCAGGATTCAGCCGCACCGCCGGAGCCGGCGCCGCATCCAGAATCGCTTTGAAAATTTCCGCCGAACTTCCGCCGCGGAAGGGAAGAGTCCCCGTCGCCATTTCATAAAGCACCGCGCCAAACGAAAACAAATCGCTGCGCGCATCCAGCTCTTTCGCCCGCGCCTGCTCCGGCGACATGTAAGCAATCGTCCCCAGCGTCGAACCTGGACTCGTAAGGTGCTGCTCTTCCACAACCGCCGTGACCGTATTCGCCGACGCCACCTCGCTCATCGAGCCTGCGCTGGGCGTCACTTTCGCCAGCCCGAAATCCAGAATCTTGGCGTGACCCCGCTTGGTCACAAAAATGTTCGCCGGCTTGATGTCGCGATGAACAATCCTCTCCGTATGCGCCGCATCAAGACCATCGGCAATCTCAATCGCCAGCCCGATCACCGTCTCGTTATCCAGCGGGCGTCCTGCAATGCGGTGCTTCAGCGTCACCCCATCCAGAAACTCCATGGCGATGAACAACTGTTCCTCCGGCTTGCCAATCGCGCCCGGTCTGCCGATTTCGTGCTTGCCAATCTCATGCTTGCCAATCTCATAGACCGTGCAGATATTAGGATGATTCAGCGCCGAAGCCGCCCGCGCCTCCCGCCGAAACCGTTCCGCCGCCTGGGGATCGCGCGACAACTCCTCGGGCAGAAATTTCAGCGCCACAAAGCGGCCCAGTTCAGTGTCCTCCGCCTTATAGACCACACCCATCCCGCCGCCGCCCAGCTTCTCGACAATCCGATACCGCGAAACCGTCTCTCCAATCACAAAATCCCGCCCTCAAAGTCGCTTCATCTTACGAACCCCCCACCCCACCGTCAATGCGCCAGCGTCCGGAATAGACACACTCCCATGTGGGGCGGACACTCCTGTCCGCCGCCTTTGATCTTGATGTTCTTCTTGATCCTGTCCTTGGAAGCCGCGGGCCGATGGAAAAGAAGAAACAAGCCCGGAAGGAGCGAAAGGAAAGAAGGTACCCCCCCTCCGAAAAGCCATTCTAAGCAAGTCGAAAACGCCCGAATCCCGAGTCACCACGTCGTTTCATAATGTCCGATAACAGGTATTATGTACACTACGGCGGAGCGCGCCTACTCAATGACCTCAACCGCCGCGCCCGTACCCCAAGCCCCAATTCCCTTGTCTAGCGTCGCCAGCTTCCCCTTGTGATGAATGGCTAGGCCCAGTAAGTACGCATCGGTGATCTGCCGATGCCCCGTCAACCGCGCACCGCTGTTCCGGATCCCGTCCGGAACCGAAATCGAGTTCGTCCAGAAGTGATGACCCGGAAGCAGCAGATTCGATTCCAGCACCCGCAGCGCGTTCTCCGGCGTCAGCGCATCCGAGGAAAACGCCGGATTGCTCAGCACCCGCACGAACGCCGCCTGGGTGAATGGGCAAGTCGCCCATCCCGCCCGGGAATGGCGCATGAACCATCGTCCTACCTTTTCGTGGAATTCGTGCTCAGGCCAGGCCAGTGCGATCAGTACATTGGCATCCAGAAGAAAGACTGCCACCTAGATCTCATCCTCAACCAGTTCTTTAACTTGCTGCGAGGAAACCTTTGCAGAGCCCGCCGGAAGCACCACTGCGTGGAAACCATTCACCAGGCGCGTCTGCACGGGCGCCGCCAATCCCCGGCGCACCAGTTCCGAAGCCGCCCTGCCCAGCGCCACCGACCGGCTCTCGGCGTAATCCTTCAGGAGTTCAACTACATCGTCATCAAGGTTAAGAGTAGTCCGCATCCCAAGATGATGCCATATTTAACTCTTGATGTCAATAACACCAAACCGCATCATTGTACAGCCGCTGCATTAGCCCGGCCCAGCCTACATCTTGTACTTCCCCAAGTCGTCGTCCCCCAGCCCCTCCAGGTATTTCCGCAGCTCGTCGCTGGTCACCCGGTCTGACATGTTGGCCGCGAGCTTCGACGTCTTCAGCACCATTTCCTCCACAAATATCGGACAATCCACCCGCAGCGCCAGCGCCAGCGCGTCCGACGGCCGCGAATCCACGCTGATCACCTCGCCCCCGCGCTCCAGCCAGATCACCGCATAAAACGTATCTTCCCGCAGCTCCGTCACCACCACCTTGCGCACCTGCGTCTCTAGCCCGGTCAGCACGTTCTTGATCAGATCATGCGTCATCGGACGCGCCGTCGTCACTTTCTCCATCTCAAACGCAATCGCATTCGCCTCCGGAACCCCCACCCAGATCGGCAACACCGTCTCCCCACCCACATCCTTCAACACAACTATCGGCATATTCGTAACTGGATCCATCAGTAAGCCGCGGATTGTCATTTCTACTTCCATGGGGATCTCCTGCGAAAGGCTCCGACATTACTTGTCATTCCGAGCCGTCCGCAGCCGCGCAGCGCGGCGAGGAAGGCGAGGAATCTGCTGTTCTTATACCACCAATTCGCCCAGCAAAGAGTTAGGAAAGCTGCCGGTTACGACCACTGGGACATAGCTTCCTGCTTTGGGATTCGTATTCGGATTCGCGGTTGCGGAGGCGGTGAAGTTCAGGGTTTTGTTGTGCGTGGTGCGGCCGATCCACTGGGCACGGGCTTCATTTCTTCCCTCAACCATTACTTCGCATTTGCTCCCGATGTATTTCTTATAGCGGATGATCTGTATTTCGCGCTGCCTCGCCATCAGCACGTCGAGGCGGCGGGCTTTTTCTTCGTCGGGGATGGCATCTTCTAATTTGATCGAGGGCGTGTTCGGACGCGGCGAATATTTGAAGGCGAAGACCGCGTCGTAGCCGACTTCATCCAGCAGGCTGAGCGTCTCGGCAAAATCGGCTTCGGTTTCGCCTGGGAAACCGACGATCATATCGGTCGTGATGCTGATTTCGCGTTTCGCAGCCTTCATCCACGCAATGCGTTCGAGATATTGGTCGCGGTCATAGAGGCGCTGCATGGCGTCGAGCATGCGGGTTGATCCGCTTTGCACGGGCAAGTGGACGTGGTCGCACAGCGTGGGTACGGCGTCAATAGCGTCGACAATGTCGCGGCCAAAGTCGCGCGGATGCGAGGTAGTAAACCGCACCCGCCGGATGCCGGGAACTTCGCCCACGGCGGCCAGCAACTCGGCAAACGATTTTCTGAGACGCGAATTCCCTTCCGAATCTTTATACGAATTCACGTTCTGCCCCAGCAGCTGAATTTCCGTGTAGCCGAGATCGGCCATCTGGCGGGCCTCGGCGAGCACCGACGCCGAAGTCCGGCTGCGCTCTTTGCCGCGCGTGTACGGGACCACGCAATACGAGCAGAATTTGTCGCAGCCTTCGATGATCGTGATGTAACCCCGATGCGGATTGGTGCGCGCGGTGAATTCGGTTTCGAAACACTTGTCGGTCTCGCGATCGTCGAGTCCGGTGATGCGAATTAGGCTATCGGCGACCGGCTTCTGGCCGCTGGACTTCACCCCCGTCGGCTTCCCTACTGGCTTCTCTGTGGACTTGGCTGCGCTCAAGTCATTCGCTACCGGCAGCATCGATTCCCACCCTTCGAAAACCGCGAAGGGTGGGGCACCCTCAGTTGAGGTGGAAGACGCGAAGTCTGAGACAGAGTTACGCGACTGCGCCTCTTCCAGCTGCCGCAGCATCTGCGGCAATTTGTGATATGACGCCGAACCGGCCACCAGCGAGACATACGGCGCGCGCTCGAAAATCTTTTCGCCTTCCTGCTGGGCCACGCAGCCGAGCACGCCAAACGTCTTGCCCTGCTTTTTATATTTCTTGTAATCGGAGAGCCGGTTAAACACCTTCTGCTCCGCCTTGTCGCGGATGGAGCAGGTGTTGTACAGCACCAGGTCGGCCTGCTCGACCGTCTCCACCTGCCGATAGCCTTCCTGCAGCAGCGTCCCCACAACTTTTTCGGAGTCGTGGACGTTCATCTGGCAGCCAAAGGTTTCGAGGTAGAACGTCTTCTCGGACATATAGGGAAAGTATAGCGCGGACGCGTATTTGTGGGACGGCAGTATATGTGGGACGGATACTCCTGTCCGTCGCTTTTGACTTGGTGTTGAGGGCTTAGGCGGAGCAAGCTAAATCAAGATCAAAACCAAAACCTAAGTCTAAGGTCAAAATCAAGATCAAAAATCTAAGGTCAAAGGCGACGGACAGGAGTGTCCGTCCCACATTCTCTCTCCACATTTTCTCGCTCCACATTCTCCCGGCTCATATTTTCAACGAGGGTTCGAGCCAGAGCCAAGGGTAGTCCTCGGGAGTCTTGGCAAGGCCGCGGCGGACTGGGTTCTGGCGGATGTATTCTCGTTTGTCTTCGAAACTCTCTTGCGATCGCGGGACGTGGTCGAAGGATTCTTCCTGCCAGACCGGGCCGCTTAAACCCGAGAGCCGGTTTACGCTTCGCGCCGATGTCCCCTTGAGGCATTTTAGAATTGAAGGCAGACCGTAGGGCCAGCCTTTTTCGTCGCGCAATGGGGTCAGGAGAAGATGCACGTGCTCGGGCATGACGACTACGGCGTGAAGGTCGTAACGTTTTTCGTGGTCGTGAAGGCAGTGCTGGAGAACGGCGTCCCGGGCTTGCGGGGGGAACGGGTCGCGATTGTTCTTGCGGAATGTGATGAAGAGGCTTCTTCCTCCCGGCTGATAGTGCGGGAGCTTGCGGCGGTATTCGTACTTTCGGTTGAGAGGTATGTGGGGCGGACACTCTGGTCCGCCGCGGTTGGTTTTCATAGGGACTATTCCAGTCCAAGGTTGGGTGGTTTGTCTGTGACGGATGAACTCATGCGGAATGTGGAAAGAAAGAACCAAAACCAAGAGCAAAACCAAAAACCAAAAACCAAAAACCAAGAGCAAGATCAGAGGCGACGGACAGGAGTGTCCGTCCCACAGGTGTCCATCCCACATTGATTCGGGCAGACGGCGCAGCGGTGGGGGAGATCTTTACAGCGGCATTGGGATGGGATGTCTTGGCGGCCGCGGGCTTTGGGGTCGCAGGCCAGGAGGCACCAGGCTTCGCGGTAGCGTTCGAAGTGGGCGCGGGAGGGGTGGCGGGTGTGGGGGTAGAAGCGGATGCCTTTGCGGTGTCCGACGGCTTCGATGGGGATGATGTACCACAGGTCTTCGGGGACGATGTGGGCGACGAAGAAATCGATTTCGGCGGGGGTGTAGATGGTGTAGCTGGCTCCGGTGGTGCGGACGCGGTATCGGGTCTCGGCGTAGCGGCTGGCGGATTTGACCTGGACGCGGAGGAGGCGGGGGCCGCGGCTGATGACGGAGTCGTAGCGTTCACTGTCTCCCCAGGGGATGCAGACGCTGAAGCCTAGGTTGGTGGCGCGGGCGAGGAAGGCGGCTTCGGAGGCTTCTCCGCGGCGCTTGCGGGTGGGAGTGGCGACGGCGTGGAGGGTGATGACTTGGTGCGCGTGCGGTGGAGGATGGTCGCGAGTGATTTGCATAAAGAAAGGCGCAGCTGGTGGGCTGCGCCGGGATGCTCCTTGCACTGGAAATCTAGGCCCAGAAACACGAAAAGCGCGGCCCGGAGGCTGCGCTTTTTTCGTTTCTTTGCTTCTATATCTATTTTATCAAGTTGGGTGGGGCAAAGTGGACAAAATATTGAGTTTATTTCTGCTTGCGAATGTGCGGGTTGGGGGAAATAGGGGCGGTTTGGGGGCTTGACAGGAAATCGGGCTGAAGGTCAAAACGGGGGAATCCGGGTGCCGGGTGCCGGGTGCCCCATGTCTCGCGCTCTTTGCGAGACGTGGGATTCCACAGGTGTACGTCCATGGGGATTTCGATCCTCAAGGAAAAGTCAAAATCCCCACCCTCTTTTCGCAAGAGACGCGAAAAAGAAGGATGGGGCACCGGTTTGGGGATGGCGCTGACGAGTTGCAGAGATCCTTCGTCGGTAGGCCCGCGTTCCGCGAGCCTACGCTTCCTCAGGATGACAACCGATGGACAAGCCTACGCTTCCTCAGGATGACAAACTGTGGACAAGCCTTAGGTGCGGGTGTCCACGGTTTCGCCGCGTTCGACGTAGGCCTGGAGCCATGCCATGACGCCCTTCCACCCTTCTCCGTGGCTGATGGCCTGGTCGGGAGCGGTGGCGAAGCCTTCATGACGGATTTTGAGCAAAGTCCCGGTGCCGGCTTTCTTCGGGCCGCCGGGATGCAGGCCGTGCACGGGCTGGGGCTCTAGGTCCCAGTGGACTGTGGTATTGAGCGGGCCCATGTAGCTGGAAGTCCAGGTCTGGACCAGGCGGCGCGGGGGATCGACTGCGAGATATTCTCCTTCGACGCGGAAGGACTTGCCGTCGGCGCCGACACCCACACTGGCCCACTTGCCTCCGGGGCGAAGGTCGGAGGTGGATTCGGTGACGCGGTAGACGCCGGCCTGCCCCCACCAGCGGGAGAGCTGGGCGGGGTCGGTGATGGCGGAGAAGACGCGCTCGGGAGGCGCGGCGATGAAGATCTCGGCGATGACGGCGTCGCGGTTGGGAGTTAGGGTTGCGGTAGCCATGAGTCTCTCCTTGGTTGTCTAGTAAATCAGAGTCAAAATCCCCACCCTGTTTTCGCAAAGAACGCGAAAAGAAGGATGGGGCATCCGCTCGTTTCTATTTTTCTACGAACTTCTTCAGCATTTCGACCACGCCGGTCCAGCCGCCGCTGTAATCTTTGCGGGCTACGGGCAGTGTGGCGAGGCCGCTGTGCGTGACTTTCACGTGCGTGCCGGACTTGGTGGGCGTCAGCTCCCAGCGGACTACGGTGCGCTGCGCGACGTCGTCATGCCAGTTGCCGAACCAGGTGTAGACGAGGACGCGGGGAGGATCGAATTCGAGAATCTCGCCGTGACACTCGAATTCGCTGACGTTATTGACCACGGCAGTTCCCTTCTCGGTGTGGTAGCGGTAGAGGCCGCCGCGGCGCGCGTCCATTTCCCAGAGATGGATGGGGCACGTGGGATTGGTGAACCAGCGCGTGAGTTGGGCCGCGTCGGTGAGCGCCTGGAAGATGCGCTCGGGCGGAGCGACGATGTCGATCTCGCTGACGACGGCATCCAGATCGGGCGTGATGATGGTGGCAGTCATAATTTACTCCTGTTGTTTGTGGTCAGCGGCATCCGAAACCAGAAAACGCAAAGCAAAATCAAAAGCGGCGGACAGGAGTGTCCGCCCCACATGGGATTACATGTTGCGGTGCAGGTCGAAGACTTGTTTTATTTCTTTGCCGTGGTCGGCGAAGACCCACTCCTCCGTGTGATGGTTGTCGTCGAGCAGGGTGAGGACCATTCTCTGCATGTGGCCGGCATCGGGGGCGGCGAGGTTGGTGACGTCGAGAAAATTGAAGGTGAAGGTCTTGCCGTCGGGCGAGACGCTGGCCTGCATGCGCGGCTGATTGCCGGCGCTGCAGTAGTGAGTCAGCAACAGTTTATTGGAGCCATCGAGGTGGAAAACGGAGATCATGTTTTGCGGGCCGTGACCCATGATTTCGCTCATGACGGCCGATCCGCCGGAAACTATTTTGAAGGTTACTTGAACGGGGCGGCCGTCGGGAGTGTGACCGTCCCAGGTGCCAGGCATAGCTTTGAGGGCTTCGAAGGCTTTCTGGGCGTCGGTGGGTGTGGCGGTTTGTGACAGCGCGGTGGCGCTGAACGCGGCGGCGAGCAGGATGAGAGCGAGAGTCCGGAGCGATTGGGTTGCGGTCACCGTTCTTGTTGTCGTCGTATTTGTTTTAGGCATGGCGATTTTCCTTTCTGAGTTCGGTCTATTTGGGTTTGCGGGAGGCTTGCGTCTCCCGGGCGTGTTCGGCTTCGACAAAAGCTTTCAGGTTATTCAGGCTCGCGGCCCAGAGGACGCGGTATTGCTCGATCCAGGAGTCGACGGCGCGGAGGGGTTCGGGGCTGAGCTCATAAACCCGATTGCGGCCCTCGCGATGTTCTCGGACCAAGTGGGCGCGGCGCAGCAGGCGCAGGTGCTTGGAGATGGCGGGGCGCGAGATGGGGAAGGCCTGAGCGATTTGTCCAGCGGGTTGGCTGCCGCGACGGAGCAGGTCGAGGACGGCGCGGCGGGTGGGATCGGCGAGAGCCTGGAAGGCGGCCTCGGTTCCCTCTAACGAATGTGTAACCGTACGGTGACGCATAATGCGTAACCTTACAGTTACGCGAATCGCGATGTCAAGAGCAATTTTCCGATATGGGTTAGTCTTACATTGGAGTATGATGTAAGACATGAATCATCAGATCACGACTGTAAGCACGAAGGGGCAATTTGTGATTCCGGCGGAGATGCGCGCTGCGCTGGGAATTAAGCCGGGGACGCGGATTGCGGTGACGCAGGATGGGTCACGGCTGATTCTTGAGCCGGTGTCGAAAGAACTGGTAGACAAAACCAAAGGAATTCTTGCCGGAGGGCCATCGCTCTCGGAGGAACTCATGCGTGGGCGACGGCGCGTGAAAGATCGATGGTAACGTACGTTCTCGACTCCAGTGCGATTCTGCGCTACCTCGATGGCGAAGCCGGGGCGGATCGGGTTGCGGAAATTATCGCGTCTCATTTGGACGGACAATGCCGGGCGGTAATGTCCGCGGTGCATTGGGGCGAAGTCGCGGGCCAGACCTGCAAAGCACGGGGTAGCCAGGCCATGGATTTGGTCGTCTCGCGGCTGAGAGCTTTCGGGCTTCAGGTAGTGGCGGCGGATGCAGGCCGAGCGGTGGCCGCAGCTCTGATCAAGCTGAAGTGGCGGATTCCATACATGGACGCCTTTGGATTGGAGTTGGCGGCTGGAATAAGCGAGGGTGTTTTCGTGACTGCAGACTTTGATTTCAAGGCGGCCAGCGCCGACGCCGCGATCGAGTTTCTGCCGAAGAAGTAGCGAGCGCCCAGGCCCGCAGACAATCCACACAGCGCGCTAAATACCGGAAGGTGATTGAAGGCGAACTGGAGACGACCTTCTCTCGAGGGCATTCGGAGTAGTGGAAGAATCCAGTTATGGAATTGGGCTGTGAGCCACACTACCAGGAAATTCGCCAGGAGATAGACTGCTGCCAAGTGCAGGAGGAAGTGGAGGAGTGTGAGACCAAGCCTTCCGCTGGTGCCCTTCGTCGACTCGGTCCGCTCCATGGCTCGACACTGTATATCGCAGTCGGAATGACTTCAAGGGCGACGGACAGGAGTATCCGTCCCACATATCAGGTCGAGGAAAGCTTGGTGGATGCGGGGATCGTCGGAGAGTTCGGGGTGGAAGGTGGCGGCCATGGTTTTTCCCTGGCGGACGGCGACGGGAGCGTCGCCCTCGGTGGCGAGGATTTCTACGCCGGCGCCGATGTGCTCGATTTTGGGGGCGCGGATGAAGACCATTTCGAGGGGGGACGCGTGGTGGTCGCGATCGAGGAACTGGCCTTCACGGATGGAGCTGTCGATCTGGCGTCCGTAGGCGTTGCGGCGGATGCGGATGTTGAGTGCGCCGAGTCCTTTTTGCTGGGGGTTCTCGACTTCGGTGGCCAGCAGGATGGCGCCGGCACAGGTGCCGAAAGTGGGTTTGGCGTGGACGAATTGCTTCAGCTTTTCGAAGCCTTCGTCGCCGAGGAGTTTCAGGAAAGTTCCGGATTCGCCGCCGGGGATGACCAGGCCGGCGATGGTGTCGAGCTGTTCGGGCTTTTTGACGAGCACGACTTCTGCGCCGAGTTCTTCGAGACGGCGGCGGTGCGCGTCGAAATCGCCTTGCAGGGCCAGGACTCCGATTTTCATGGGGAAACACCTTAACCACAGAGGACACAGGGGACACAGAGGAAAATCGACGGTAATCGAATCGTCTGCCTCACCGTATCAGAGTTAATTCTAATGGATGGGGCAGCGCCAACGAACGCAGGCAAGTTCAAGAGCAGCGGGCAGGAGTGCCCGCTCCACATGTTTTAGATTGCGGGTTTGCGCTGGGCCGCGCCGAGGACGGTGCCCGGGCCGGATTCTTGCACGAAGGCAACGAGTCTGAGGTTCTTGGGATCGGTACCGGGGGCGAGTTTTAGCTGAACGTCCTGGGCGAAAGTTTTTCCCTTCGCGAGCTTCCCTACTTTGGTGAGCTGCTGCACGACGGCCACGTGGACGAGATGCTTCCCTCCGTTTTCTCCTTTTAGAACTTGCGACTCGACGTGATCGAGAACTACGGCTACGAAAACGTCGCCATTGTGTTTGTCGGGATTGACGTCGGTTTCGATGTGGGCGTGCAGGACGGCGGGATTAGCGGGCTCGATGGTGACGTCGCCGATGCGGATGGGGAGCTTGGGAGCGGCGGCGGCTTTCTGGAAGATATCCACCATTTGCGGCTGTGGGTAGTTGATGCGAATCTGCTGGGTTCCGTCCACGATGATTTGCGGGGTATAGGAACTGGGCTCGTGGAGAACGCTTTCGTAGGCTGCCTGGCGATCGGTGAGAGAGGGCGACGAGTTGGGATCCTTCCAGCCATCGTGATCCCAGTAGGTCACGTGCTCGCTGAGGACGATGAGCTGCGCGCCGGGGATGGGCTGAAATTCGTCCAGCGTTTTGAGCATGGCGTCAGCGGGCGGACAACTGGAGCAGCCTTCGGAGGTGAAGAGCTCGACGAGGACGGGATTGGGAGCCGGGGCCGACGTCTGGGCGGCGCTTTGAACTTGCAGGCCGCGGCTTTGAGCGGCTGGAGTGAAAAGGATGAAAACCAGAATTGCGAGAGTAGAAAACAGCGCGGGGCTTCGGCGCGACATGCAGGTGATTTTAGCACTGTTCGCCGGGGTCGGGGCTTGGGGGAACGGTCCGTGGTACCCACCCGTCGAAATGCGCGACGGGTGGGGCAGCCTTGGTCGGGGCGCTGCTGGAGCGGGCGAGAAGGGGCTCGGTCTGCGGTCGCAAGGGTGGGGAGCCAGCACCCGGCTTACGCCGCGGTTTTATTCTTGTCTTTATCTTTGTCTTTGTCTTTATCTTTGTCCTTCCATTGAAGGGTAATGTTCGGAGTCGCTGTTAGAACTATTTCTACGCCTTCCATGGCGAGCGACTCGACCGTCACCGATCCGCGCAGCTTGTTGGCCTGAATCAACGACGCTACGATCGTGGTGATTACTTCCTGATTGGGATGATCGCGCACGATCTCGGTGAGTTTTTCTTCCTTCACCGCCGGGCCGGTCTTGAGCTTGATGGTTATCTTGGGCGGGAGGTTCAGTTCGACATCCAGGCTGGCGACGCCATAACCAGCCGACTGCAGAAGCTGCAATAGCAGATTGATTTGGGCCAGAACCTTCTGTGCCTGCTCCAACAGCAGCTTGCCGGCCGCTCCGGATAACTCGGTCAGCGAGCCGATGTCAACGTTGGCGAGCTTGTCCTTGACATCGGTTAGCGAGTTCAACGGATTCCTGATGTTCATTGCATTGAATTGCATCGTTCCACCTTTCGGGCATGCAGTCTGGCAATCGGCTCGCGATCTCGATCGTCCTGTGGTCGGCAGGAATGTCGAGAACGGGCGGGCGATGCAATTTACATGGCTGATGAATGGTGAGTTGGGATGTGCCAGCGTTACAGGAAAATGGAAGGGCTGGTTCGCCAGTTGGCCGAAATGCCGACCGTGCGTGGGAAGCGTTTCCTGCGGACGATGGACCCGAATCGGGGCGAAAACCTAAATTGCGGGCTGTTCGGTATCCCATCCTTTGCAAAGTGCGCTAAGGATGGGTACCCCGCTCTTATCGAAGGACACCCGGCTCGTGATTAATCAGGTGATCGTCCCGTATTTCCCCCCGTATTTCCGCGGCGTATATACTTTTTGCGTGTCGTTCGTTAAGCAACTGCTCCTGACCGATGTCCGCCGCTCGGCGTGGGCCAATCTGAATTTACTTGAGGGTTGCGCCGCTCTGACTGCCGAGGAGAGGGAGCGCGACTTTCGCATCTCACACGGCAACATTCTCTCCACTCTGAGCCATATTTACGACGGCGAACGAGTCTGGCTGCACTGCTTGAGCACGACCGCGGATGGGGGAACATGGCGGCTGCCAACTGGCGAGGCTCTGGAATACTCGTTCGAGGCCCTCAGGCAGAGGTGGCCGGAACTCTGGGACGGCTTCGGCCGATGGATCGAGGCGCAGTCCGAGAGTAGTTTGGGGGCCGAGCTGAATTTACAGCTTCCTGGCGACGTGGAGCGGCGCTTCCCGCGCTGGAAGATCCTGCGGCATGTGCTCGAACATTCCAGCATGCATCGCGGGCAAGTTATCGGCATGATTCGTATGCTTGGACGCCAGCCGCCTGCCAATAGCCCGATGGATTATTACCTTGCGGGCGAGCCGGCCGTGAGTGGTTGAAGCGCTACGCGTTGGCGAAACGGCCTCGCTTCGGACGTTCGGAGACCCTGCGCGAACGCTGCACCGCGTGAGCCGACGCGAAATTCACCCTAGCGGTTGAGATTGGACATTCCCAACTTGCAGAGAACTCAAGGATGGGAGGACATGCGGCCGGAAGCTACCAGCCCCTGGTTTGCAGCATGTGGGATTCATCTAATCCCGAGACGGCCAGGCCTTTCATGGCTCCCTGCAGGTCTTCGCTGACTTCAAGTAATACTTTAGGATCGTTGAAGTGCGTGGCGGCTTTGACGATGGCTCTCGCGCGCTTTTCTGCTTCTACGGGATCGGCGAAGGTGGTTGAGTCTTTCATGAAGATGCCGCTGCCTACGAAGACGGCTTCGGCTCCCAACTGCATCACTAACGACGCGTCGGCCGGCGTTGCAATTCCTCCGGCGGAGAAATTTGGGACGGGCAACTTCCCTGCTTTGGCTACGATTCTGACCAGCTCATACGGGGCGCCGTGCTCTTTGGCTTTGGCGTAGAGTTCTTCTTCGCCGAGCACGGTGAGAATCTTCATCTCTTGGACGATCTGGCGGATGTGTTTGACGGCGTGGACTACGTCGCCGGTGCCGGCTTCGCCCTTGGTGCGGATCATGCATGCGCCTTCGGCGATGCGGCGCAGGGCTTCGCCGAGGTTGCGGGCTCCGCAGACGAAGGGGACTTTGAAGGCGTGCTTGTCGACGTGGTGGGCTTCGTCGGCGGGGGTGAGGACTTCGGATTCGTCGATGTAATCCACGCCCAACTCTTGCAATATTTGGGCTTCGGCAAAATGTCCGATGCGGCACTTGGCCATGACCGGGATGGAGACGGCGGCCATGATCTCGCGAATGATTTTGGGGCTGGCCATGCGGGCCACGCCGCCTTCGGCGCGGATTTGCGCGGGGACGCGTTCGAGGGCCATGACGGCGACGGCTCCGGCGCGTTCGGCGATGGTGGCCTGGGCGGGAGTGGTGACGTCCATAATGACGCCGCCTTTGAGCATTTCGGCGAGGCCGGTTTTGAGGCGGAGGCTGGTGGTGTTGCCGTTGTTCTGGGACATGTTGGATACCGTGTGGATACCTTTTCGCAAG
>Ga0181537_10002000_pt1 | contig 18324 bp, 13 predicted proteins | sample PEATcosm2014_Bin_39_FD_119765 | JGI IMG/M metagenome (GOLD analysis project Ga0181537, IMG submission 119765) | Peatland microbial communities from MTU Mesocosm Facility, Houghton, MI, USA - PEATcosm2014_Bin23_10_metaG | ecosystem: Environmental > Terrestrial > Soil > Wetlands > Peat | place... | reverse complement strand
CGCCTTGCGGTCGGGAAAATTTTTCATCGCCCCGTAATATCCTTCCTTCGCGCGCCGGATGAATTCCTGCGCCGTCGCCGGCATCCCGGACGCCGCGGACTTTTCCTCCGGCGACCGCGCCTCCGGCACCACAAACGCCATCACCACATAGACCAGCAACCCGGTGCCCCAGAAGATCGTGAGGAGCACGAAACCTATCCGCACCAGCGTCGGATCAACGTTCGAGTAGGCGGCAATGCCGTTGCAGACGCCGGCGATCATGGCGCCCTCGTGAATCCGGTAAAGCCGCCGGGGCGGGCCGCCGCTCCCGGTCGCTCGCGCTTCTCCCCCCGCCCCGGCTCTTCCCGGACTGCCCGCACCACTCGCACCCGGCTCCCCGGCTTCACCAGAATCTGCCTCGATCGGCCCCATTTGCTCCAGAACGGCGGCGACTTCCTTCGCCTCGACGACCGTCTTGTGGCTGGCCAGCAGCGCGCGGAACTTCTCGGCGATGGCGCGCTCGATGTCCGAAAGGATTTCATCGCGGTCGGGGTTGCCCGCGAGCCGCGCGGTTGCGCTCTCCAGATAGGCGCGCAGGGCGTCGTAGCCGACTTCTTCGAGTTGATAGGCGTTTCCGCCCAGGTTGATGGTGATGACCTTGTTCATGGCAGCATGATCTCCTTTTTATTTTTGTCCCAGGTTCTTCACGGTCCCGTTGATTTTGCCCCAATACTCCAGCGTTTCGCGCAATTGCTCGCGGCCCTTGGCGGTCAGCTCGTAATATTTCCGCGGCGGCCCGGCCTCGGATTCCTTCCATTCATAGTCGAGCAACCCCTCGCGGCGCATCTTGCTCAGGAGCGGATACAACGTGCCCTCCTGCGTGGCGAATTCCGTCGCGCTCAACTGCTTCAGGATGTCCGCGACGTACACCTTCTCGGCCGCGATAATCTGCAGCACGAGGAACTCGAGGAGTCCCTTGCGGATCGCCGAAAATTTTTCATTCACACTCATCGCACGATACCAAACAAGCTACCTTTGATTGACAAGGTAGCTGTTTCTGAGATTGGAGTCAAGGGGTATTTTCAAAAAATTTAGGCGCTATCGTGGCGTCGTCAGATCCTCTGTGCAACTGCCTAAGGCCGCGTCAAATCGAAAATGCATCGTCCGCAGCATGTTCCCTGCTTCGGAATCATAGAAGTGAAGGGAAAGTTCATCTTGCTCTCCCCAATCGGCGCTCCACTTAACATCGCGGCCTTTAATCCGATTTGTGCTGCGAAACAATAGTGGGTCACTCGAAAGAAAAATTTGTCCGGGAAGATGGTCTGGAAATGAGTACCAGACCCCCGGTTTGTAAACTTTTTTCTGCTCCTTTTCAACCCTTTCTCTGGCATCAGGCGCAAGAGTATTGATGGTTACTATGACCAACTTTTTGGTGTTGGCATCGTACGAACGGCCGTATGACCCGCGAACAAAACAAGTGACGCCATACTTCCAATCCAGCGAATGGACTGCCCTTTCGTTGTACGCGTATGTGCATCCGATGAGCGGGAACAAAAGAATCGGGACACTCGCAAACAGGACGAGCCGATTGAAATCCACGCGTCGCAACCGGTTGAGACAGGAACAAGCAAATCCACTTCTCGCTTCCATAACGTCTTGGGGCGAGCATCTTCTGACGGCTTTTGTTGTCAACCCAGAAATCCGTCTCCAAACGTATTCCGATGCCTTATCCCGCGATTTGGCCCGAAAATTCCCTGTAACACGCCGCCGGTCCTTCTCGTATTGTTGGGAGGGAAAGGTTCAAATGTCAGAGAACAAAACAATAAGCCATAGTATGAAAATGATTTGCGGGACGACCATGAGGGTTTTGACGGCCGCCGCGGGGATGGCATCTTTGGGCGCGGCGTGGGCCGCGGATGCCCCCACGCCGCCGGAGCAGCCGCAATCCGGGCCGGGCGGGAAGGATGCGGCGCACGCGGCGGTGACCGCGCAATTTCACGGCAGCGGACCGCAGGCGTACTGGCTTTACGAACCGGCGAATCCGGCGCCGGAGCAAGCGCCGCTCATCGTTTTCAACCACGGCTGGAGCGCCATGGATCCGCGCGTTTACGAGGCGTGGATTGAGCACATCGTGAAGCGGGGAAACATCGTGGTTTATCCCCTCTACCAGGACAGCCTGCGCACCGTCGTGCGGGATTTCACGCCGAATGCCATCGCGTCGGTGCGCGATGCGGTCCAAACACTGCAAAACGAACCGGGCCATGTGAAGCCGGAACTGGACCGGTTTGCCATCGTCGGGCACTCGATGGGCGGACCCATCTCGGCAAACATGGCCGCGCTGTGGAAGGCGGAGGGACTGCCTTTTCCGCGCGCAGTCATGTGCGTGGAACCCGGAAAAACCTGGGGGAAACCGGCGTGGGCCACCATAGAACTCGCCGACCTTTCACAAATCCCGGCGGACACGCTGTTGTTGACGGTGCGAGGCGACGCGGACCGCCTCGTGCGTGACGTTGATGCGAAACGGATTTTCAACGAATCGTCGCAGGTGCCGCCCGCCAACAAGAACTACATCACCCTCGTTTCCGACGACCACGGCCAGCCGGCGTTGAAAGCCAACCACCTGGCCCCCGTGGCGGCGGCTCCGATGCCGGAGGGGACGCAGATGCCGCCAAGCCAGCCCGTGGGCCCGCTGCGCGAGAGGCTGCGGCAGAGGATGGAAGAACGCCGCGAAGCCGGCGATCAAATGCCCGACTTCAACAACCTGGACACGAACCGGACGGCCGACGCGCTCGATTTTTACGGTACGTGGAAGCTGTTCGACGGCCTGACCGATACGGCCTTCTACGGCACGAACAGAATCTACGCGCTGGGCAACACGCCTGAACAGCGGTACATGGGCGTCTGGAGCGACGGCGTGCCGGTGAAGGAATTGCTGGTCACGGTTCATCCATGATTTTCGATGGCAGACTTGCCACGCCGGTTGTCAATCGACAATTCCACCGATTCATAGCACGGGACTGTTTCTCCGGTTAAAATTTGCTGCGCAGCGCCGAAGTTCGTGATACATCTCCCCCATGCACCACTTTCGCTTTTCGTCCAAATTGTCGGCGGCCATCCGGTTGGGCGTCACCCTGTTCGCCGGCGCTTGGATCCAATGCGCGCTCGGCGGTTCGCAACCCGCCGCGTTGCGCTGCGAAAACCTCGTCAATCCGCTCGGCCTCGCGGAATTGCAGCCGCGGTTCAGTTGGGAGATGCAGTCCAGCGAGCGCGCCGAGAGTCAAACCGCCTGGCAAATCATCGCGGCCAGCAGCCCGGATTTGCTCGCGCGCGACACGGGGGATCTCTGGGACAGCGGCAAAGTTGCCGGTGATGAAACCACGGGCATCGAGTACAGCGGCCAGCCGCTCCAATCTAATGAACATTGTTACTGGAAGGTCCGACTTTGGGACCGGGACGGAAATCCGTCCGCCTGGAGCGCGCCGGCGATGTGGAGCATGGGACTGCTCCAGCCCGGCGACTGGAAAGCGGAATGGATCGGCTTCGACGCCCCGCGCCAACAGATGGCCGCTGCGGGAATGGTTCCTACAAAAACCAACGACGTGTTGTATCCGCCCGTACGCCTGCGCACCACGTTTTCGGTGGCCAAGAAAATCAAACACGCCACCTTGTATGCCACGGCGCTCGGATGGTTCGACGCGCACGTGAACGGCGCGCGGGTCAACGACACGTTCTTTGATCCCGGCTGGACGGATTACACCAGGCGCGTTTATTACCGCGCCTACGACGTGACGGAATTGCTCCGTCCGGGCGCGAACGCCCTGGGCGTCGAAGTGGCCGACGGCTGGTACAGCGGTTACATCGGCTGGGGGCACAAGCGGGACCACTACGGCACGAAGCCGCGCGTCCGCATGCAATTGCATCTCGAATACGCGGATGGCTCGCAGGAGGACGTCGGCACCGGGCCCGATTGGAAGGCCGCCACCGGTCCCGTCCTCGATGCGGACATTTTGAAGGGCGAAAATTACGACGCAAGGATGGAAAAGCCGGGCTGGGACACGGCGAAATTCGACGGCCGCAATTGGGCCGCGGTGGACACCGGCGCCGAGATGTCGCCGTTGGTGCAGCCGCATCCGGGTCCGCCGGTGCGCGTCATCCAGGAGTTCAAGGCGCAAACCATCACCGAGCCGTCGCCCGGGGTTTATGTGCTCAATCTCGGGCAAAATTTCGCGGGCGTGGCGCGCTTGAAAATCAGGGGCGAGCCGGGCCAGAAAATCACACTGCGCTTTGCCGAACGGCTGAGTTCCGACGGCAATGTTTACACCACCAATCTGCGCACGGCGACGGCCACGGACACTTACATCTGCCGCGGCGGCGGAACGGAAACGTGGATGCCGCGATTCACTTTTCACGGGTTCCAATACATCGAGGTCACCGGTTTGAAGCACAAGCCGGAGCCGGACGCGGTTGTCGGCCTGGCGTTGAGCAGCGACACGCCGGTGGCGAGTGATTTTGACTGCGACGACGCGATGCTGAACCGGCTTCACAAAAACATTTACTGGACGCAGCGCGCCAATTTCATCGACATCCCCACGGACTGCCCGCAGCGCGACGAGCGCCTGGGGTGGATGGGCGACGCGCAGATTTATTGCCGTGCGGCCACGCTGAACACGGACGCGCAGGCGTTTTACACGAAGTGGCTGGTGGATGTTGAGGACGCCCAGCGCGCGGACGGGGAATTTCCGAAGGTCGCGCCGCTGAAAGTCGCAGGCGATGACGGCGGTCCGGCATGGGCCGATGCCGGCGTGATTTGTCCGTGGACGGTATATGAAGTTTACGGCGATCGCCGCGAACTGGAGCGCCATTACGCGTCCATGTGCCGGTTCATCGAGTTTTGCCGCGACCGCAGCACGCCGGACATGCTGCCGCCCGCGAAATACCATTGCTATGGCGACTGGCTGAACATCAAGGCCCCCACGCCCTCCAATGTCATTTGCACCGCATATTTCGCGTACAGCACGCATCTGACCGCCCGCGCCGCCGAGGTCCTGGGCAAGACCGATGACGCGGCGAAATGGAACGCGCTCTTCGAGCAAATCAAGGCCGCGTTCAACCAGGCCTACGTCAGCCCCGACGGCGTCATCCAGGGCGACACGCAATGCGGTTACGTGCTGGCGCTGGCGTTTGATTTGCTGGATGCGGACAAGGCCGCGATGGCTGCGACCAACCTGGCCCGGAACATCGCGGCGCGGGACGGGCATTTGAGCACCGGCTTTGTCGGCACCAAGGACCTCATGCTCGCGCTGGCAAAAATTGGCCGCAACGATTTGGCGCTGCAGCTGATTCATAATGACACTTATCCGTCGTGGGGTTTCAGCATCAAACAGGGCGCCACCAGCATCTGGGAACGCTGGGACGGCTGGACGCCGGACAAGGGATTTCAAGACCCGAAAATGAATTCCTTCGCGCACTACAGCTTCGGCGCGGTTTACCAATGGATGGTGGAGAACTTGGGCGGCATCCGCACGGACGGTCCGGCCTATAAGCACATCATCATCGCGCCCGTGTTTGACGAAAAACTTGGTCACGCGCGGGTGACGTATCACAGCGTTCACGGGGAAATTGAATCGGCGTGGGAACGCACGCCGGCGGGGTTGAAGTTGCGCGTCGTTGTGCCGCCAAACACCACGGCGAAGGTGGCAATTCCCGCCGCCAGCGTGGAATCCATAACCGAGAGCGGCAAACCGCTCGCGAAAGCGGTGGGCGTCACTTCCGCGAAACTGGACGGCGACCGGGTGTGGATTGAAATCGGATCGGGGGAATATCTGTTTGCGCGCTAAAGCGTCTCAAGAAGAATCGTAGCCACTTGGCTTGGCTGGAATGTGGTCGGCGAGGGCGCCAACCACGGCACGCGAGGGCGCGTGCGCTCCCCGGAAGAAGAATCTCGCGGCTACACTATTTCTGGAAATGTCATAGCGCCTGATCGGCCACACGTCAGCGTTTCATCAACCTTTCCACGTCCTCGGCCTCAATCGGCACTTTTTCCATCAAATCCAGGTTGCCGCCCTTGCGGACGACGATGTCGTTTTCCAGGCGTATGCCGAGACCTTCCTCGCGGATATAAATACCCGGCTCCACCGTGAGCACCGCGCCCTCGGGGATGGGTCCGGCGCCGAGCGCGGAGTCGTGAACGTCCAAACCCAGCGTGTGGCCGATGCCGTGCATGAAATATTTCTTGAATGCCGGTGAGTCGGTGTCTTGTTTTTTGATCTGGGACATTTTCAAAAGGCCCAGGTCCACCAGCTCTTTTTCAACCATCCCCTCCGCCTCCTTCTGCCAGTCCCGCATGAGTTTTCCGGGCACGGCGGCCGCACTGGCGCCGCGCAACACGCGCAGGACGGCGTTGTAAACCTGCTTTTGCCGGCGGTTGAAACGTCCGCTGACGGGGATGGTGCGCGTGAGGTCCGCGTTGTAATGCGCATGGCTGGAGGCCACGTCCAGCAGCAACAGATCGCCCGCCCGGCAGGTCTGGTCGTTCTGGACGTAGTGCAGCACGCAGGCGTTTTTTCCGGAGGCGATGATGGGGTCGTAGGCGAACTGCCCGCCGCGCCGGATGAATTCGTGGGCGTATTCCGCCTCTATTTCCGTCTCCGTCACGCCCGGTTTTACGAAGCGGCACACGCGCCGGAAACCGGCGTCGGTGATTTCGCAGGCCTTGCGCAGCAGGGCGATTTCGGCATCCGACTTCACCGCGCGCAACCTCGGCATCAGCCGGGCCAGCCGCTGGTAATCGTGCAGCGGATAACCCCGTTGCACCAGCCGCGTGAAACGCACGTCGCGGGTCGGCACCGCCAGCACGGCGCGCGGATGCTCGTTGGAATTGAGATAAACGTGCTCGCACTCGCACATCAGCCGGTGGAACAGCGGGCGGAACTCGGAAAGCCATTCCACGCGCCTGACGCCGGAAATTTTCTGCGCCTCCTCCTTCGTCAGCTTGTGGCCCTCCCAGGTTTCCAGGAGCGGGTTGGAATTGCGCACGAACAAAATCTCGCGCATTTTCACGTCCTGCGCATCGGGACTGAGCAGCAGCAGGCTTTCCTCCTGCCCGATGCCCGTGAGGTAAAACAAATCCGAATTCTGGCGCAGCGGCAGCGTGGAATCACCGTTGCCGGGCAGGACATCGTTCGAGTTCACCACCACGAGCGAGTTGGGCAGGAGCAGCCGCTCCAGGTTTTTGCGGTTGGTGACGAACAATTGCGGATCGATGGCGGCGTGGCTCATTTTATTTGATGACTCAATCGTTTCGAATCCATGGGGCGCTTCCCGCTCATCCTTTCAGCGCCGCGGGCAGGCGCGCGGGGCGGACGTTGTCGTAGCAATGCAGGACGGCGAAGCGCTGGATGCTCGCCGGCAGGCCGACGGCGGTGAAACCCGGATGGCCCGTCGCCGGAAACGGCCCGCCGTGGTTCATCGCCGGGCTCACGGCCACGCCCGTGGGCATCCGGTCGTTGATCAACCGCCCGACGCGCTGCCGCAACGCCGGTTCAACGGCGGCATATTCCGCGTCATCCGAGCCGGCTGTGTCCGAATAAACCGTGCCCGTCAGGTTGCCCTCGAGGTGCTTGAGCACGCTGATGGTTTGCGCGGTGTCGCCCGAAATCACCAGCAAGGCCACCGGACCGAACGCCTCGGTCTGCAACTTTTGCGGCTGCTTGAGAAAATCCCCGGCGGAGACGCGCAGGAGCGTGTTGGCGAAACGATACGCCGGCCCGGGCAACGCCTGGCCGCCGCACATAAGAGTTGCGCCGTTTTTTTGCAGAACGGAAACGGCGTCAACGAGCGCGTCGCGCCCGCCGCGGCCCAGCAAAATGCCCGGCGCGCCGGCGTCAAACTTTTCCCGTGCCGCTTGGACGAATTTCCGCCCGGCGTCGCTGTCCGGCAGCATGATGAAACTGGGGCAGGTGCAGAATTGTCCCGCGCCGAGCGTGCATGACGCGAAAAATTCATCGGCGATGGCCGGGCCGCGCTCGCGCAACGCGCCTTCAAGCAGCAGCACCGGGTTGACGCTGGACATCTCCAGGTAGACAGGCCGGCCGGCGCGGTCGGCGGCTTCCTTGAGCTTCATGCCGGCTGATTTGCTGCCGGTGAATGCCGTCGCGCCGGTCAACGGATGCGAGACCATTTCCAGCCCCACGTCCGCGGGCATCCGGTAAAGCATCTGCACTGTGGCGGGGTGGAGGCCGGTGGCGCGGACGGCATCGTGGGCGACCTCGGCAAACAGCCGGGTCGTGCCGGGATGCGCGGTGTTGGCCTTGGCGATGACGGGATTGTGGGCGGCGATGGCGGCCGCGAAATCGCCGCCGGCGGCGGAATTGAACGCGAACGGAAAATTATTCGGGCCCAGGACAAGGATTGGCCCGCCCAGCGGGGCGAAGACGGACCAGATTTTGCGAGCGTCGTCGCGCACGGGCCGGCGCCAGGAACCTTCGCGCGCGGCGCGGGCGGCCTGGCGGAGCTGGTCGGTCGTGCGGGGCAGCTCATTGTCCTTGAGGCGCGGCGACTTGGGCAGCGCGGTTTCCGTGTGGGCGACTTCCACGAATTCCGCGCTGCGGCGGTCGATGCCGTCCGCGTACGTCTCCAAAAACCGCGCGATGGTGTCGCCGCCAACATTACGGAGGGCTTCGGCGGCCTCGCTGCCCGCCTGCAACATTTCCAGCGTTTCTTCGCGCGACGAGACGGGATAATTTTCCGGCAGCGGCTGGCCGAGGGCGGGATTTTCCGCCTGGAACGCGCCCGTGGATTTGCTGGGACGCCAGGCGCCGCAGGCCAGCACGGGAACCAGCTTGTCACTCATAACATTTTGGGGCGGTCCGCACACCCTGATGTTAAAAGCAAATCGCGGAAGTGCAAGCCGGTTTGAGGCATCGGCTCCGGCCGGCCCGGCGCCCTACTTGGCGGCGCGATTCTTGAACAACTGGTCGGCCAGCACGCCGAACAACACGACCGCGCCCATGACGGCGAAGTTGAGCGAGCTGTCAATGCCCAGGAGGTTCACCAGATTTTGGAGCACGAGCAGCAGGGCGGTGCCGATGAGGATGCCGACGACCGAGCCTTCGCCGCCGCGCAGGCTGCAGCCGCCCAGCACGGCCGCCGCGATGGCGTAGAGCTCGTAGAAATTTCCGTGGTTGGAGGGCGAAATGGAATTCGTATAGAAGGCGATCATGATGCCGGAAATGCCGGTGAACAGCGCGGCGATGACGTAGGCGCTGGCGATGACGAGGCGGGTGTTGATGCCGGAGAAACGCGCGGCCTGTTCATTGCGCCCGACGGCCAGCAGGTAGCGCCCGTAAATGGAGCGGTGCAGCACGAACCACATGATGATCGAGAGCACAATCAAAACCACAAAGGGCGCCGGCACGCCGAAGAATTTTCCGCTCGCCAGGCTCCGCAACGGTTCGATGCCGACCGCGCCGGAGAAGCCCTTGGTGCTGTCATGCGCGATAAAGCGCGCAATGCCGCGATAGATCAGCAGGCCGCACAACGTGACAATGAAGGGCTGCAGCCTGGCGCGGGTCACGAGCAGCCCGTGCGCCACGCCCAGCAGCATGGAAATGCCGAGCACCACGGCGGCCGCCACCGGCCACGGCCAATGCCATTCGGTCAGGGCCATCGCGAGCACCACGCCCGTCAGCGCGCACATCGAACCGACCGACAAATCAATGCCGCCGGTGATGATGACGAGGCCGACGCCGAGGCTGAACACGCCGAAAAGCCCGATCAGATTGGCCGTGTTTACCAGGTTGGCCGGCGAAAGAAACCGGGGGTTCATGACGGAGGTGACGACGCACAGCACTAACAACAGGACGGAAATGCCGATTTCTTTTTTCATATTTTCAGCCGGGCCGCAAATCTCCGCCGGTGACCGCGGGCTTGGCCGCGGAAATGCTCCTGCCGACGGCGAGGTTCATGATGTTCTCCTCGTTGCAATCGGCGCGCTCCAGCACGCCCGTGATGCGGCCCTCGTGCATGACGGCCACGCGGTCGCTGACGTTGATGACCTCCTCCATGTCGCTGCTGATCATCAGAATCACGCCGCCGCCGTCGGCCAGTTCGCGCATCAGCCGGTAAATCTCCGCCTTCGCGCCGACGTCGATGCCGCGCGTCGGCTCGTCGAGAATCATCACCTTGGGCGACATGGAAAGCCACTTGCCGATGACGACTTTTTGCTGGTTGCCGCCGCTCAAGTTCAGGACCAGGGCCTCGCAGCCGGGCGTTTTGATGTTCAGGGATTTGATCTGCGCGTCGGCGGCCTGCCGCTCCTTTTCGCGGTTGATGAGATTGAAAACGGAATATTTTTTCACGGACGGCAGGGTGGTGTTTTCGCGCACGGTCATGCCGGGAATGAGGCCCTCGCCGCGACGGTCCTCCGGCACCAGATAAATGCCGCGGGCGATGGCATCGGCCGGGGTATTGATGAGAATTCGCTCGTCGCCGATGGTCACCTCCGCGCTGCCCGCGGCATCGAGGCCGACGACCGCCTTGGCGATTTCCGAGCGGCCGGCGCCGACGAGCCCGGCGAAACCGAGGATCTCGCCGCGGGTCGCATCAAACTCCACGGCATGCCCGGGATAGCGGCCCGACCGCGCCCGGCGCACCTTGAAAAAGCCCGGCGTCCGGGCCGCGGCGGAGGCGGTGTAGGAACTGTGGATTTCGCGGCCGACCATCAATTTGACGATGTTGTCGTGGCAGATTTCCGAGCGGCCCAACGCGCCGGCGTTTTTGCCATCGCGCAGGACCACGACGCGGTCGGCGATGCGGTCGACCTCGGCAAGCCGGTGCGAAATATAAACGACGCTGACGCCCTGTTGCTTGAGTTCGAGGACGAGTTCCAGCAGCCGGTCGGTTTCCTGCAGGGTCAGGGAGGACGTCGGCTCGTCCATGATGATGATGCGCGAATTGAGCGACAACGCCTTGGCGATCTCGACCATTTGCTTTTGCGCGATGGGCAGGCGCTCGAGCGGGGTGCGGGTGGAAACCTGGAGGCCGAGCCGCTTGAGAAACGGTTCCGTGTCCGCGTGGATTTTTTTCAGGTCAATGAGGCCGAAGGCATTTTTGGGCTCCCGGCCGAGGAAGACATTCGCCGCCACATCCAGGTTGTCGAGGACGTTCAACTCCTGATGAATGAACGCCACGCCCAGCTTGAGCGAGTCGGTGACGGAATTGATTTTGACCTCCCGGCCGTCCACGAGGATTTGCCCCTCGTCGGGCTGATACACGCCGCCGACGATTTTCATCAGCGTGGACTTGCCCGCGCCGTTCTCGCCGCAGAGGGCGACGACTTCACCCGGGCCGATTTCAAGGCTGACGTTGTCGAGGGCGACCACGCCGGGAAATCGCTTGCCCATTCCGCGCAGGGAAAGTAGTGGGGCTCCGGGCATGATATTTTCAACCGCTAATAATCGCTAATTGACGCTAATCATTTCAACGGGAATGAACTCCGACAAGATGAAGCGCTTCCACTCAAGCGAATCCTTGCGGCCAAAATTGATTAAATAACCAACCGGCTGTTTGGTGATACGCAAGTAGTTGATCAGTTGCGCCTCGTGTTCCGGCGCGAGTTGTGAAACCGATTTCAGCTCTGTCACCAGACGATCGAATACGACCAGGTCGGGAACGTAACGCTTCTTCAATTCGCGCCCTTTGTAAAAACATCTCAGTTCCTGCTTCGATCGAAGAGCAATTCCGCGCGATTCCAGTTCGATCTCAAGGCTCTCCTGATAGATTTCTTCGGCCATTCCACAGCCCTGTTCATTATAGACTTCAAACGCCGCGCCCATCAATTTGTAACCCTCGTCTTTATAGATTTCCGGTCTCACGAATCAGCGTGGATAAGCGAAGATTAGCGGTATAACCTTCTTACTGGCCCAAAATCTTGGCCAAGTCCGCCTTGAAACCCGCGACGTCGTCCTTTTTCAGGTTGCGCGTCGGCACGATCTGCTTGCCGCCCGCGAGCGCGTCCTTGTCGCCGCCCAGATACTTCGCCATCTTGGTGATGGCCTGTTTGCCGAACTCAAAGGGCTGCTGCACGACCGTGGCGTAGATGTCGCCGCTGGCGACGCCGTCCAGCGTTTCGGTGTTTTCGTCAAAGCAGACGATCTTCACCTTGCCCGCCATGCCGGCGGAGCGGACGGCATTCAAGATGGCGGGGCCGTTGTAATTGTAGAGGCCGACGAGGCAGGCGACGTCCGGATATTTGACCAGCGTGTCCTCGGCATTTTTCTGCGCGCGCACGGTGTCGGTGTCGTCCGTGCGGAGGTCAAGGATCGATACGCTGGAGCCTTCGAGTTCCTGCTTGATGCCGCCAAAACGGTCTTTCGCGTTTTGGGCATCCGCGAAGCCGACGAACACCATGATTTTGCCGCCGTTGGGCAGGGCCTCCTTGATGAGCTTGCCGGCCTGGACGCCGGCCGCAAAATTGTCGGTGCCGATGTAGCAAACGCGCTTGCTGTCGGCGGCGTCGCTGTCGCAGCAGATCAACAGCGTTTGGGCGGCGATTTTGTTCAGGAAATCGATCTGGTTCTTGGGATCAATCGGACTGACCGCGATGCCGTCCACGCCCTTGGCCACGAGGTCGTCGAGGATTTGCTGCTGCTCGGCGGAGCTGCCGGTGGAGGGAATGCGGAAATCCACGTCGACATTGCCCAACTCCTTCGCCGCCGCGTCGCAACCGCTGCGGGCGATGGTCCAGAACGTGGCGGCGTTGTTGCTGACGAACGCGAGTTTCAATCTTTTGGCGGGGGCCGGCGCCGGAGCGGCGCCGCTGTCGGCGGCAGGCGCGGGCGTTTCGGATTTACCGCAACCGGAGACCAGGGCCGCCAGACAAACAGCGGCGAGGACGGACTTTATGATTTTCATCGTTGGATTTTGGTTGTCGGCTTTCAGCGCTTATTTCGCGGAAAACTTGTACTCAATGATGTTGTGGTAGGTTTCGCCCGGCTTGAGTTCCGTGGAGGGGAAGGACGGCTGGTTGGGCGAATCGGGAAAATGCTGGGGCTCGAAGCACAGGCCGTTGCGGAACTGATAGACCCAGCCGCCCTTGCCGGTCACGGTGCCGTCGAGGAAATTGCCGGAGTAGAACTGCACGCCCGGTTCGGTGGTCGAGACTTCCAGCATGCGGCCGGTGCCCGGGTCCCAGGCGCTCGCGGCGACTTCGAGCTTGCCGGGTTCCTTGTTGAGGACCCAGTTATGGTCGTAGCCCTTGCCGAACTTGATCTGCTCGTTGACCTGCTCGATGCGCGCGCCAACGGCCGTGGGCTGGCGGAAGTCAAAGGGCGTGTTGTCCACGGGCTGCAGCACGCCGGTGGGGATGAGGTTTTCATCCACGGGCGTGAATTTGTCCGCATTGATGGTGACCACGTGATCGAGGATGTTGCCCTTGCCGGCGAGGTTCCAGTAGGAATGGGCCGTGAGATTGACGACGGTGTCCTTGTCCGTCGTGGCGGTGAATTCAATGCGCAAGCTGTTGTCGGTCAACTTATAGACGGCCTTCACCTTGAGCTTGCCGGGGTAGCCTTCCTCGCCGTCCTTGCTGACATAGGTCAGTTCCAAGGAGGGGCCGGAATCGGTGGGAACGGCCTTGGCCTTCCAGACGACCTTGTCGAAGCCATTGGTCCCGCCGTGGAGGGAATTGGGCGGGTTGTTGATGTCGAGATGGTAGGTTTGGCCGTCGAGGGTGAACTGGCCCTTGGCGATGCGGTTGCCGTAACGACCAATGAGCGCGCCGAAATAGGAAGATTGCTTCAGATAACCGTCGAGGGTGTCGCAGCCGAGGACGACATCGCCGAGGTTGCCATTGCGGTCGGGGACCTTGAGCGAGACGATGGTCCCGCCGTAAGTCATGATGCTGGCCTCCATGCCATTGGTGTTGCGGAGCGTGTAGATATCGACGGACTTGCCGTCCGGGGTTTTGCCGAATGGTTCCTTCATAATGCTGCCTTCAGACGTGGTGCCGCAACATGAAGTGCCGCCCGTGGTGGCGCAACCGACCAGCAAGGCCGCGCTCAAGCCGGCGGCCACAAGGGTGATTTTCGCGATCATCTGTTGCATTGTTTTCCTGTTGATTCAGAGGTTAAGGATTATCCGTAACATTTCAAGGTTTCCGAATCATACACAGGACGCCAGTGAACGCACAAGCCAGTATGTGCATGCACCACGGGTGAGTGCCCGGCAGCCGTCTGAAGGCCCGGAAATGACCGTCCGGCGCGAACGGCGTCGCCGCCGGTGTCATAATGGAGCCGGGAATGCCGGGAGGCGGGAAGGAACGCATTTTAACATGGCTTGCCAGTACATGCGCTTTTTGCCGTCATAAACCCACAATTCCCGGGCGAAAATTTCTTGCTTCGCGGGGTTGCGCTTTCGTGGTTAACTTGGCTCCATGCAGAATGACCATAAAACGCCGGAAGAGCGTCAAAAAATGACCGACCTGGAGCGCATCCGCCATTCCGCGGCGCATGTCCTCGCCACCGCGGTGCTGCGGCTGTGGCCGGAGGCGCAGTTCGCCGCCGGGCCGCCCGTCGAGAACGGCTTTTATTACGACCTTGAACTGCCGCACCGCATTTCGCCGGAGGATTTTGAGAAGATCGAGGCCGAGATGAAAAAGGAGATCAAGGCGAACCATGTTTTCGAAAAAATGGTGGTGACGCGCGAGCAGGCGTTGAAGGACGCGGAGAGCGGGCGGCTGGGCGGGTTGAGCGAGCGGCCGGGCAATCCCAGCAAGTTCAAGATTGGCAACCTCGCGGACATTCCCGAGGGCGAGCAGATTACCTATTACAAGAACGGGGATTTCATGGACCTGTGCGCGGGGCCGCACGTGATGCGGACGGGGAACATCGGGGCGTTCAAGCTGACGCACGTGGCGAGCGCGTATTACAAGGGCGACGAAAAAAATCCGCAGCTTCAGCGGGTGTACGGCACGGCGTTCAAGAACAAGACAGAGATGGAGGCGTATTTCACAATGCTCGAAGAGGGCAAGAAACGCGACCACCGGAAAATCGGGCAGGAGATGGGACTATTCGCGATGGACCCGGATTACACGGGGCCGGGCTTGCCGCTCTGGCTGCCGAAGGGCGGCGCGATTATCGAGGAACTGGAAAAGCTGGCGAAGGAAACGGAATTTGCCGCCGGCTATGTGCGCGTGAAAACGCCGCATCTGGCGAAGGAAAAGATGTATCTCACCAGCGGGCATTTGCCGGTGCTGTATGCGGAAAGCATGTATCCGCCAATGAAGCTGTCTCTCGAAGGAAAAGATAAGGCTGAAAGGAAACAGCGATTAGAAAACGCGAAACAGAACTTTGAGCAGAAATTGGAGATTTTCTTGAATCTCACAGACATTGACAAACTGAAGGCTGAGGGGTTTTCGCCCGAACAAATTAAATCGCGAATCAAAGACGCGCATCACGACAGTAGAATCTCTGAAGAGGAGCTTTCAGAGGCAAAACGGGAATATGCAGGGAATGCATATTACCTCAAAGCCATGAACTGTCCGCATCATCACCGGATTTTTGCGGCGGAGCCGCGGAGTTACCGGGATTTGCCGTTGCGGCTGGCGGAATACGGCACTTGCTACCGTTTGGAACAGGAAGGCGAGTTGTTCGGGCTGATGCGCGTGCGGTCGCTGAACATGAACGACGCGCACATTTATTGCACGCCGGAGCAGTTTGCGTCCGAGTTCAACGCGGTGAACGAGATGTATTTGAAGTATTTCAAGATTTTCGGGATCGAGAAATACATCATGCGTTTCAGCACGCATGATCCGTCGCGGTTGACGGGCGAGAACGCGAAATTCGTCAACGAGCCGGAGTTGTGGAAGCAGACGGAGGATTTCGTGCGGAAAGTTTTGATTGAGTCGAAGATTCCGTATGTGGAAGTGCCGAACGAGGCGGCGTTCTACGGGCCGAAGATTGACGTGCAGGTTTGGAGCGTCATCGGCCGCGAGTTCACGCTGGCGACGAACCAGGTGGACTTCGCGGTGCCGCGGAAGTTCGGGCTCGTTTACAAGGACCGCGACAACACGGAGAAGACGCCGCTGTGCATTCATCGCGCGCCGCTGGGCACGCACGAGCGGTTCATCGGTTTTCTCATCGAGCATTACGCGGGGAATTTCCCGCTGTGGCTCGCGCCGGAACAGGTGCGCGTGCTGACCATCGGCGACGACGAGCCTCTGGTGGCTTACGCGAAAGGCATCGTGCAGGAACTGCGCGGGAGCATGGTGCGCGCGGAGGGCGATTACGGGACGGACAAGATCAACGGCAAGATTCAGCGCGCGGAGGAGGCGAAGGTGCACACGATGCTGGTCATCGGCCCGCGCGACATGCAGGCGGGGGCGGTGAGCGTGCGGCTGCACGGGAAGGGGAACGTCGGCGCGAAGGCGAAGGGCGAGGTGGTGGCGGAGATTTTGGCGGCAATCAAGGAGCGGAGGGCGTGAGCATAGGGGCGCGGGACGCAGCCCGCTTCGGCGTCGCCGACACGGTTGATTTCCGGAGTGGTTTCGCTATCGAAAGTTGAAGCGGCGTAAACGCCGCGCTCCTTTCTACGCGTTGTCGTTTCGGCTCCACGCGCCTATTCAGTTGCGCGGCGGTTCAAGCCGGGCTACTTATCCTGCCATGGAACTTGATTTGGAAGGCAAGCACAAGGAGCGCGCGTATGCGATGCTGGTTTCGCTGGTGACGCCGCGGCCGATCGCGTGGGTGACGACGCTCGGGCCCGACGGCGTGGTGAATGCCGCGCCGTTCAGTTTTTTCAATGCGCTGGGCGCGAACCCGCCGATCATCGGGTTTTGCCCGGGCGACCGCGAGGAGGGCGTGCCGAAGGACACGGCGCGCAACATCCGGCTCTCCCACGAGTTCGTGGTCAATCTGGTGGACGAATCGGTGGCGGAGGCGATGAATATTACGGCGGCGTCGCTGCCGTACGGCCTGAGCGAATTGAAATCGGCCGGGCTGACGACCGCGCCGAGTTCGGTGGTGAAGCCGCCGCGCATCGCGGAAGCGCCGGCGAGCCTGGAATGCGCGGAATGGGGGACGCTGCAGATTGGCGGGAACCGGCTCATCATCGGGCTGGTGAAGCTCATTTACGTGCGGGACGAATTGTTTGATACCAAGACGATGCGGGTCCGGACGGAGGATTTTCAGGTGGTCGGACGCATGGCCAGTCCGCATTGGTATTGCCGGACGCGGGACCGATTTGAAATGATACGGCCGGATTGAGCGGGCGAGAACAAGTTTCCGCACCGAAAGGAGATTCAGAACGAGGCGCGCCCTCACCCCTGCCCTCTCCCTCAGGAGAGGGAGAAACGATTTCCGCGGCGGATGGGCGGTGATGGGCACTTGTGCCGATGGGCGGGAGTTGGTTATTATTCGCGCGGCATGAGCGTTAAAATCACCTACTATCTTGATGTCATTTCGTCGTGGTGCCTGTGGGCGGAGCCGGCGTGGCTGGAATTGAAGCAGCGTTACGCGAAGGCACCGGTGGAGTTCACGTGGGCGATTGCGTTGATTGACGAATCGGGCATGTCGAAGTCCCGCGCGCAGGCGGACTGGTTTTACCGGCGCAGCGGAATCATCATGCGCTCGCCGTTTATGCTGAATTCCGCCTGGATGACGGGTTTGAAAGAATGTCTCGCGCCGAATTGCATGCTGGAGGCGGCACGGGATCTTGGCGCCAACGACGACCGCATGCGGCTGGCGATGATGGAGGCGGCGATGCGCGAAGGCCGGAAGGTGGGCGATTGGACAATCGCCGCGGCCGTTGCCGCCAGGGCCGCCGGGTTGAAGCCCGCGGCGCTGCTCAAGAAGGCGAAGTCGCCGGCGATTGAAAAGCGCGTGCGAAAATCCACGGCGGAATTTCACGCCATGAAAATGACGCAACGGCCGGCGTTTCTGCTGGATAGCAATATCGGCGACCGGGCGGTATTTTCCGGGCTCGTGAAGGCGGGGCCGATAGCGGCGGCGATTGACGCGATGCTGGAGGATTCGGCGGCGTATGCGGCGCACGCGGCGCATTTTGGCGCGCCGCCGAAGAGTTGAGGGGAGGGTCACCGAACACTCGCCCTCACCGCGGCCCTCTCCCCCGGGGAGAGGGAGAAACATCTTCCGTCCTTCGTAGTGCGACCATCGCGGGCATTCGGTCATTTGTCTCAGGAGACTGACAGACAGATTGAACTCGCTTAGAGCCTGTCTGAAAATTCCGAGGGGTCCTGTTTTCGGGCAAAGGGATGGATGGCGAGGCGCGACGAGGGAGAATATCCCTCGTGGATCTTCGACTGAGGAGCAACAAAGCCAGACGGCCCTT